>Ga0247834_1003626_pt1 | contig 20769 bp, 18 predicted proteins | sample LaCruzMarch2015__8_FD_187118 | JGI IMG/M metagenome (GOLD analysis project Ga0247834, IMG submission 187118) | Freshwater microbial communities from meromictic Lake La Cruz, Castile-La Mancha, Spain - LaCruzMarch2015_12m | ecosystem: Environmental > Aquatic > Freshwater > Lake | place: Spain...
CTTCAATAGCAACCCGGGCTTTAAATTCTGCAGAGAATTTTCTGCGTGGTGTTTTCTGTTTCATAGATGTAAATTAAAATTAATTATTTAACTAACACCATGGTTTGAAATTAGGGGAGTATTATAGTATTGCTTGCTTTACTAAACTCATTATATACTCAAGGTCTTTATCGTCTTCCACTTGAATTTGATAATCACCATAGCCACGATGTCCAATTGAAGAAACATCTTTGGCAATTTTTTTTGGGTCATCCAATTGACCTAACTTTAGATTTATGGTTATTTTCAGAGCCTTTTTAAATAATTCTAAATAAGCAATACTGCCACCCTTCTTAAAAGATATATACCATTTCTGAGGATTAACTTCAATACCATCACCAAGATTCAGAATAGCATTTTTGAATCTTTCATAAAGCTCAATTATAACTTCAGAACCATTTTTTAAGTGGTCATCTTCTGTATATACTTTAATTTCATCTGTTACATTTTTGAGTGCCTTAGTTTGTTGAGTAATGGGTTTTATACTTTCTGCTGCATTCGATTTTTTAATTGGATTGATGATGATGGTATCGTTGTCAAATTGTTTAACTTCCCACAATTCAATAGCAATGTCCTTGAAGTTTGTTGCCTGAACTTGATTTTCGGTAAAATTTGTTGATACAAATGCTACCCTTGTTTGACTCCAGTCTACATCTTCTCTTTTAAGATTGCGCTTTAAACTTTCGTTATACTCCATAATGAAATCTGCTTTATTTTCAAGCATTAGGCTTAGGTAAGTAAAGCCCTGGTCAACTACACTGATATTTTTATCTCTCTTGTATTCGATAATGATAAAGGCACAAGCCTGTGCATCATAAGCCAACGTATCTATACGCTTGTTTTTAATGGTAAACTCACTCTTTACCAATTCCAAACCCATAATGGCATACAAGTTTGCCTCAAAGACTTTTTGAATGTCTTTCTCCAATTTGAAGGGCTTTTCTTTTATCTCTTTTAGTTTGCCAGTTTGGTTTATGTATAGTGCCATATCTTATTGAAATTATCTTCTATTAATTACCATCCTTTACTTAAATATTTACGCTTCTCATAATTATCCAACACAACCGAACAATCTTCCCAGTTAATTGGCTTTACATTATCTTGATTCTGGTATTTATTATAGAATGGATGTACATCGTTTTCGGAAAAATCAGTTATGTGCTTTTCAGCTTCTTCAATCTTGTTTAAAGCAACTTCTACCCAAACATCTTCTAATGTATCCGGTATTTGACCAAATAGATCCTGAATATTTTTTAGCCTGTTGGCAAGCAATGAATGAACTCTGTCTTCTACAGAATCTTTGTATCTCATGTTATAAATAAACACCTCTTCTCTCTCTTGACCAATCCTTTGAATACGACCTTTACGTTGTTCCAAACGTGTAGGATTCCACGGTAAATCGAGATTAATTAGTGTGCCTAATGCCTGAAGATTTAATCCTTCGCTTGCTGCATCTGTACCAAAGAGCAGTTTTAATTGTTTGTTGCGAACCATCTTTTTTATATCCTCTTTTGATTTACGATGATAGATACCATTCTCGTAAATACCAGATTTATCACTACCTGCATAGAGGCCAAATGAGATGTTTGGAAAATCGCTTGCAAAGCGGTCGCAAACCCATTTAATAGTATCAAAGTATTGGGAAAAAATAATACACCCTCTGTTCATCCAGGGTTCAACAATATAATTTTCAGTAAGTATTTTTTTTAATAAATCATACTTAGGGTCTTTGTCTTGATGTACTTCTAAAATCTTTACAAATCGTTCAAGCAAATCAACTTCTTCCTTTGTTAGATTTTTAAAAGGAGAATCCTGACTCTTGTTATTTTCATCAGATTCATCTCCGTAATCATCTTCATCATCTTCGCTATCATTTACCCAATTATTAAGCATACCAAAACCAGTAGAAAGACCTGCATACATTGAACTGCATACCCTCCTCAATAGCATTGTTTTAATAAAACCGCTGCTTTTAACTCGCTGGCTTAACAAAAGCGAAAATTGTTCTGCAAAACTATATGCATCAGAAAGGTGTGTTGAAAGTTGTAACCCCTCATTTTCATCTTCACCATATAAAACAACATTTATAGGTTTCAGGTATGGTTGATTGGTATCTGGATTAATGGTTGTTTCTAAAAACTTCCTTTCACGTCTTATAATGTGCCTGATATATGGATTGTAATTTTTAATGAAGTCCTCTGCAAATATTATACTAACAATTGATTTTTGGTGCGGATTAAGGTTGTAAAACAAACTCCCAGAAATATTAAATTTAGTGGGAGGTAAGTTTATCAATCTTCTGAAAACCCCAAAGGTGTTAGGTTTTTCTTCCGCAGGTGGAAATGGATTGCGAAGCCAATCCCATTTTTGATTATCTTCTTCTAATTCCTCTCTGCCAGTAATTAAATTTAAACTACGTAACCCTTCCCTTTGCCAACTGCTCAAATCATCACCCAAGACAAAATCATTCCCTTGTGAAAGAATATATAATAAATCCCAAGCTTCTATTGGATGAATCTGCACTGGTGTTGCCGTTGCCAGCAACATGCTTTTTGTTTTCCTTGCAATCTCAATTAAAAATGCCATCAGGTTATTTGGGTCAGGAGGGTTGCCTTCTCTTCCTCTACCTAAGTTTTTTCTTCTTGCCCTGTGTGCTTCATCTACAATGATGCACTCGTAGTTTTGTTTCAGTAATAATTCACTGATTTTGCTTCTTGACCTAACTATCAAACCTTGTGAGATAATACCAACCCTTCTGGGACATTTGCCCAAAGCATATTCATCTTTTACAGGGTATTCTACTTTGTTTTCATCTATCCAACATTTGCCACTCCATACAGCCGAAGGCATATCCAAAAGGTTGAGCAATTCATCTTGCCATTGCCAAAGAAGTGTTTTAGGTGCAATAATTAAAATTGGTTTATCGCCTTCTAAAGCCATCATCATGGCAGATAGGGCCAACTGAATCGTTTTACCTAAGCCAACCATATCTGCTAAAACGAATCTTGCACCTAAGCCCTTTTTATGTGCTTTATAGGCTAAGTCAACAAAATATTTTTGATGCTCCCATAAACCAAACTCTTTGCGATACACCGGTGTTTCGATTACTGAAGCTGCCGGATTAGCTGCATTACGCCATTCGGTTATTTCATAAATTACTTTACGTTCTGCAATCCGTTTGATGTCTTCAATAATGAACTTGGTCAATGGCCTTGCCATTGGCTGCTCCCATAAAGCATTAAATTCTTTTTGTACCCAATCAATTGCTGCATCGTCATCATCCACCCAGGCTATTTCATAATTACCGCCTTTGCCCCAGCCACTATAGGTTTCATTCATGCTACCCATGAAAGCTACCTTACTACCATCATTTTTTGTAATAACACCTGCTTTGCCATGAATCAAACCAAAGACATCATTGGGCAATACACGAACTTCCATTTTATCAGTAACCAAGTATTGATAAAGCCTGATTAATCGTTCTGGAATTTTGGCTAATTCTTCTTCCGGCTTTCCATCACACCATTCCAACTTCATAGCCTGTGGTTGGTCTTTAATAAATTTTACATCATCAATTTGTAACTGAGAATTGCAAATGATGCGGACTTTCCCTTGCATCTTATCAATATATTCACCGGCAATTTCAATGATGGAACTACTAAAATAACCTGCTATGCGGTCGTAGTTAACCGCATTTTCAAGGGAGTTTTTAAAAAATGTCTCGCCAAGATTATTTGTTCGTGATGAAAATCTGTTTATCATATAGTACCTCCCAAAAACATTTTACCAGCTTCTGTAATCCTATATTTATTATCGGGGTCTGTTGGCTTTGCTGGATTAGTAAATTCAATAAAGCCAACCTGCCGCAATGGCGATAGATAGTTGTCTCTGAAAGTCTTTTGATTTTTGTAGTCAAGGGCATTTAGCAATTCACTCATTTTTACCGGCTCACTGGCTATGGCTAAAATGCTGATTAGGTACCACACTTTTTTGGTAAGCAGCTCGGTACCTTTTTGACTCCAACTAGGTACCTTTTCTATTTCAGGCTTCGTATTTCTTTGATTTTCAGGCCATCTTAATGGCTCCAACTGGATACCTTTTTGGTGCCAGCTGGGTACCAAACCCAAAAGAACTACTTCCCAAGATGCCGCAGCCATAGTAGTTGACAAGGGTACTGATACCAATCCTTTTTCCAAATGAGGAAGATATTGTTCGGGCAACTCAAGCCATTGGTGAATTTGTTTTGTAAACAAACCTAAATGAACAGATATTAAAGGTAACTCTGTTTTGAAAGTATCATTTTCCCAAAAAACAGGGCTTGCACCGGATGAATAGAGTGGCAAATATTTGCTCGTATTGCGAATGCCAGAACCTATTTCATCCGACCACCCAAAAGCAGTGAAAAACTTTCTGATATTGGGGTTTTTAGGAAAGGGATTAAAACCATGTGGGTCTATAGGCCCATGAAATAATGGTTTATTTGGATTGGTTAAAGAAACTGTTGTAGAAGTAATCAATAACTCGGTAGATAATGCACTTGTGTACTCTCTATGTACTATAACATTTCCAATTACCTCCCTAAATATTTTATCTCTTAAATCAATCCGCTGATCACCTTCCATATAGAATTTTTCTGGCAGATGATCATTGATAAACTTTTTAAGCAATAAATAAGTATCAATTAAATTGGTTCGTAGTGGTGGATTGATGCGGTCATCCCAACGGTCAGTATTTTTAATACGAACCATTGCCTCTACTTTGTAAGCTGGCAATATACTTTGTATGGTTAGGTCTTTACCAAATATTAATGCCGCGGCCAATGTCAGCCCTTCCTGGCCGTTCATAAAATCTTTACGCCATAAAACAGAGTCCTTGAGCATTTGCTCATTACTAACCAGTAACCATGGATGGTCGCTTCTGTAATTACGAATTAGCTGTCTTGCTTTATCAAAAAGATTCACATCCAAATCATCCATCGTTAAGTGCGGTATAATTTGAGATTCAGTAAAAAAATTTCTTTTACGTAAATAGAGGTCGCTTACTTTTTGGTGGTTTTCTGTTACATCTAAATCACTTTCAAATTCACGACTATAAATTCTGCCAGTATGGTCATGTACCTGACTGCTTGCAGGAATCTGAATTACCATTATTTCGCCATTGGGATGATTAACGGTATAGGGCTGAATATATAAAGGAGGGTTAATACAATCTCTTGAATTTAAGGCAGTAATGATATCTTTTTGCAATTTAACAGCTGCCCCTGCTTGAATACCTAAAACTTCGCCATTATCGTTTACGCCTAATAAAATAGAACCACCATCAGTGTTTGAAAAGCTGGCTACAGTTTCGTAAAAAGATTTAGGCACGGAATCGCTAGCTTCTTTAAACTCTATTTTAAGGCCTTCGCCTTGCAGGATGATATTTTCTATTTCTTGTAAATTCATATATGCGAATGTGTTTTATACGCCATCATTACTAATTAATTCAACCAAATACTTAGCATAAGTAGATGGGCTTGCCCAATGTTGCATATGGTCAATGTGTTCAGGAGTGCCAAGATATCTTAGAAGCTCAATAATTGTAGTGCGTTTGTTCCAGTAATCTTCTACTTCATTTTTTAACCATGCTCTCCCTGCTTGTCCGTTTTGCTCTTTTTCACTTTGAGCAATAGCCATTAAAATTTGACGCAATAATGTATTACCAAAAGTATCTGCACCCCCTAGACCTTTATTGCCAAATTCGCTAGGTGTTTTAAAACGTACTTGGTTGGCTTTTGAACTAGCAAGCATATCTTTATACACAGCTGCACTTACACCAAAACCACGTGCCATTTCCTGATAAGCTCCTAATTGATAAATATTACTTTTTTCAAGCTCCATTCCCTTAATGAAAAAACGTTCTTCAGGACTTAAGTTTTTCCAGATGTAGCTATCAAAAGCTTGCGGAATAAGGTAATCATAAGCGGTTTTAATAGCATTGTTAATTATTTCTTCTACTGGGCCGATTGTTTTTTTATCTCTTGGTTTACTTAATTCATATTCAACATTTATATCACCAATTTTTTTGTAACCAGTAAGTGTTTTTAAGGTTGCAGCATATGCTGCTAATAAATAATCTGCATCGCTAAAGTTTGGGTCTTCTTTATCCTCCAAATTTCTCATGCTATCAATTTGATATTTTACCTCTTCTTGAATTTCATAAGTAATCTCATCCTTAAATGCAGTAGCATCTGTTGTCATCTTGCGCAATACAAGTATTACGGTGCCTTGCACGTAATTGCCAGCTTTAAGACCGCCACTTTCGGTTTCGGTAGCAATGTTCCATGCTGCTGTAACGTGTAATCCCGCACTCCATAAAATTAAAGTTAAATCCGCCCAAACAGCTGGGTCTTGATGAGTAAACATAACCACCTGCATTCCATTATCAGGCATATTTCTTGTAAGATTGGCATAAATTTCAATCATACTTTTATTGAAACTTTCACCTTCACCTCTAACTGCTAAAACTCTTTTACTTGTGCTGTAACCTTTTGGAAAAACATTATTAATTATTGGCTTACACCAGCCTAAGAAAAATTCTGTTAATTCATGATAGTTTACAGCATCAGCATAAGGAGGATCAGTAATCCAATATTCAACTCCTTCATCAATTATTCTAGCGTCTTTTAATTCAACTTTTGAATTGTTCTGAAAATTTGCAGAAAAATAATCGAAACACCATGCGGAGTATATAGCACTTAATGGTCTACAAGCATAATTAAACATTGTGTTCAACGCTTGATTAGCAAATGTTTGTTCACTTTTGTCAGCCCCAGAATTCCAAATTATTAACTTAGAATTTCTATTTGCTAATCCGTTAATACTAAGGGCTCCAATAACAAACTCATTTTTATTTTCTTTTAACTTATCAACGAGCTCATAAAATAATCCATTAATTAAAAGTTGTCTTGGATTAAATAACTGGTGCCAGTATTGCCAACCTTTTTCTCTAATTGGTTGCGTAGTATTATAACCTGCCTCAATGACCCCACTTGGTAAATAACCCTTCATCTGCCAATCTTCAAATCTTTCAAGTAATAATTTCCCAACCTTTCTCTCTCTTTCAATATCAAATGAGGATGGAGAAACATAATAGGTTGTACCGTATGATGAATCAGTGGCTGGAGCGGGTTTTTTAAGAAAATCACTCCAAGTTTTTTTGTTATTTTTTTCAAAATACTTTATAGCATATAATCTTTCTTGATAAACATCACTTCTTCTTGGTTCATATTCATTTGCTTCCCATTTTCTTAAACCAAAAAAAGTATTCCCAGATTCATCTATATCATCGTGTCTTAATACCGCAATTGGAGTATTATTTTGGCAATTAGGACACCAAAGGCCACCATCTTTAACTGTTATGAATTTTTCAGCTTCTTCTATTTGTTTTGAAGTTGCATCTTGAACAATATCAATATCAAAGTTGTTATTAGCGGCATTATATTTTAGAATAGCGACAGTTTTTGTTTTTTTACTTACCCACCAACTTGGTGCCAACGGTACCATTGTTTTACAATGAGGGCAAACAGTTTCATTGCAATACAAATAGTATTTTGACATCCAGCCATTTTCATTTTTTTCAATTCCCCATTCTTCAACTTGCTTGCATACTTCATCAAATACTTTTTCCTGAAAATCTTTTAATTTTTTCACTTCATCTTCCGGAAGACTAAGGATATTCAAGCCAGCCCAGGTAAGTAATCCTGCAAGTGGATTTAAATCACTTGCATACGCTTTCAATCCAATACGAGCAGCTTCAAATGGAATTGAGCCACCACCTGCAAAACAATCACCAACAGTGGGAATGTAACCAAACTTCTTAACCCCTAATTCTTTCATTAAATCGGGTAAAGAGCTAGCATTGGTTCCTAAATGCAAATTAATTTCAGCCCAAACTTCCTCATCAGCAAGTGACGTTTCTTCTGGTCTTAAACAATATTCTAATCTGTCATCATAGCTCAATCTGTCAAATGCAGTTTTTGTCGCCTTATCCTTTTCTGATTTTGATAAGCTTTGCTTCCAGTTAAGCCTTGATATGTTTTTCCTAATAGCTTGCTTGATTAATTTATCCTGCGTTTCACTTCCTTCCGTAAATAAATCAACCGGTACTTCAAAATATTCTTTTAATTCTTTAAGTGTAAGATTTTCAATAATGGTTTCATCTTTCATAGGTTTGTTCTTCCTGCTCCAAACACCTTCTGAATCCATCATTAATATTTTCAGAAAAATATCACGGTCTTTTGTTGGATTATCAGTAGCAGGTATTAATAAACCCAATATGGTGGAACGCACAAGTATTAAGGGTTTACGACCCCACCATTTACCCAACCCTGTTAATGTTTGACTTTGCCCGGCTTTGCGTTCTTTATAGCTTTCCTTAGAGATTTTACTAACCGGAAACTGAACTTCTATGAATGATAAATCTTGACTCATTTTTGTGTTTGATAGTTTTCTATGGCATCATTAACATACTGGTCAAAAATGCTGCGTTGTTGATATTTGTCTGTAACCGGATTTTCAGTTAATGCATATCGGATGGCGGTGCGCCAACCGTATTTTGTATTTGCTTCGCCTGTGCTTGCATTGGTCATTGTATACAACCACCAACGTTCTTCGGGTTTTAAACCTTGCCAATTTTTTATAGCAGTAGGAATAACCTTTAAATCACAATCTTCAATTGCCCAGCAGAGTAAAGTGAGTTCTTTACCAAACAGGCGTTGCATAGCATTTTGCCCTTGCTTCCATGATGCACTTTTTTGGCCGTATTCCTTTAACCGTTGATTGAACTCAGTCTTAACCGATGTTTCAATTTCTTTCCACTTTGTTCTTGTTAATTCACATTTTAAACGGTCAAATCGTTGGTCAATCTTCTGGTCAGGTGGATCGAACATGGAAAGTTCGCCTGAAATCTTATTGGTTTCTTCATCTTCTGTTCCCCACTCAAACCGTTCGTAAATCAATACTTTGCCGGTTGCATTTTTAGGAATGATAATCAGAAAATGATGTTTAGATTCGGAAGGATCAAAACCAAATCCAATATGCTCTTTTGTTTTTGCCATGACACGATGTTTTATTGGATTATTTCTTCTTGTTTAATATTACTTAACTGCATTTGCTTGTCTGCCATCCAGTCTTCAAAAGATTGCCCACTTGGGAACAGAACGCCACCCAACTGAAGAGATGTTTCAAAATCTATATTGGCATTCATGGATGTCCTCATGAAATCTATCTGTGCTTCCATTTGTTCCTTCGATAAATGAAGGGATGCATCGAAGTTTACAGATGACCAGTATTCTTTGCCATTTACTTTAAATGTGAAATTCAAAAACACTTCGGCAAATGTTGCTCCGTGCTTTTCAAAAAGGGCTAACTCTTCATAAGTACTTTTGTTGTTGTTTGTTTTATACATGCCCCTCTTCTGATAAGTGAGTGGTTTCACTTTGTCAATTTTAAAGCCTTCAGGCTTGCTCCAATTTATTGGGATGTCTAATTTGTCCGAGTAGATGCCTTTCTTTTCTGCAATAGCCAATACAAATCTGGAATCTTTAGGGATGATGAAATCACCTGCGTAAGTTGCTCCATTTTCTTTTGGGTCACTGCCATCGGTGGTGTATAAAATTTTCGCATCTGTGGCTGATGCTTCTAACTTAATTTTCTTTTCATCCCCTGCATCGTATGTATTGAAGCGAAGATTGAGCTTGTTTACCCACTTATAGGGCTTACCTGTTTCTTGCACACCTTTGCTGTCTACACATAGAAACCAGACAACCATTTCTTCCGTTTTCCAGTTATTGAAATCCGTTATTTTATCAGATGCCAATGTTGGAGCCTGGTCAAATTCATAATGCACTACATCTCCAAACTTGGGTATAATTTTAAGTACTGCTTCGCTTTTGTTTTTATCAGACCATGTAGCTTGAACAGTGACTGAGGTTTCTTCTATTGGCGGATTTTTCTGAATATAGTTGCCAGCTTGAAACCAAATACTTGTACGAAGGCAGTAATCAATTAATTCATCCAATGCTTTGGGATGATGCCATTGCCATGCAGGATTTGATGCAGCCCTGTTCTTTAAATCCTCTCTTCGCATTTCGTCTAACGTGAAAAGCCGTTGCAAACATTTTTCTTTAAAGCCGTTCCCCTTTGGATCTTCTGCTGTAAACTTTTGTCTGTCGGTCAAAACCTTTTTTATTTGGTCTTCACCATTGTAGTTGTTGCCTTTAAAATCCATCAAAAACTCTGCATCTACTAATTTATCTTGACCACGAAAGTTGAATGGGTAATACAATTTCACAAACGTTTCTCTTGCAGAGGATAAGAATTGTTGGCCAATCTTTATCTCACGGTCAACAGCCATTTCAAATTGAGGATTATTTTCTGCTACTCTTTCACTTCGCATGGAAGCAATGATGCGTTGTATTGCCTTATATTCTTTTGCTCTACGAAGCAAATTGTCCATTGTGTTTCTATCGCCAGTTAGAAACATCACCCTGTTTTTATATTGGGTGTCGTCATATAGACGAACCAAATCAGGATTCAATCCAGACCCTGCAATATTTGGTTCAAACAAAACCAAATGAATCTTATCCTCTTCAAGTTTTATTTGGTCAATTGCAGGAAATACTAAAACTCTCTGATAGCAATCGCTTAATACTGGTTTAAATCTATCTTCTAAAAACTTTCTGATTTCAATTCTTGCACTTTCTTCATCATAGCCATCAACCAAACTGTTTAATTCGGCAATCAGGTTTCGTACATTTTGGAAATGTAATCTTCCGTCCTTATCTGAATGTATGTACCATGCCTGAGAAATAAATTCTTCAAAAGCATTGCGGTAACTGGTAATGTCTTTATCTGGCTCAACAAGATACCCAACCAATTCACTTTGAGTTAAACCTAATAGAGCATTTGGAACATCTGCAAGTGAAGCAACCAATAATAACTTAGCAACCTGTGAAATAAATTCAATTTTGTATTGAGCATCTATTAACTCGGCAGTTGCCCTGCTTTCATTAGCAATGTCTTTACTTATTGCATTACCCAATGAAGGTTTTATTTGAGTAATTGTAGTGTTCATGCCTGATTCATTCAGGTCAATATCATATGCATTTACAAGAAATCTTTTCTCTGCTAAACCTGAAGACCACATTGATGTTACAACCTTTCTCATCAAACGGATGAGGTCACGGGTTTGCTGAAAATTTTGATTTTCCCTAAAGCGTTCATACAATTCCCTTATGGATGGATGAAAAGGATATGACTCTTTTATGCCGGTGAAAAGTTTATCTGCATTGTAATTTGTAAAGCCAAGATTTTTTGCTTCCTCAACTTTTGCTTTGTATGCAACAGCAATTTCATTTACTACACTTTTATCTGGTAACTGAGCAAATAATTTCGTTCTGAGAATATCATAAATTTCATCAGAAGAACTTCCAACCGGCTGTATATCTAATGCAAAGCGATTTACTTCGCCTTCTAAGTTTGAAAAGGAAGATTGCAGTAATCGAGTGCCGCTTTGATAATTTGCTTTTAAATCAGAAATGACAATTAATACATTGGATAACTCGGTTCTATTTAATGCATTAAATAAATTGGCCAAAGCTGTAGTTGAAACGATTGCCAAATCACCTTGCCCAACAGTAATTGTTTTTGCATTTTCAAGATAGGGAGGCAGCTCATCTAAAAGTATAAGTTTTGGTGTACCCTTCAACATATTAATCCATTCACTTTGTCCTGGTGCTCTAAGGCCGCCTTCCCACAAAGATTTGAACTCAGTTTCTTTACCCAACTGACGAGCTATCTCACCCCATATACCGTTTGGCGTATTGCTCTCACGACCTGAAAAGGCTAACACCTCAACTGGTCCTAATCCATCATCTTTATATTCCTTACCGATTATCTGTTTTCTAAAATCAGGATGTTTGGCAATTAAGCCAAGAGAAATCATGTTGTGGGTTTTACCACCACCCATGCTTTGAGTTAGCTTAATTAATTGCTGTTGACTCTTGCCTTTAAACCTTTCAAAGGCTGTATTAAAAAGAACAGCCATCCCTTGTGTTTTGTAGTTTGTTTCAAAAAACAAAGCAGGGTCGATACGATTTTCAATTAAATCGGTGATGTCTTGAACATCAGTATCGTGTTCAAATGTTCGGGGTATGCAAAGTTTTTTTAATGATTCCATTTTTATCGTATTGTTCGTTTTATTTGATGATTATTAGGCAAAAAATGCTTTTAAGTATTTCGTTATTTCTTACGTTGTTTTAAGTTTATTTTTTTCTCAGCCACTTGCATTGCTTGGTTTGCCATTTTTTCATCTTTTACAACCTCATAAATTTGGTCGGCTAACCATAGCGTCATTAACTCATCGCTACTGGCTTTGAGTATTTCGGCAAGGATTGGTATCTGTTCCCGTTTGAGCTGCCGCAACCCTTTTTCAATTTTACTCAGTTGAGCCGTGTCCATTTCAAGCAATGGTGCAACCTGCCGCAGGTATAAATGCTGCTTTTCTCTGAGTGTCCTGATCTGCTCACCAAATTGGCTGTTCATCGTTTTAATATTGACTTGTCAAATATTGGCAAATATAGCATAAGTTTTCGGGTGCGTTGGCAAAAAATGGCTCTTTTGGTTTTGCGAAGGGTCGGCTTGTGTGTCGTGCAAAACCAAATGTGCCGTTTGTGCGGCTGGCTATAATTGAATTAAAAAAAATGTGCGGTGGGGAAAATAAAAAATACAGAAGGGTCGGCAATGAGTGTCGGCTCAGTTGCTGACCAGTTGAAATATGGTTTGTATGTTGGTCACCTATCAAAATTAGCGTTTCATTTTATGTTTAAAGTCGTCTGCTTGGTCGTAGTTGTGTCGTCTTTTAGGCTTGCTTGTAACGGTTTCGGGCTTGGCGAAGGTGGCGATTTTACCACTTAACTTCATACGAAGCACCGAACTTCAAATTTACGAAAAACTGTCATACGAAGCACTGAACCGCCACTTTTGCCAAACCCGTGTTACAAGCTGCCCTTCTTCCTCGGTTAATATTCTGTCGTATCGAATTTTGTGATGTCTGCGTTGGGAAAGCATACTCTTTTTGCAGCTTTGGTTTGTGTGTCGGCTTGAAGCGGCTGTAAAATGTGTATGATTTCAGGGTTGGGTATGTAGACAGTTGTCCGTTGTATAGAAGTCTACATATTGTGACCTTTGTCTGATGGATATAAGAAAACAATTTGGTAAAAGAGTAAAGCAACTGAGGCAAGAAAACGAATTGTCACAGGAGGCATTGGCTCATTTAGCTGAACTTGATAGAACTTACATACCAAGCATTGAAAAAGGTGAAAGAAACGTTTCTCTTGAAGTGATTCAAAAGTTATCAAAAGCCTTTAAAATAAAAATCAGTGAACTTTTAAAAGGTATAGAATAATGAGTATAGCACAAGCAGAAGCATTACAGACAAAATTACAAGCAAGTTTAAGTAAGCTTGTTGGGTTGATTGGTAAAATCCAAATTGGAACTAAAGAACAATTTCCTTTTGGTTGGGGCAATGCTGCAAAAGGAAGAACAGTATGGAGAATACTTGAAGAAGTAATTATTCAAAACATTAAAAAAAGTCATGTTGAATTAGGAATTACTTCAATAACACCGTCTGATTCAGAAATTTCTATTCATGATTTCCTTGTTCAATTAGATGGCGAAGCAACACCAATTTATGTAAATATAAAATCTGCTGTTTTAGGTGGTAAGATACAAAAGGATGATATTTCTAAAGGCGTTGGACTTTTAAATTTCTATGAGCAAGATGTAAACAGACATTTTTTTGTCGGAACATTTTTTATAAAATTTAATGATGACATGACCATTGAAGTTGATAAGTGTATTGTTTTTCCAGCTGCATGGATTCCTGATGTTTATATTAACCCAAGTAACAATGGGAACTTGCAGTCTAGTAAATATAAAGATTTAACAACGGCAACTAAAAGAACGAATGCAGAGTTTTTTGAAGTTCTAAAAACAGAAATGGAAGTTGCACGTAAAAAAAAAGTGGAAAAAAAGTAGCTAAAAAGAAAAGCACGAAGAAAGTAAAAGGTAAACGCAAAAAATAAGCACTAAACTCTAGATTGAAGGTTAGATGCGAAGTGTAAAATATCTGTTTCAGTTTCTTTAGAAAGCCTTAATTCTTTAAATAAAATTTCATCAATTTTTTTAATAAAACTACAAGCCTCTTTTGGTGCTATCTTTTCATTGTAAGCTGATTTTGCAATTAACTCAAGTGAATCCTTAACTTTTTCACTTAGTTCAATTACTGGGATTTTAGAAACATATCCGGAAGTAATCATATTTGAACGAATTAAAACGCCTCTTACGATATAAGTAACTAAGCTACTATTGAGATAGGCAAGTAACCACCAAATATCTTTTTTGTCGCAGAATATATTTGCGTTTACTCCATAAGTAGAACCTTTAGGTAGATAACATGCGCCAAATGGCAAGCCCATCGAGGAACAAGTAATTCCTTCTTGCAACATGTATGACTTATTCCGAACCATGAAATTTTTTATTTCCTTATCGAGTTTTAAATAGTCATTTGTTAAGTAACCATCATGTTCGCAAAAGAATTTTCTAGTTCCTGGATTTTTATAAAATGGAATTTCAAATCCTTTCTTTTTCTCTTTAGAAATATACTTACTATCTGAACCAGTTGATATGCCAGTAATACATTTAAATTTTTCTCCAATTCTCGGTGATTTGAATAGATCTTGGATTTCTGAAGGAATATCAATAACAAATTCAAATTGATTTTCTCCGCTTACGCTTACTATGTTTGCAAGTTCGGTTTCAATAAATGTTTCTTCTTCTAATTTGGTCTTTAGCTCTTCTTTATTCCTTGGTCTGTTTAATGTTTGTATTTGTTTTTGATATTTTTTGCCCTTTTGCAAAATCATTATACACGTTCTTACATCTGCTTTTTGGTCCCAAAACAGGTCTGTTGGGCATAGTATAAGATAATGGATTGAACACTCCGCTAAAATTTGATTTCTCAAAGGGTTGTGCATTCTTGCAGTTAAAAAACTATCCGCGCAAATTATAGATATTAAAGCACCATCTTTTGCGCTGTCAATGATAGCGGAAGTAAACATCGAATACATGTTATGCACGCCAATGTTGCCAAAAACATTGTTTAATCCTTTCTTATTATTTCTAATATAATCAACTTCGTGGCAATTGTATGGTGGATTTGCAATGTAATAGTCATACTTCAAATTTATTTTTTGGTCAAACAGAAGTCCTATTTTATTACGTTTATATAAGTCGATAAAATCATCTTCAATGAAGTTGCAATAGAAGTGGTCGCCATGATTGTGAATATCAATTCCATCAATTTCTATATTTGAATTATAGAATTCTTTTATCATTTCTTCTTTACCTACACAAGGGTCGAGTGCAATTTTACCATTGGGATTAAGGCTCAACATTTTTTTTGTCATAAATGTTGAAATAAAACTAGGTGTCGAATAATAACCTAGTTCTCTTCTGTCAAGACCGTTATCTATTACAATTGTTTTTTCAAATCTTCCCATTTCTTGTTGATTTTAAGTATTTAACTTTCTTTTCGGCAACTTTTAAAGCTTGTGAAGCAAAAGCTTCATCTGAAATTTCGTAAGCTATTTTGTCGCTTATGAATTGAATCATTAATTCTTGCTCGTCAAGCGATAAGATTTCAGCGAGTTTTATAATGTTGTCCTTAGAAGGTTTTCTTTCGCCTCTCTCAATTTTGCTCAATATCGCTTGGTCTATATCAACATGAGCAGCTACTTGTCTTAACAGTAGCCCAAGAGTTTCACGTTTAGTTTTTATTATTTGTCCGCCTGTTTGCATTGTATTGATAAATTAACTTGACAATATTTGTCAAATGTAATTTGTCAAAACGAAAAATCAAAATTATTTAGGAAATACTTTTCAACAGTCGAGAGGTGGGTAGATTTTAGCTCTTTTGGTCTTGCGAAGGGTCGGCTTGTGTGTCGGGCAAAACCAAATGTGCTAAAATGTGCGGCTGGTTTTTTTTCTGTCGTTTGATGGTCGCACTGTCGGTCTGTTAGGGTTGCTTGTAACGGTCGAGGCTATATGCAGTAAGGGATTGCGGGCTACTTTCCTGTCAATTTACACCAAAGTTTGAGCGGGGCAGAATGCTTGAATTACCACTGAAACCCTTATTGCATATAGCCTTTGTTACAAGCTGGCCGTTTTTGTCTTCCGTAATTCTGTCTTTAATTTTTGCTGCATTGTCTTTCTGTCCGAGTGTCGGAGTGGGAAGGGCTGGAAGGCTCTTTGGCAAAATTTGGTCGTAGCGTGGGCTTTGTGCGTTTTGCCAATGTGCCTTACAGCGAAGGGAAGGTTTGCGTAGGGTTTTCATTTGAAAGTATATCTAATTGGGTTTTGTCCACCTTTTTTAATGTAGTTTTCCAACGATTGATTCAAATATTTGTCCCTGATTTCATCTTCCGCAACTTTTCCAATAAATTCCCATCTATCGCCATTTGGTTGCCATTTTTCAATTTCGTAAACCTCTCTTACAAGACCACGATATGAGGCAATAGCATATTTTGCTCTATCTCTCTTTGTACCTACAATCCATGAAGCACGAGTAGAATCATAAAGTTGATTTGCTGTCATGCCACGAGTAAAAAGCCTATTGATATTGATTATTATGCAAGGCTCAACAAATGTTACTGCTTTCGCATCATAATGCTGAAATACTTCATCAACCGTTTTCAAGCCACGTTCCCAAGTGTCATGTCCTTTAACCGAATTGGTCAGGTTTTCAATCCCGAGCAAATCAATTATTGTGCTTTCAATCTCGTATGACAATTTTTCTTCAAGTCCATGACGAAGAATAAAGTGTTCTACTTCTTTACCGTCTTTATGAATTTCTCTTACTAAATTGTATCTGTCATTTTCTGTTTCATTTTCTAAAGCACAACGAACATGCTGAAAAACCCTATTTCCTTTTCCTTTACCAACATAAAAAATACTGTCATTTCTTGGGTCTTTTAGTATATATACGTAGTAACCTATACGTTCACTAACCGAATTTGAAAACTCCTTAATCATTGCTTTGCTTTATTAATGGAATATGCAATTAGAATAAAAACAAGAAGTAAGATTCCATTGGTAATTACATAACTTGGAACAGAAAATGCAATAAACGTGAAAATCAAATTGCTAATCAAAGCCACAGCAAAGAAAATCCCTGCTACAACTCTGATATTTGTTGTTGTTCTTGGCAACTGAAAACTTGTTCCGATTGAAAGTACCAAAGTAATCGCAAGAAACACAAAACTTCCTGCACTTAGAAGTATTTTATTTTCACTATCGTGAAAACTATACAAGCCATAAGCGATAAGTAAACTCACCGCTATGGCTATAATGGTTTGTACAAAATTTATTTTCATAATATTATGGATTTTGTTGAAATGGTGGTGGAGATAAAGCAACCAGTTTTAATACTTCGGGCAATTTTTCTGCTATTTCCCACTTTACTAAACCAGGTTTCCAAATGTATGTTTCCTTAACAATTTTTTTCTCTGCAATTAATCGAGATAATTCCTGCTCCGAAAAGGGGCCGGCTTGATTACCTTCAATCATTGCATAGTAAAATTGTGGTGCTGCTGTTTGCATCGGATTCATAGAACCCGGAACGTGCATATTAGTCATTGCACTATTCATGGTTTTCACCATTTGTTGAGCAACAGCCAAACCCATTCCGAATTCTACTAATCTGTTTATTGAAAAAAAACTATCGTCATTCATAACATAAAAATTTAAGGGTTAAACAACTGGTGGTGGTGGTGGTGGTGGAACTGCTCCAAATAAATTTCCAAGTTCTTGAACATTCCCTGCTAATTCCCAACCAGCCATACCTTGCTTCCAAACATGAGTATTTTTTGTAAGTTGACCATTTTGAACCATTTGTTGTAATTGTTGCCAATTAAAAGGGCCTGCTGTCTGTCCGTTTACAGAAACACTGTATTGAATTTGTGGTGGTGGTGGCGGTGTGTTTTGTTGTTGGTTCATATTCTGCCCCATTTGGTTCATCATACCTGCCATTTGGTTACCCATTGCTCCGCCCATCATCATTCCTGTCATCATTCCAGCAGGGTTCATTCCTCCACCGCCTCCGCCCATGTCCATATTACCCATGTTGCCTAAACTTTCTGCTCCTGTTTTAAGAACTTCGGTCTGTTGATTTAGTGCATGAGCACCAATAAAGTTGGTTTCGGTTTGAAGTTTCTGTGCTCTCTGTGCTTCTTCTCTTTGGATACGCAAAGTTTCTTCCATGTTTTGAGCGTTTATTCCTTGCATATCTTCCAAATTCTTAATATTAACATCTGTTTGAGCAACAGTTGTTTTTGTTGTCTGCTCCGCTGTAACTTTTCTTAATTCTGCATATCCCTCACTTTCTTTGTCAACCTCGATTGTAGCTAAATCAAAACCTTTCATGTTAACTCCAAAATCATTTTCAAGTCTTGGTTTTAGATAGGAAGCAATTATCTCGTTTATTTCTAATAATTTCCTTTCCATCTGTAAAACAGGCATCCTTTTGTCAGCAGGAATATTTGTGATTACCCCTTTTACATATTTCGTAACTGCATCTTTAATTTGTTTATTAAAATCTTCCAACTCAAAATTTATCAAGCGGTTGAGTTTAATAAAAGCTTTGTAGTCTGTAAGGTTAAATGTAATAGTACCTCTTGCCGCCATTGGTACAGCAAAATCTAAAAATCTTGGGTCGAATACATCAAAATAAGGTATGCCAAATCTTACTTGTACGTTTCCTGAAAGATTAATAAAATAGATTTCAGCCTGAAATGGTGAAGCACCGCCAAAAGCAGCACCTACAATACTTGATAAAACTGGAAAGTTTGCAGTTTTTATAGTTTGGTCATAAGGACCAACAATAAAATCTTGCATTGAACCATCTTTTTGTTGGTACACAAAAACGGCTAATTCTCCGTCCTTAACACGCAAACTACTTCCGTAGCGTATTGCATTTTCTCTTTTGGTTGAATTGGCTTCGCCCGAAGGTCGCCATTTCCAAACAAGATATTCTTGTTCGTCACAGCGGATTACGTCCATTAATCCGCCTTCTGATTTGTTTCCAAATAATCCCATATTTTTTAATTTTTATGATTTTTAATAAATTTATGTTTGTAAATGCATCGTGCAATGCAACAACTTTCTTTAATCATTTTTTCGGTAATTCCTTTCTCAAATGCGGAACTGTATTTGACAAAATACCAACTCCTACAGAAAATAGAGAAAAATATTGCTGACATTTGAAATAGATATATAATTACCGAAAAGATTAACCAAAACCAATTTAACTCGTAATCAAAATGGATATGTTGTTGGATTTTTAAAGAAGAGAACAAAATCAACAGAATTTGACCACAAAAGAATAACCAATAGAACATATTAAAATAATCTTGCACAAAACTTCCCCATGTTTTGCCTTTAGGAGAATAACTTTTGCCGAAAATAATTTGTTTATTCTTTTCAAAATATCTGTCTCTAATTCTGTCTATGATTATCTGGTTACTTCTGCTGGAATAACCTAGTTGCAAGCTAATCAACGACAAGAAAAACAACATCCCAATAACAATAAGTGAAAAAAGCAAAAACACATCTAAAGTCATTATGCCATCTTTAATCAACTTACCATTCAAAGAAAACTCATTTGAAGAAAATACATAAGCGTAACCAAAGAACCCGAACAATGCTAATAATGCAACAAGAAATGTTACAAAACTACCAACATTCGCATTGTTGTTAATAGCATACTGCTCATGTAATTGACTTTCTAATTCAAACTGGTTATCGTTGGAATTGCACATAATCTCATTATTTAATTTCTAATTTTCTTGCATACTCATTAATTTCATCTAAAAGTTTTTTGTCATCTTTTAGACTAAATCTTGCCTTTCCAACAACTTGTTCAGATTTTGTCCGCCATGTTTTAATATAAGATTTTTCTTCATCAGACATATTTGAAAAGAAGCCTCCGATTTTCTTTCCGCCTTCTGCTACTGCCATTATCATAAATTCAAGAATATCTGCTTTTGAATTAGGTACCGGAAATGCTGAAACAACACTTATTTTTCTTTTATAAATTATTCCGGTAATTCTATCTTCATCGTCATCATCTTCAGTATCAATCTCGCCACGAATTCTGCCCAATAATGAAGTTGGTTTATCCTTTTTATCTTTTTTAGGGCGATTGCGTTCTTCATTCTCAACGCGCATTAGTTCTTTATACAAATTCTGAACTGAACTTACGGAATCAATATTTGTGAACTCATGACCACAGTCTGAACAAATACCCTGAAAGGCTCCTACAATTGCACCACAAGAAGGACATTTCTTAACGTCACCAAATTTGTCTGATTTTGGAGCCGCAGTTGCCGGTGCAACAGGTTGTTTCGTACTCTGTTGTTTTTCATGCAATTTTGCATCAAGCACCATTTCAAATTCATCAAGGTCAATGCCTGCCTCTTCTGCCTTTTTGAAAAGAATTTGTTTTTCTTTTTCTGTCAATTCTCCGTCTGCAAGAGCGAAGTTGATTAAATTTTCAATTTTTTCATTGTACATATTATTTAATTTTAATTGTTTTGGCTTCTATTCTGGTGGTCGCCTTCACCATATTATTGAA
>Ga0247834_1003631_pt1 | contig 20760 bp, 19 predicted proteins | sample LaCruzMarch2015__8_FD_187118 | JGI IMG/M metagenome (GOLD analysis project Ga0247834, IMG submission 187118) | Freshwater microbial communities from meromictic Lake La Cruz, Castile-La Mancha, Spain - LaCruzMarch2015_12m | ecosystem: Environmental > Aquatic > Freshwater > Lake | place: Spain...
AAGGTAGAGGAAAAACGTTATTTAGACGCGGTCCCTAAAGAACTATATGGGAAGATCGTTGTCGGGAAGAAGGGTATCACGCATCAAAGGCGATTCATAGTGAAATATTTCCCCGAAGGACAATCGGTAGTATCCGCAGACGACGATGTGGAAGGTCTATTCCGTAGAAAGTCAGAGAAGGCTCTAGAGAAAGTCACCGACGTACATGGGCTATTCAACGATGCGTTTAGCCGACTGAAGAAGGAAGGATTATACTTATGGGGTGTTTATCCGGTTCAGAATCCTTTTTTTATGAAAGATACCGTTACGACCGATCTGAAGTTTGTCATTGGTACTATCTATGGGTTTATAAATCGTCATACAAAGACCATACAGCCGTCGCCGACTATAGCCGAGAAGGAGGATTACGAACAGAGCATCCGATATTTCATCAAGGATGGCGGCGTATTGAGATATAACAATATTACGTTCAAAGCGAAGAAGCATGCGCCCGGTGGGCTCGGTGAAACATCGGGTAGACTGGAAGCAAACCGGTTTGCAGCGGATTACCTAGTGAAGACGTATCCAGATTACGTAAGTATATTCCACCGGGATAATGGAATGACTGAGGTTCGTATGGCAAGACATAAACGTGTTGGGGATGAAGATGAATAAAAATAATGTTATTTATAATAAAACTAAATAACATTTTTAGTTGCCGCTCCTCTTGGCAGATCCAGGTTTCGTAAGATTCCTGATAGTGCGATTGTGTTTTTCAAAGAATTTCCTTGTCTTATTCTTTGTTCGCAGCCATATCTTGTATCTCAAATAGCACACAATACTGAGGCGTTTCGCATCCTTCTCCAAAGGTTTCATCGGTAAATTACCGTGCCATTCATGAACGTCCATGAATAACATGTCTCCGGTTCTCACATCAACGCCTATTCCGTATTGTGGAAAGCATGTCTCCGCGCCTTCATATTTACCACTCTCAATCACTGCCAAATTTCCGAATCCATCAGCATCATCGCCCTTGTCTTTATGGATAGAGGTTTTGAAGTTCACGTTCGTGGTAACTGTGGTAAAGGCGGTTCCGGGAATCTTGAAGAATGTCTGTTTCGCCTTCATATTCTGTTCTTTGAAATGATCGGGAGTGCTTTTACTGTATAATGTATTGATCTCTTGGATCAATGGAATCATTTTCTTGAATTTATCTGGATTATCGCGATTAAACCGACACTCGCGAATCTCCAGAGGCGCCTTGATGCCAGCATTTTTAAACGCAACCTTGTAATTAGGCGGGAAACGGTCAAAAAATCCAATAATATTACTCATTATTTTGGGGTTCTCGTATACGTTCTTTGTTTTGCTGCCGCTCGTACTACCGCGATTGCTCGTCGGGGTCTCAGCGAATTCAATAACGTTATCATAGAATTCCTTTGTATGAGTTTTCGTAAGTGCATTTTTACGAAACCTGAGTAATAAATTCCCATCTACCGTGAAAACGTCTGCATCATGGTCGCGAATAATAAAATCAATCATGGAACTGGTTACAAAGCGATTACCTAAATTGTCAGCCTTTGCATCATCCATGTTCTTTTCTACTGTGTATACTGTTATTCCATCCACTACTTCTTTTTTAGTAACGGTCATCTTTAAATTATAGGGAGATAATAATAGGGGGAACTCAGAGAACCTACGGTTCCCCGAACCCCTCCCTTTATAGGCTTATCTGACAGTCTGGGATTTAATAAATGAGACTATATTCAGTATCATTTATTAAAACGGATTTTTAAAAAACTACAGCTAGTATAATTTCCCATCCATTCAACGGAACCAAGTTAGGGAGGGGTTCGGGGAACCTTGGTTCCCCCCCCCTAGACCCAGGGCTTAAGTTCCAGCTGTTTGTAATTGCGATCGTGATTGCGAGGCTGCTCCAGAGGAACCACTAAACTACTTTGGTCTTGGCAATACCTCTCGTAACCAACGGCTTCATTGTATACGGACGATACGCAGTAATCCAGAACGATCTTGTTTAGTCGTTCTACTTGAGAGGTGACATTATCAGGTTTATATTCAGCGTATTGTAAGTATGTGCTCCTCATTATAATTTTCAGATTATTCACATTCTGGTTCGGTATGACATAAAGTCCGTTGGATTTCTCATAAACCCCTGCACGTATACCGTTCTGGATAATCTGAATATTACCAGCCGAGAAAAATACAGTGGCAAGCATGTTATCCTCAAATACGCCAGACATTGCATCCCGATAATCGGTAGATTTATTAGCAATCATTATTTTTTCAGCCATTTTCATTTGGATTCCCATATCCGGCGGTTGTATAATATTGATACGGCCATTGTATTTGGCTAAATCCAAGATCGGTGTTGGTATTGATGTTGTAGAATACTGCGACATAACTATAGTATTGATTCAGATAATATTATGTGACGATAAAATATTTAGATATTATATAATGGAATTTTTTCATCTAGCTGTTCTTACGATTGCAACTATTATATACATAATATCCCTGACAACTATCGGTGTTATTATGAAAAAGGGTTCTCGTAGTGGCACATTTCCACCAGTTGCGTCAGATTGCCCTGATGAATGGACGACGACTTCCTCACCTAGCGGTAGTAATATTATATTCACATGCAGCGCGCCTACAAATTACAGGGGTGCCACGCCATCTAGTAGCGACAATTTAGCTGTTACTGGGAGTGGTTCTACTTTAAAATTTGTTTATACTGATAATACAACATCTATATGTGATAAAAAAAAATGGACTACGAGAAATAACATTGTATGGGATGGTGTATCCAATTACAATAGCTGTTAAAAATACATATACTTAAATTGATATATGTATTTTCTTACATAGAAAATTTTACGACACTTGGAGACTCGCCATATAAATATTCGCAGCGACTCATTGCTACTTCTGACTGGAATAGAGTAGAAATATCAGGACTATTTGCGTTTGGTTCAATATTGACTTCCATAATATCGTATTTTAACCGACGTAGGTTCTCTATCTCTGGCATCAAATCGTTTTTGTGCGTTACTACCGCGACATTCAGTATGTTATGATCGCCTGTATTAGCGTATTCTGTCAAGAGAACCTTAATGTTTTTATGTAGTTCATATATCATTTCCATTTTAGATTTATACAATTCCTGGTTATGTGCGTTGTTATACAAGTCATTGTAACGGTCTAATTCATCCTTATATATTTTGCTATCTTTATTAAAATCCTCCATCTTCTTCTTAAATAATTTGCTGGAAGTGGATTCGGAAACATAGTTAAATAGTGTATCCATCTTCAGTTTGATGATGCGATCTTTTGTGTCGTCTAGTGCGTCTTTAAATGTTCCAAGTATCGCCTCTGATAATTCAAAATTTCCACGATTCAATTTAATATCTAATTTGCACGGATGATCTTTATCACCACATATAGCCCGATATCCATTTATGTCCGTAGAGAATATGGACCCAACGGGTCGCTTGCAGTTTATGCACTTCGGTCGCACCGCCGCCGCTCGTGCAATTTTATCTTTTCTGTTTACCCCGCGTTTGTATGCCGAACGTCGTTTTTCCTTAACGTCGGTCTCATATTTGGTCTTCAACTTAAAGTATTTCACAAGCGCTTCTTCATAGTTGAGCTTTTTCTCAATGCGATCTTTCGGTGCATCATCTCGTGTAGATTCGGCCAAAGGAATTGGGTTATTATCAGAAACAAATTCGTGTATGGTCTCTGGTAAGTTCTCTACGATGATGAGTGGATTATTGGATACATGCAATGTTCGCAAATTCGGCATATCCTTCAAATCAATGTGCTTAAGTTTATTCTGGTCGCAGTAGAGGGCAATGAGACTTTTCGGTAATGCTATCATTTCATTTATCTTGTTCTCTTCACAGTGTAATTCCTGGATGTTAGGAATATGTTTAAAATCAATTGTTGTTAAATAGTTGCGGGCACAATCCAGATGAAATAGACTGTTAGGTAGGTCATTCAACTCTACCAATAAATTGCCCGCGCAAACCAGTTTAACGATATGCTGTGGAATATTTCGTATGTTGGTTATTTTGCCCTCGCCAAACATAATGGACCGTAATTTACTGAACTTGCATACGGATAAATCCAGGTCGCCTTCTAACGGGGTTTTTATATTGAGTTCAACCAGATCTGGTTTAAGGTCTTTTATAAGATCCAAAAAAACCGTCTGGGCTGTATTACTATCTCTAATAATAGATTCCCTCTGTTCGTAAATAAGACTCATATAGATTACAATAACATTATTTTTATTTAAACCCTTGAATAATTAAAATGGGACGAAGTCCCATTTTTTTCTTAAGGATTATGACCGATAAGTTTCCAAACGGACGCCTACGGCGTCCCATTTGAAATCTTCATCGGTTTAATTATATGGTAAATTAGTTACAGGCGACGTTTTCTGCACGGTTTGGTATTGCCGTATCTTGGATAATACATATTCTTGATCTTTGCGTTCCTTTTCGCTCTGCTCGTAAGGAGTCAGCTTCTGTTTTCTACAATAGTATAATATGCTGCCAACTACAAGAATAATCACTATAAATAAGACAGCGTTAAATACCCATGTATAGAATAACTCCTTTCTATCGTGGCACTGTTGTAATGTGGAATATAAGTAATTTTTTACGCCGGGTTCAATTAATCTCGGATATTCCATATACTGAATCGCGCGAAAAAATTAGTAAATTCCAAACAAATTTATTCTAATATCTTATATAATGGCATCAACTAAAATTGTTATGACGCCATATCAAACAATCGCGGTGATAGTATCTAGTGTATCTATGTTATTTCTGTTCTTTATTGGGATACTATATCGTATATATGAGGAGTTCATATATAAGTATGCATTTTCTATACGTAGTACAATTGATGTAGAACAATTGGCAGGCGAAATGCGCGTCGGTAGATTCGGAATCTTCATAGGAATCTGGATCTTATTATTGATATTCAATATGGCTATATGTGCTATAGTTACAGGAAAATGCGATTATATAAGTCAGATGAAACTCACAAGTATACTCTATGTGAGTTTCGTTGCGCTTACATTTGTACTGATTGGATTGATTCCAAGTTTAGTAGAAATCTTTGAAAATACATTTGGACTGTTTGTAGTAAGTACGCGACCAATGGCTTGGTTATTTCAATACAGTGAAATTATGAAAGTGTTTAAAAGTAAATTATTTAAAAATAATAAGGATATTGTAATTCCATTTGATTCTGTATTACCATTATTTAATATACGTACGTTTGAAGAGACATTCGCTGCTATAGATAAGGAATCTATGAGTATGAATGTGAGTGACGAAAATGATGATGCGTCAAGTACAGAGCGTTTTGATTTCTGGTTTGATTATAATGAAATGTGTTTAGATGACAATCAGGACGCAGACAACGCAAAGCAAAATTTCAAGAATGCATTATTCAAATTATGTTTTGCTAAATATAACGCCGGACATTTTGCCTGGGTCTATATAGCAACAATTGTTACTATATTATCAGTTGCCGCAGTTAAGTAAATACTAAATAATAGAGTACGGCAAGATATGAAAATATTGCTATGACAATTGACGCTATCCATATCGGTATTACAGTTTTGTGTCTATATCCGATGCCAAACGGTCTAAACCCACCATCTTCGTTATACATCATCGCTGGTTTGTAAATGTGTATCATTGTAAAAATTGATAAAAATATCAATATTGCAAAATTAATTTTATGAATCCTCACGAACTTCTTTGTTAAAAACATAATTATACTATATAATAATCATAGTATAATTATTCGTCATCATCTTCCCCATAATAATCGCCATCTTGGTAATCCTCACCCAACTGTGAGATATCCATTGCTTCATTATCCTCGGCTTCATTGGCTTCTGCGTTCGCCATCTGTTCCATTTGTTCTACATCCACGTTCATTAATTCCCCTTCGGCACCAGTAGTTTCACGATCATATGTCTTCTTATCGTATTTTACCAGTCCCTTTTGTAATCCGACATTCCAGCGCCCCATCTTATAGCGTTTGAATTGGTCTTCTATCTGGCGTTCCTCTTTATCCATGTTACCTAAATACTCAATTATCTTTTGTTTTTCTATGTTCTTCTCTTTGCGTATCTTCTTTGCAATCTCCTCATATGACAGTATGTATTTCTTATTGCCTTGTTCTATATCTAAAAATGTTAATAGCAGTTTTGCAACTCGTATCTTCAGTTCTTCCGTGTTGCCGATTCTTATGTCTATTTCCTGTAATTCGCTGTCCTCCGCACTGACGCCAACTGTTTGCGCGGCCTGATCTAATGCATCCACTATATCTTTGCGGCGCGCGCTCTTTTTCTCTTCTACGTCTGTGCGAAGGAACTCAGGATTGCTGGCTGATACCATATATTCGTATAGTGATGAGTACCATAGATAAATAAACACCATGTTAATAGTCTCATTATCAAATAATGAATAATATGTGTTGCCGCCTTTTGCAAGTGGAGAGAATACGGGCATTTCCCTGATTAATACGAATATATCAGACGCATTGATTTGTATGTTCTGTAGAATTCTAGATATGACTGTGTCTCCATGGAATTCATTGATACTACTCCAGTATGATTCTATCTTGTTCTCCAAATCAGAAACATGGTTTGATGACAATTCCCAGTGTGTCGGAATATTATTAGAAACATTTCCATTGAGTATTATTTCAGGAAAAACGGTACACATCATGTATATTGAATTCTTAACGAATGTAGTTACTGTATACAATGCATCCGCGTCTCTCAGATTGGTTGTAGTTACACTCAACAAGAAGTTTTGTAGCCGATCGTAGTCCGCGTCCCCAAGATTCCCATACTGGTCGAAGAACTTCACTATCTCGTAATACATTCTCTCATTCGCAGATGCAAGGTAATTCTTGAAATTCTTGAGCTCCTTGCGTTCCTCAACCACCATCACTTTGGGATTATAGGAACTTAACACGGCGCGTAAATTATCACGGAATACCACGTCTATAACTATTGATTCACGAGAATCAAATGCATCTAATAAATCATACATCACATTAATCTGAGAGAACATCTCGTCTTTCGGTAGCTGTATGCGGTGCTTATTACGAACCAGCGTCATGAGATCCTGTAAATCAGTTGCCGTATATCGCTTACCATTTTTCTTGAGGAACTCAATTTGGTCCATCAAAGGCGCTTTCACTGGAAAACCGATTGGCTTAGTGGCACATACACTTAAATACTCGTCCGGAATCGGAACATCATTTGTAAAATTACAATAATCTATAAATGCGAGATACACATGTTCGTCGGTAATTGTCTCTGTAACAACCGTGCGGACGACTCCCGTAAATTCATTGTGATAAATGGTTGTAGGCCGCGCCAATTCTTTTGCCACGGATGTAAGTTCTCCCAAATGTGTTGCAGTGTCAATGTATTTCTGTATGATTGCATCGTCCTTAATAAAATAATCCATGGGTCTGCTTATTTGTGATTCATTACAGCACGCGTTCTCTAAGAATGGATCTTTACTAGCGGTCTTTAGAATCGGATCTTTCGTTTGTACGATTTGGTTAATTGCCTCTATAATTCCAAATCCCATTTGCGAGCACTTACCTTTAATGACATTCAACGATGCGTGTTGCTCCTTGTGGCCTTTCGCCATAACTTCATAGAAATCGCGTTCAAAATCCTTTGATATAGAAGTTATCGGTCCCATCTTGTATTTAACAATCGGCGGTAAGAATGCTCGCCATTTATCCACACTATGTTCTTCGGGAATCACTTCATTTGGGTGATCTAAGATATACTTTTGTTTCGCCACATATAAGTCGGTAATGTCAATTCGCGATGATATAATGAATTTCTCCATGGTTTCTTTGATACGTGAGGCATACGCATTCGCATCTAGCTTCTCTATAGAATTCCATGGAACTGTAGGACTCTCCATTTTCTTCATTACGCAGGCGATATATTTGATTCCTGTTATATCTTCAACACCACCGTCAAGTGGATACCCGCTGAATGAACGAACGCATCCAGGGTATGTCTTCTTTACCTTGAATGAAGGGATTGCAGTCTGAATCGCGATCAATATGCAAGATGCTATGATCCAAAACATGAAACGATTTCTATAGATTTCATATGGTACGGGACGCATATTCTTCTTTTTAAACATGGCATCCGCTATTTCTTCGTATTTTTCGGCAGTTTGAATGTTTCGCTCCATAAGTTCCAATGCGGTTCTCATTACAAACTCTTGGACGGAATCAGTGGGTATACCCATATTCGTGCAGATGGAATCAACAATATTATACACCATTTCATTGGATTCGTTCTCAAAAATGGGTTTGGGTTTCGGCGCAAACATGTCTGCTAAACGTTCTCCCAAATCCTGTTCTATCACATCATGGGTTACGATCTTGAACCCATCTATGTAGCCGTCTTCCGTTACAAAGTCTATCTTACGTAATACATATCCACTGTGCTTATCTACAATAGCATCACCGTCGTCGCTCATTGTGCCTTGGGACGCGCATATTTCATCTAGTTTTGCCAAATAGTCTGTATTCATTACAAATGCCATCGCCAGTCGGTATAGGCTTTGTGGCATCAATTTGGTATTGGTATCTCTGCAATACAGCCAGAAGCTATCCTCTTTTAGTTCCGCCATAGGTTCTCTGCAATGAAGATCAACCAGCTTGAGGATGTCGGATTGTTTCTTTACGAAGTCATCTTGTCCTAAGATGAGATCTCTTAATAATGCATGCGGTGAAATAACTATGTCATTCGTGATGGACGTCTTACCAAGTTCATATGCATATATAGAGAACCTATTTGTAGCAACTTCACGAAGTGTATTCTGACGAACAATCTGTTTGTAGTCGCGATCTAGTTCCGTTTTACCCTTTTGTATTAATTGGTCTAGTGACATATTCACGCGGTTCTCAAACTCCTTAACCATACGCGCTTTCGTTAACTCATCCATTCGTTTCTTTGTATTTTGAGTTGGTTCGCATACATTATTACTCTGATTCTTAAAGCATTCGGCTTGTATATTACAAAACAGTGTATTTGTATCCACGAACGCCTCCTCGTCTATTGTCTGATCGTGCACCCAATGATTCTTCACGCGATGATAATAACCTACCTTCTGTCTGGCCTTAGCTTCAATTTCCATGTCTTGTTTCTCTTTTTCCGTCAGTTTTGTTTCATCCACTCCCGGCGGGAGTGTGGGCTGTATGGTTAATACAGCAAACTCCCCATCTTGTACGCGCTTTTTACCTTCAATCAGCACCTGCGCTAGCTCGGTGGCATAATCGGGTTGCACGCTATGCTTTTGTATCAGCGTTTCAGTAACAAATTCTAGGAAAACTTCAGGCGACATGTGTTTACGTTCTTTTCCGTGCGCATCCAGTATCTTGTATGGGGTGTCATCCAAATCCTGATCGTAAAACACATCCTCATTATTGTTATCGGATTGGAGCGCTTTCATTGTACTGTATCTCTTCGCCAAATAACGTCTAGTACAATCTTTGGATTTCACATACTCCCCATCGTCTATTTTACTAGGCTCAAATTCATTGAGAATGTTCTCTGGATTCACTAATTCTTTAATTGAGAGAACAGAGATTACATCTGCAAATAGAGTGCACCCATCGCGCCCCATGAGTTTAAATAACAACTCGCTAGTAGGAACACGTCCGTCTTTGCTAGAATACGCAGCCTCAAATAAATCGCCCATTTTATCGTCATTTAAGAATATGTTCTCTATGAAATTCAGTTGGCGATCACTGTCTTTGATGCTCGAGATATTTCTGAATTGCTCGGCGCGTTCTTCGTTACGTTTTATGTATTCCGTCATCTTTTGCTTGATGTAATAACGTATTTCCTTGAATTGATTGAATGCAATATCCTCGCTATATACTAAAAATGGTTCCAGTTCCTTAACGATCTCTACAAATGACATTTTGTTTTTAATGTACTTGCGAAGTAACCGGAAGATCACGCGCGTTTTTGGAATTACGGTTCTCAGAAACTTTGCGAATTTGTCAGGTTCGTTCTCAAATTTCTCATCCAGAACATACTCCTTGATTGTTCTCATAAACTGTATAGCGTCGTCATTCTTAGTCTCGTATTGTCGGTTCTCCTCATCGTCGTCGTTCTCTTTGTCGCTTTCATCGTCGTATTTGATTTCATTATCCAGATCATCCACAACATGCGTCGCAACTGTCGTCTTCTGTCTCAACAAACGGAATAAGGATAAATAATTTTGGTGTAGGTTTGCGCGTGTCATAATATTTGTACCTGGCAAATCAATCTGGGAGAACTTCATAACAGGTTCAGGCATAATTAACAAGGATTTTACAGTCATTGTATCATTCGGTGTCATGTTATTGCGAATATAGATGACCTTACCAGATTTCATGAGAACCGTGTCCTTTTTAGAAAGGCCCAAATTATAACGTTGTATTACAAATCTACGTTGTTCTATGTATGAGAACGTCTTCTTTGCCTCATTTTCTGATTTAGATACAGTGCGAGAAACACTACTTGTAAACTTACCGAGGTTGTCTACAATCGCATCAATCTCTACAAGAACCTCTTGCTGTGTTAGCGCGCTTTCTATGTTCGCTGATCTAAACGGCGTATTGTACTTATCCATGTTTGCATAAAGTTCCGAGTATTTTTCTCCATGTTGAGAACCTTTTGTGTATTGTTTCATTAATTCTGCTTGAGCGGCAAGTTCTCCGCTAATACTAGCCTCTATAACGTCGGCCTGCATTTCATATTCATCCATATCCGTGTATATCTTACGTTTCTGGGATACGACTGGCACGATCCATTGCAGTTTAGTGTTAAGTTTATGGATTTTTTCAATCATTGGCTTATGGAGAATACCATTTTGTGTGAACCCAACAACATTCAAATTCGTATCAAACTTGGAGAACTTGGATCGCAGCTGTTTGAACCTCTCTATGAGAACATGAATATCATTCATCACACGTTTTGTGCGTTTGTCATTGGGTATGGTGGAAAGCAGCTCATCCATCAAATCATTCGCCTGAACTTCAATGCTATATTTCTTCTGACTTTCTGGCAGTTCAACCATTTGAACTATATCTTCCAATTCCTCTCCGAATACAATTTCATTTGCATCCAAATACATTGTATGGAGAACATCACGGATGTCATCATCGGGAACGGCATCTTCGGCTACATTGATAACCATATCGCCTGATTCGGTCACTTCTACGGAGGATATCTTGTCTAGTGGAACATCTTGTTCCACAACAGGTTCTTCAACTACAGGCGTTAGCGATTCCATAGGCGCCAAAATCGGCTTAGACCGAATAACAAACTTATTGAATGGAATTTGCTCGGGTATGCCCTTGTATTCAAAGTTGATGTATATAGTTGTGCGTTCGGGGAATGTGACAATCTCAATCATATCATCCTCTAAATTTGTAATCTCGCCAGTAATTACAGCGGGTGTATCTCCTCCTATATACACATCTAACCATACATGCGGTAACAGACCATTCTGTCTGGCATACCCTTCTTCTTCACTACGATCCATCAATAATACGGACGTAATAGATTCGTCAGATAGACCGCCATCTGCGTTTATAGTGAGTAAGGTTTTCTTTAAACTCGCTACATTTATAAGGGCGATCTTACTATCATCAATATAATCTATAATGAATGTATTTTGATGCAATTCAGGGTTAGTGGGTGATTCTATCTGTACGATATCACCCAATTTCAATCTGATATCGCCCATTTCTGTATTATCCATTATATATTTACTTTCTATATTATTATGTCGTTCAAAATTGATTTCTAAAATTATAAAACCATTTAAACAATATTTGCCTGTGAATATATCTGAAATGGAGTACACAATTGAACCTAATACTGAGAGCGTAAAGAGTAAGATCTATCATACGCCTCGCGCGAGTTATAAGATTTTGAATAAGGATACTCAAGCGACCGACGATTCGTTGAATCCTTATCGTTCGGTAATCCTAGACCCAATGACCGACAAGATTATGTGTTTCTCCCCACCTAAATCGGTTTCGTTGGAGACATTTGTGTCTAAATGCCCGGGTTTCGCGGGCGTAACTGCTACTAAAATCATTGAAGGTACGATGATGAATTTATTCTACGATCCGCGCATTGAGTCTTGGGAGGTTGCGTCAAAGAGTGCTGTTGGTGGTAACTACTGGTATTTCCGTACCCAATATGCTACGAATGTTGGCGCCGTTCAACTGACCTTCCGTGATATGTTTATTGACGCATTATGTGCCCCTCACGGAACTCAGTTGAATGATATTCCGCTCATCCAGGCGCTTGATAAGTCTCGCGTGTATAGTTTCGTAGTGCAGCATCCGAACAACCACATTGTATTGCCTGTCGCGTTTCCCACCATCTACTTGGTTGCGGTGTATCACGTGGATAATGACAACAAGATTCGTATTGTTGAGCCTGATGCCGTATTTGCAAACAGCACTGTGCTGTACCCGGAGTCATGCTTTGTGGATTCTTATGAGCACATTCATTTGACGGACTATACGAATGTCGGGATTATGTTGTACCATGCGGATAGTGGGCTGCGTACTAGTGTGGAGAATCCGCAATACAAGAGTATGAAGGAGTTCAGGGGAAATAACCCGAACATGCAGTATCAATACCTCTGCTTGTCGCGTGCCGGGAAGGTGAAGGAATACTTGGATGCATTTCCGATGTATAAGCAGATGTTCTTTGGGTTCCATAAGCAGTCTGCTGAGTTTATTCGGACGCTTCATAATGCGTATGTTACTTACTTTATCAAGAAGCGTGGCAAGCACGTACAGATTGAGAAGTCCATCTTCCGCCACATCTGCACTTTGCATAATGAGGTTTATTTGCCGTCACTTAGCGCTGGAGACCCAGTGATCGTAACATGTAAGATTGTGGCTGATTATTTCAATAATATGGAGCCCAAGTCTCAGTTGTACCATTTGAATTACCAGAACCGCGCGGCTGCTGTTGCCGTTTCTGGGTCGGATGAACTTACGGCCATTTAATAAACATATTGTAAAAACTATTTAAAGAACTGGCACCATAGTATAGTGTGAAAGGTGATTAGATTATAAAATATAATGAATAAAAAGTTATTTAAAGATGAGGTGATATAGCATAGTGTGAGAGGCGGGGCGATATAACCGGTGTAACTCAGCTGGTAGAGTGTGTGACTTTTAATCACAAGGTCAGGGGTTCGATCCCCCTCACCGGTATCTCCACCTTTTAGAAAGGTGGAACCAAACCTCAATTTTTTGGAGGTTTAAAATCCTCTGCTCGGACGATAGAAGGGAGGGGTACGGGGAACCGTGGTTCCCTGTTGTAGTTGAGTGCCCGAGTGGTTAAAGGGGGCAGACTTAAGATCTGCTGCGTTAGCTTCGTGGGTTCGAACCCCACCTCAACTATCATGCCTTGGAAAAGGCATTCCAAATAATATTTCCTAGTGGTTAGGCACTAGTGCCTTTATGGTAAGGCTCCATTATTTTAGTGGTTAGAATCCGCGTCTTATACATATCAAGTGAGCGTGGGACACCAGTTCGATTCTGGTATGGAGCATTTGGAGGGTGATACAGCTCTTGGAGCATTTTTCTATATGATATATGCATTTTAATATGTTAAACAACTTAAATAAATTGCAATATGAATATAGATATAGGTTACGTAATAAAATGTCAAAAATTAAAATAGCTGATATTCCATTAGAAGATCTCAAGCGAGATGTAATAGACAGTCTTAGTTGGAATAACCTTGTTAAAAAATATAAAAACTATTACGGATGTCTTAAAGCTATAAAACACCGAGTCTTAACAGAAAAAATAGATACCTCTCATTTTACAGGTAAAAAAATGAATAAGGGTACAAAGCTTATTTCACAGAAGAAACCAATCGCGTGTATATCTTGTAAGAATGAGTTTATACCAAAAAGGCCTGCTACAAAAGCGTGTTCGCTAGAATGCGCTCATAATCTAGCGCGAACCGATGAATATAAAAAAGAGTCCGTAATAAACGGACAAAAGGGCGGAAAGATTGGCGCTTCGCGTCAGTGCAAGCGAAGCAAAAACGAGGTTTATTTTTCTGAGTTATGTGCGAACGAATTTGACGTTACAACAAACGAACCATTTTTTGATGGTTGGGATGCTGACGTTATTATTCACTCAGAGAAAACAGCCATATTGTGGAATGGTGTCTGGCACTATAAACAAATTTCAAAAACACAATCATTGAAGCAAGTCCAGTCAAGAGACAAAATAAAAATAGCTATAATTGAAAAATACGGATATATTCCTTACGTAATTAAAGATATAGGAAAATTTAATAAATCCTTTGTAGAACAAGAGTATGAGATATTCAAGCTTATGCGAATTGATATCTAGGCGATGGGTTAGATCGCAAAAACATTTGATATATTTTAATATGGTAAAACGAGGGACGTTCCTATGCCATAAATTTCGGTTCAACACAGAACATCAAAACGGAGGGCGATACAGCTTGTGGAGCAAAATAAGTCCGATGTGGTCTAGGTGGTTATGACAGGGATCTTTCAAGTCTCTGACTCGGGTTCGAGTCCCGACATTGGAAACAGGGAACCGCAGGTTCCTAGAAAACGAAGTTTTCAACTGCGCCAGGCGCAACCGCACCCCTCCCTTCTGTGTAGGTGAGAATAGTGTGAGTACAGCTCGAGGAGCAAAATGGGGTCTCAAGGTTTGCGTAGCTCAGCGGTTAGAGCATTCTGCTGTTAACAGAAAAGTCGCAGGTTCAATCCCTGTCGCGAACGTTTTGGAGCAGCTCTTGGAGCTCAGGGAACCAACGGTTTCCCGAACCCTTCCCTCGCGTAAGGAGGGGTTTAAGGGGAACCTTGGTTCCCCTTCAGTTGGGATAGCTCAGACGGTAGAGCGTGACCTTTACACGGTCAAGGCCGCGGGATCGATGCCCGCTCTCAATACTCAGGGAACCTACGGTTCCCCGAACCCCTCCCTCACTCTGAGGAGACGGGACGTTCAAAAGGTGTATCATGCACCTGGCACTCACAAAATTGTTCGGCTGCTTACAGCGATAACCCCAAAAAAAGCACTTATAGCCTATTTGTCTTCGGACAAGCAGCCCGAAAGAACAATCCTTGGTCGTGTAGTGAAATAGTATCACGTCTAGCATTTCAGCTAGAAATAACTGGGGCAGAACCAGTTGCTACCACACGTGACTTTGGCTTCACGTTATATCTGGGTTTAGTTCAGTGGTAAGAACGTTTGACTGTAGTGGAAAACAAACATCAAACAGCCGCTGGTTCGATCCCGGCAAGCCAGAACCGAATTTCGTTGGAGAAATTCGCCGCCCCCATTTCCTCTACACAAGAGGGATTGGGGGCTTTTTTTTGGTCTAATAGTGTAGTTGGTTATCACATAGGGTTTTGACTCCTATAACCCGAGTTCGAATCTCGGTTGGACCTATCAGGGTCAGGGAACCTACGGTTCCCCGAACCCCTCCCTTTAAGGGAGGTTTTTTATTAAGCATTAAGACGAACCCCATTATTAAAGGGAGGGGTTCGGGGAACCGTAGGTTCCCTGAGTCCGTGTGGCGAAATGGATATCGCGTCCGACTTCTAATCGGGAGATTGCGGGTTCGATCCCCGCCTCGGATATAAAAGGGAAGGGTTCGGTTGCGCCGGAGGCGTAGTTGAAAGCTGTGCTTTCTAGGGAACCTACGGTTCCCTGATAAAATTGAAACTATTTTTTATATTATAAATAACTTCAATCAATAAAACATGAGCGAAAAGACTATCAAGTTTGGGGATGACGTGAAGCCGCCGTATAACGGCAAGATCAAAGCGCCAACTCGTATTGCAGATACGAGAGACACTTGGTATATGTGTATAAATGGTGGAGAAAAGAATGGACCATATACTACAGAAGATATGCGAGGATTCTTTGAAGCAGACCTCTTTGAAGATGATACTCTTTGCACCAACGAGGGCATTGATGGTAACTACTACGAAATGGGACTTATATTCTACCCCAACATACTAGATGCATTCCAACCAAACGACTACAACCCGCTCATTAATTTGGACCACCGAACTGCGGCAGCAAGAGCTGAGATATCGCGACTAGCAGAAAAGCGAGAATGGAATCTGGCTGCGGGTGGAGTTGCAGTCAATCAACTACCGAGTACCGACACTGACCCAGTAGAAGGCGATGAGGAACTGAAATGGTTTCTTCATCATGGTAATCCGAAGTGGGTGAATAAGGATGGAAAATCCGTCTCGTTCGGCGAGTCAGTACGTCGCGACAGTATAATTATAGGAGATGATATTACAATGTTTGAATTTAGAAAGTTAGATCCAATCCGATTTTCGCACAAGGGCGACGGGATTTTACGCATCAAGATGAACGAGAAAGAGTGCGCGATTAACGGAATGCAGACGACTGTATGCGTGAAGGAAATGATGATCTTCAAAATAAATGGTACTTTATACAAGCTATATCCGGTTATCAATGGGTCTAAGAGGTACTTAATTATGTGTAACGGATCAGAGGTGGTGGAAGTCATATTCTTCGCCGGGTCTGAGCCACCAATTCTGGCGCATACGGGCGTAGTAAGCGACTCTACAGACTCAAGGCAGATACCCAGTTATGCCGATCTCTCGCAGATGAAATATCGTTCGGTGTCGGAACTGCTTGGTTTTAATGATGAGACACTGAAGAAGGTCTGTATATTTTCTGAAAATACCCACGTTCGGCGTTCTCTATTAAGTGTTGTATATGACCGCGACTCTATAATTACGATCCTAACGCATGGTAAGTACTGGAAATTCACGTACTGGGAAAATAATAGACAAATACACATAGTATTCACACCGGAAGGGCATATTAAACACGAATCCGGCGAAATTGCCGGAAGTTGGAGTATTAAGAAAGAAGGTAGCTTTGCATTGTATCAGGATAATCGTGATTGGTCTACAATTTATAGACAACGTATTAAGTACCGCGTGCGTTTGGAAATGATTGGAGGCGTGAAGCAAAACATGTATGTACTGCAGGATACGATAACAAGTCTCTTCTACCTACAGGAAGAGCTTGCGTATTTCCAGATAGTGAATGGAATGGCGACAATGGCGGATATTAGTGGGCGCAAGGCGTGTGACGCGATTCGGGTAGTATAATTGATTTATTTGATTTATATATTGTATATAACAAATCAAATTTTTTATTAGCGAATGCGTCTAGATTTATTCTTTTTATTTCCTCTTCTTTTTGTTTTGTTCCCGCCTCTAGTTGACCTCGCCGTCGTGGATGACCTCGCACTATTAGTGTTATAGAATTGAGGATTCGTCTCCATATCTCTCTTATACTGGTCCATAAACTCCTTCTGATGCGTATATTTGTACCTTTCGGCTTTAAAATCTCTTAGAGTCTCTCCGAATTGCGAGGTAGAATCTGAGTTTACTGGATCCAGTATAACTGGCATCCGTGCCTTCCTTACTAAATACGAGAATACACGATCTGAATCAACTGCCTTGCTACCCACTGACAGTAACAAAACCGCATAATATTTTTCTGCATTATCTTTTGACCAACCTTTATCTCTTAAATAGGTTACGACTATTGAACCTTTATACGCTTCTATAAGTCCTGCTATTTGTGTTTTATGTCTCTCATAAGAGTGATCGACGTAAGAGGATGACGACATTATTATAATATAACGCGATATTTTTTCTAAACTAGTAAAATTGATCCGAAATATGCTGCACCAAAAGAATAATACGCAAACAATGAAAGTTCTTCTAATACTACTCGGTTGCCAGATTGCGCGTCTGCTGAATGGGCGCATCCAGACAGCAGTTGACTTTGTCAGTACAAATCACAAAAACACTAGGGTTGATTGGTTCTTGAGCGGTGGCGTGAAGGATGGCTCAGCAAACACGATGAGCGAAGCCGAACAGATGGCGCGAACAATATTACCACATGGGAATGCGAACTGGAGTGTGATTTTAGACACTGTCGCCACTAACACCGCCCAGAATTTCGCCATTGCGAATCAAACCCTCAACTTTACTTTGTATTCGGATGTATATGTAGTTACATCTGAATTTCATTATGGTCGCGCAAAACGCATGACAGACCGGATTTTTACCAACCGCCGCATCAAATGGGTGTTGTCGCCACTAGAGGAACGCGACTCGCGATACTGGGAAACTATCCACATCCGGAATGTAGATGCTGACCTAGAACGAGTTATACATATTGGATAACTTGCATAAATTTCGGATGTATTCCAATGAATGATTGCGATTCGTCTCGCTCATCTCCTTGATCTGCTCGCGGAGCGTGTCAATCGCATTTAATATACTCTTTGAATTCTGTAGATAGGACAAATCCTCGGAATAGTCCTTGTTAATGAAAAAATCCAGGTCACCCTTCTCAATAATCTCAGCGTAAGGCAAATAAACATAACTATACCAAATCTTAATTAACAATGTGGGGTTCGCTTTCTTATACATCTCAAACGAATTTTTTGTTGCAACTAGTCCGACGTTACCTGGAATGATACTAATGATATCGTCTAGAAATTCTACCATATGCGTATTAAACGCTCTCAGTACAGTAGATTTATCAGCCATGGCGGTTTATTATGTATTTTGGGTATTTATTTAAGTGAGTTTAATAGTATTTGTTTTAGTAGGGGGAACCAAGGTTCCCTCTCCCTTACTTGGGGTAGAGGATCTTTCCCCATGTATTCTTGACGCCTTTACACAACGGTTTCCTTTCCGGTCCAACCAACGACATTATATAGTCCGCCTGCGCTTTCCATTCGCAGTTTACCATCTCGTCTACTAGACGGAACGCAAATTCCTCCGGGGATAGTTCGTTCAACGGGGTGCTGAGAACCTTCTCCGTCATACCCTGCTTCTTCATTCTCGTCATACACATTTTAGCTGTCACCTGGAGTTCGTCCGGTTTGTATTTCTTATTCAATGTATGGAGTGTCTGGATACCGTAATCTCCATCTAGACCATCAATGGAATTACCTGATATTTGGACCCAGTAATCACCTTCTTTGCGAAACTTTACTGCAATACTTGTTTCGTTTTCACGTTTAATGTCGGTTTCTACCGGTTCCAAATATAATCCGTCCCCATTTTCAAACTCCCACGGATCATATACGAATCTCTGTGAAACTGTTATTTCGTCGTTCATATTGTTTTGTTATGTTATGTGCTGCTGTCTTGTATTTTGCAACAATAAATCAATTTTACGCACCCATGTAGAGAGAACCTGACATATACTATGCAATGAACTGCGATCAGGAAATCCGAGTTGCACGCATCATTACGCTATGGATGGCCTCTATAGTTGCTGTTATGGGGTTTGTTGCATCGGACAACCCGATTTTCCAATTTGGACCAAATGAGAACCTATTAATTCTCAATATTGCAATTGATACGCCAGCGAAATACGCAGCAATCGTTACAGTGTGTTTCGTAAATAGCGGAATACGAACCATGAATCACAATATACTGCAGCCATGGATCATCAATGTGATCCAAGACAAAACCAATCCGACTCACATCACATACTCACAATCGTATGAGTTATCATTTGTATATACAATCTACAACTGGTTTGATTTTTTCCTCTACATGAATATCTTGTTATCGCAAATAGACATGTTATTGGTAGAAGTTTTCGCGGATTTGATTGTCACGTTTTTCCTTACAACGGATTATGTTCGCAGTAAACCGAAGCAGTCATATCAGTTATTAGATTAGTAGTTTGCACTCTGATACTCAAATTGTGGCGTCGCATTCTTCTGTGGTACATCCGCATTCCGCTGTTCCTGAAGCGATTCAATCGTGACACCCGTCGCAATCTTATCCGGTCGGTAAGTATCCGGTGGCGTTTGAATAAAATTTGAATCCGTATCTACTGGAACATAATTATACAGCTGTCGTCGCCCGCCAGCGCCTTTCGCACTGAGTTCTTCCGGTGTCATATTATAATATGTAAATTGTTCGGAAACGATATTGGAACCGCCGGATCCGGACGCCGTATTGATTGCATACCCTAAAGGTTCTCCGTTCCCGAAATTCGCACTGGATAACTTTTCCTTGATCTTAGGTTCAAAGTGTTTTACAATGTCACTTCCGAGAACCAGTTTATAATTCGCATTTACCAATAACAATGCTGGTACAGATTTCACATTCGGCGGCAACAGCGCCTGTTTACCATTTTCCAATGAAACCACTATCTGGTTTGTTTTCGGATCGCGCGTTCTCTTATCAATACAGATGCACGAGAGTGACTCTACGATGCCGCCCTTCACTAAAAACTCTAGGATTTTCTTACTATGTTTACAATAATTGGAATAATATAAGATATCCATCTGTCGCGCGTTTATATTTTGAAATTACATAAAAATATAAACTATTTAACGATTTATTTATAGGCTGTGAGCGCACATACTGTGTAAGAGGCGGTTCTGTAAGTAGAACACGCCGTATCCAACCAGCGCAAGAAGGGCACTGATGAAGAACGACATATCGCGGCGTTTAGAAACAGCCATGCTGATGAAAAGCGCAAGGGCGATGACCAACCAGACAAATCCAATAACCGACAAGTAATAGAAGAGAATGCAATACTCTTTGGGGAGCACGCCAAACAGCTTATCCG
>Ga0247834_1003638_pt1 | contig 20709 bp, 19 predicted proteins | sample LaCruzMarch2015__8_FD_187118 | JGI IMG/M metagenome (GOLD analysis project Ga0247834, IMG submission 187118) | Freshwater microbial communities from meromictic Lake La Cruz, Castile-La Mancha, Spain - LaCruzMarch2015_12m | ecosystem: Environmental > Aquatic > Freshwater > Lake | place: Spain...
CAGGTCCATCGCGCCGCCGACGGCGGGAATCGCGTCATCGGCGCCGGTAGACCAATTCGCCAGATCACCGTTGGCGGCTACTTGCAGCGCGCCGAGCACGGAAAGATCAAGATGTCCGCCGCGAATCATGGCGAAACTTGTTGCTTGGTCAAAGAACGCAGCGCCCGGCATCATGGTCACGCGGCGCTTGCCGGCGTTGATGAGTTCCGGGTCGCTCTCGCTTGCGGCAGGTGAGGGACCCATGCCAAGAAGGCCGTTCTCGGTGTGATAGATAAAGGTGCGCCCCTCGGGCACATGGCTGGCGACCAGCTCAGGGATACCAATTCCAAGGTTCACATAGGAACCGTTCGGAATGTCCTGCGCGAGGCGCTTGGCGATTCCGTCGCGCGTCCAACCGTTGGCAGTGGCGCTGGTCATGGGTAACTTGCTCCCGCTTCATTGAGCGCGGATTCAAGTGCTGGCGACGGCACATGCACAACGCGGTCCACAAAGATGCCAGGGGTGACGATCGCTTCTGGATCGAGGGCGCCAGCTTCAACAACTTCCGCGGCTTGCACAATGGTCACCGTTGCGGCGGTGGCCATCATGGGCGCAAAGTTTCGCGCGGTTCGGTGGTACAGAACGTTCCCGTGCGTGTCGGCTTTGCAGCCCTTGATCAGCGTGAAGTCTGCGCGAATGCCGTACTCAAGTACATGCTCGCGGTTGTTGAACACGCGGGACTCTTTGCCTTCCGCGAGCGGCGTTCCCACTGCGGTTGGCGTGTAGAACGCCACAATTCCAGCGCCGCCAGCGCGGATTCGCTCTGCGAGTGTTCCTTGCGGGACCAACTCAAGTTCAATTTTCCCCGCTCGATACAGATCGGGGAACACCGTTGAGCCAGCGGTCTTGGGGAACGAGCAAATGACCTTACTGACGCGCTCAGCACGCAGCAGCGCGGCGAGTCCAACCAGGCCAGTGCCGGTGTTGTTGCTCACCACGGTCAAGCCCCTCGCGCCCTGATCGATCAGGGCATGAATGAGCTCGATTGGACTTCCTGCTTCGCCGAAGCCACCAATCATGACGGTCGCGCCATCGAAGATGTCGGCGACCGCCTCGCGGGCGCTACCAACGCGCTTATCGATCATCGGCAGGACGGTGTTGGTGATGTCGCGTGCGTGACACGTGCGCTCTTGACGCGCGAGTAGTCAAACAGACCGGCCTCGTCATACAGGACGCGATCCGCGTAACCGTCAAACCACAACGCCTCCGGATTGCGACCGACGATGCAAATCTTGCCCTTGTCTTTGGCGGAGCCAGAGTTGCGCATGATCTTGAATATGACAACTCCGTTCTCGCTGCCCTTGAGACCAGGAATCGGTTCATTGGTCACGGCGCACACTTCGGTCTTGCCCTTGTAGTGGGTAATGGAAAGTCGTGCGTGGCTTTCAACGCCGGACAGACCCTTCTGCGATTCGTTGAGGATTTTCCATACGGTCTCAATGGGCGCATTGAAGGCGCGGTAGGCGATGATGTCGCGACCGCAGAAGAAGTAGTGATTCTCGCCGCCCGCGCGCTTGAATTCGCGTTGCAAAATGCGCAGCGCATCGGGATCGTCGTTGATGCCCTTCATGATGGGCGTTTGATTCTCAACGCTGAGCCAGCCGCGCGACACCAGGCGCTGCATGGCAGCACCAGTGGCAGGCACCCACTGCAAGAATCCCTTGTCATTGTGGATGTATTTGCCGTCAGCGTCCTTGGCCAGGAATTCGTCGGGGTGTTCAAAGTGCACCACAATGTGCAGGCCAACATCTGGGTACGTCTCATGGAAGCGATCAAGCATGGCCACAAACGCTTCGTCAAATCGGTCAGGATAGAACGCCATTTCCTTGGTGCCGATGCGAATCGACTCAACGCCCGCCTCTGCGAGCGCGCCAAGCCATGCCGCGATTTTTGAGTTGTTCAACACCATCGGATCGCCGCCCGACATGAGGACCTCGCGAAGTTTTTCGCGACCACAGGTTGGGTGGCGTCCACCGTTTGCAGCAACTTCAGAGTTGAAGCGTTTGATGAACTCGGTCACCTCGGGAATGGTGGCCATGCCCTTCTTGGCAACGGTTCCGTCTTGACGGGTGATCTCCTTGCGCGCGATCAGTTCCTCGCGGTAGCAGAAGCGGCAGTGCGCTGAGCAAGTGGAGACGACGTACAGAAGACCCATCTCATACTTGTGCAGCATGCCCTCGACCGGGCTGTAGTCCATTTGGAAGCCGGGGTCTTCGGAACCCGCCAGGTCCATGGTTTCCGCGGGGTCCGCCTTGACGATGCGGCGGATCGGCGCGCTGGTCTTGGCGAGTTCAAAGTAATGCCGCGTCACCTTCACTGGCATGCGCTTCTCAAGGTCGCGATCGGTCCCCTTGAGGACGCGCAACTGCACGAGTTCGTTTGACGAGTAGAGACCCAACATGTCCGCGGGCGCCTTCTCATCAAGAAACGGCGCGAGGCCATTGATGATGTTGCGCTCGTGGCGCGTGTCTTCAACTGTGTCCAAGAACGCCTGTTGGCGCGCGGTGGTGGCATATTCCGTCGACATGGTTTGATCCTCGAATGGGTTCTGCAGCTGAAAGTTGCTTGCAAATTTAAGCATAGCTGATAGATCCACGAAACCCAATCAAAAACCGCTTATTGGTCTTTATGCCTTCGAACAGCGTTTCGTGGCATCGAGTGCAGCGTCAGGGCGCTCGCTAGAGCGCAATGTGCGGCGATGATCCGTATGAATTGATCACTCCCACTGCGCGCTATCGCTGCCGGCAATGACGTCGGTTGCCTTGCAACTGGGGCAACGCACCTTGGCGTCGAGGCGCACGGTGCCACCGCAACCGCATTTCTGTGTCTTGGTGACTTGCTTCTTGCTGCGACCGCCGTGCAGTGGCCAAGCATGCGCAGCCCCGCACGTACCACAGTGGGCCATCTTGGTGAACGTGCCACGTCCGCTCATCCATGAAAACGAGGAATCGCAAGCGCCGCACCGGTAGTTCACGATTTGTCCCATCGAGACAAAAGTGTACCGAAACAAAATGCTCCCGTTCCTCCCGGACCAATTTATGCCGCGATTACAAAATGCTCCCGTTCCTCCCGGACCAATTTATGCCGCGATTGGTCCAGCGGCGGTAGGGGATGGTTCCGCCGGTATCTGCGTCATTCCGCGGACAGGTACCGTGATACCCATGCCTACTCGCCGCACGTTCCTGTTGGCCGCCGCTGGTCTAGCACTCACCCCCGCACTTGCGCGCTGCGTCTCGTCTCGGACGGCGCCGGCCTTCCTGAAAGCAGTCGGCCCGCGGCGCCCGGACAAGTTGCGCATTGCGTGTCTCGGCACGGCAAACCGAGCGTGGGACAACATTCAAGAAGTGCGCGGCGAGCAGATCGTGGCGCTGTGTGATGTGGATAGCACGTACCTCGAACGTGCCGGCAAGGAGTTTCCAGATGCTGCGCGCGCCGTTGAGTGGCAGCAGGTGGTGGAATACCGACGCGAGCTTGATCTTGATGGCATCGTCATTGCAACCACCGATCACGCGCACTTTCCGATGGCGGCGGCGGCGCTACGCGCAGGAATTCCGGTTTACTGTGAGAAGCCACTCACGCACACACGCGAGCAGGCGGTTGAGTTGCGCAAGTTGGCGCGTGCCGCGCGCGTTCCGACGCAGATGGGCACGCAGATCCACGCAACGGAGAACTATCGACGCGTGGTGGAAGCCGTGCGCGCAGGTGTGATCGGTCGTGTCACTGCGGTTGATTGTTGGCAGTTGAAGAGTTGGGGCGACGGTAAGTTGACGCCTGGTGCGGTATGCCCGGCAACGCTTAATTGGAGCGCCTGGCTCTGTGGGACGCCGCGTGTTCCGTACATCGATGGAATTCATCCCGCACATTGGCGTCGCTATTGGGCGTACGGGTCGGGCACGCTTGGTGATATGGGATGCCACATCATGGACTTGCCGGTATGGGCGTTGGGTCTTGCGCCGTGCGCGGATTTGCCTGCAGGAGCAGTGAAGGGTGGCACCAGCACCATTCCGCTCAAGATGGAAGTCCGCGCGGATGGTCCGCCGCTCGATGCGGTGGGTACGCCGGCCTGGCTGGAGGCTTCATGGGCCATGCCGGGAATTGCCGCGGGTCCAGCCGGGGTCAGTCTTGATCCGCTGGTACTGCGCTGGTTTGACGGAGGACGCATGTCGCCGTTCGTGCAAGAGATCGGTGCAAAGGACAAGCAGGATTACCACGGGCGATTTAGCGTGTGCTTTCAGGGAACAGAAGGCGCGTTGTTTGCCAATTACGACGAAATGTTGGTGTGGCCAGGCGCGCGCGCCGCGGAGTGGAGTGCGCGGGTGGCGAGCGGTACGACGGGTATCACGCCGATTGCGGCAAGTCGTGGCCATCATGCCGAGTGGTTGCAAGCGATCCGTGATGGGTCGCCGAATGCTCCGCTATGCAACTTCGAATATTCCGGACGCCTCACCGAGTTGGTGCTGGCCGGCACAGAGGCGTACCGGGCAGGCAAGCAGATTGATGTGACCATTCAGTGAATTCGCGACTATCGTGCCCGTATGTCCAGCCCACTCCAGCCGCAACTTGTAAAGGACATCGACGCCGCGCTCGCGCGGATCCAAGCCTCGGACCCGTCGGCCGCCGGTCCGCATTGGGGAGCGATGCACAAGTTGCTCTTGAAGGCAAAGATCGATCCACAGGCAATCATGCGACTTGTGGGGGCGCGGGACACTGCCGAACTCATCCGGGCGGTCGCACGCGCGAAGGGCGAAGAAGTGGCGGAATCATCGGATGACGCTGCATCTCATTCAGGCGTAGCGAACGCCGACGGCACCACCGCCAACGCTGCACCCGCGCAAGAATTCGAACTGTCCGTCCTCCAAGATGCGCTGCGTATGTTCCGCAAGCGCGTCAAACTTTCGCAACTTGATGCGGATTCCAAACTCGGCGTCGGTCCGATGAGTGGCACGGGCCAACACCGCATTCAAGCCATGTTGCCGCCGCGCGATTATCCGTGGGGCGTATGGGAAGCGCTCGTCAAAGCCGGAAAGCTCCGTCGCGATGCTGACGGTTTCTATTCGATCGTCGAACAGCCGGGCGGCGCGCACTGGTGAAATAAATTAGTCCCGTTCCTCCCGGACCATTTTGTGGGCGACGAGGACGCCGGCGAATGGGGCGAAACCATCGTCGTATGGGCTGGGGCGGATTTCTGCGCGGAATCCAAGGGTTTCAAGGTGCGCCATCGCTGCCGCCATGTACGGATGCTGACGGGGCGGCATCTGCATCGCGTGCGTCGGTGCCATACGAATCTCACCGCGCGTGACCCGGGCCAGTTCAGTGATGCTGCGAAGATGGAACGGCAGATCAAATCGGTCGTCCTCTAAGAGTCCGCCGTTCGTGATACCCGAGTAGCAGAACAGGAAATTGGACGAAAGCACTACATCAAACGCGCCATCTGCAAACGGCAGTGTCGGAAGCGCTGCATGGATATAGCGCGTCCCGCGACCATGTCGGTAGTCCGCAATGAACTCATCAAGCGCGTCAAACTTGTCCTTGCGGAACTTCACTGGATCGCGGAATGTCAGCGAGTCAGTCGCCAGCGCCAGCCGCGCAAAGACGTCATTGATGTTCGCCGTCGCACGCGCCAGCAATTCGTCTGGCGCAAATTCAAAGAGTGGATCGCAGCCAACAACACGGAGGCCACTCGCACACGCGTTGGCAACAAACGCCGCCGGACCACATGGGCAATCGAGGATGGTGCGGCCGCGCAGGGCCTCCTCGTCAAGCGCAAACATTTGCAAGTACTCGCTGTACGTTCGACCAAAGAATGCAACTTCGGGTACCGAGAACCCCGTATTCACGCGCGTACCAAACCCGGCACGGCGTACTCGCCGCCGAGCACGGACTGCGTATCGGCTTTCATCCACTTTCCAAGTACTTCCTGATACACGCCGCGGAAATCGGTGGTGAACTTGAGGTCGCCGCCATCCAGGTCCGTGAGGCTCGGATACTTCCCTTGCAGTCCGGGCTGCACGCCCGCACCGATCAAGAACATCGGTCCCGCAGTGCCGTGATCGGTTCCATTGCTGGCGTTCTGCCGCACGCGCCGTCCAAATTCGCTGAAGCACATGGTCATCACGCGACCGTCATTCCCTTGCGCTGCCAAGTCCTTCTGGAATGCCAAGATCGCGTCGCCAAGCTGCCGCATCAGATTTGCATGCCCACCGGTCTGATTGGCATGGGTATCAAATCCACCCATACTCACGTAGTAGACGCGGGTTTTCATCCCATCACGAATCATCGCCGCAACAGTTTGTAACTGCTTGGCGAGCGCGCTCCCCGGGTACGCCACCAGCGGCTTCTTGCTCACTGCCGCGCGAATGCGATCACTCGTCAACTGTGCATCAAGCGCGGTGCGCATCAAGAAACTCTCCTGCGAACCAGGCTCCACACCAGGCAAGGATCCCGCCCGAACCATCGCTTGATATTCCTTGTCCATCGCGCCATTCTTGTCAGCCCCCAGCCAGCGGAAGAGGTCCGCGCTTTCAAATGCGATCGGTGTACTTTTTGCGCCCGTCATCGCAAGCGGCGCCGTTCGGCCAACCGCCACTGCCATATCTGCTGCAGGATTTCCGTTGCACGAAGCATCAACGTAACGCCCCAGCCAGCCCGTTCCCTTGCCCTCGGGGCGACCGCTCTGCCAGATATCCATGCTCGCAAAGTGGCTGCGATTGGGATTCGGATAGCCAACACCGGCCACTACGCACAGCGATCCAGCGTCATGCAGTTCTTTAAACCCCGTGAGGTTCGGGTGCAGCCCGATACCGTTCGCTTGGTCCAGTTGCAACGCAGCGCCGCCGTTCTTGGGCTTGCCCGGTTCGCCGATACTGATCCCCGGACGTGCGTTGTGATACTCCGCTTGCCCGTACGGAATCACCGTATTCAGGCCATCATTACCGCCAGACAACTGCACCACCACCAAGATGCGCTCGTCGGGCACACCGGGGCGCGATCCCAGCGTGCTTCCATCCGGCGCCAGCATGCCGAACGCGCTCTGTTGGATGAAGTGCGGCAGCGTTGCCGCGAACGAGGCCAGCAGTGCGCCCTGACGAATGAAGACTCGACGGCTGTATGCATTGATGTCGGTCATGCCAGTTGATACTCCGGGAGCGCGGTGATGAGTGCGATGGCTGCAACGGCACGACTGTGTTCCGTGGCGCGTGCCTGCGCCTGTGATTCAAGGAACGATACGAGCGCCACGCGGCGTTCGGGGTGCGGTGGGGCAGCCAGACTGACGGAAATCAAACGATCGACGATGGCATCCGGCGTAGTGGCCCCTGCGAGCAGCGGCGCGGGGTCGAAACGCGTCTCATCGTTTTCCCAGTCATAAACGTCGGGACGCTTGCCAGTCAGCAAGTAAATGGCGACATTCTGCCTGACAAACAGGGTGCTGGTATTGATCCACGTGCGCCCGCCATCCCAGCCTTTCACGTTCGGTGGTTGGAACAGGTCTTGACCCATGAGGTCGCACGCACCTGCCAGTGCACTCAGTTGTCGCGGTGGAGTGCCGTACTGCCGAACCGTCTGCACGATGAGTTGTGCGGGGCTCTTGATGGTCGCTGCACGGTTCGACAGATGATAAAAGTGTGCGCTGCTAAACAGTTTAATCAGTACTGGTTTGATCTCATACTGTTGCGCGCGCAATTCGGTGGCAAGAGCCGTGATGAACGCGTCGCGAGCGTCACGCTGTTCAGCAGAGATGTCCGCCGCTGGCGTGTCATTCACAAAGAACCGGTACAGCTTTGCTGCAATAAATTCACTGCATTCAGCCTTAGCAAGTGCCAGGCGCGCGAATTCATCGCCAGTCCAGTTGCCTTGTTTCCCAAAGATGGTCTTTGCGCCGCGGTCGTGATTGCCATCGCGAAACTCAAACTCATCATCCTCAAACGTGTACCCAGTCAGTGCACGCGCTCCGGCCTTGATGTCTTCTTCCGTGTAGCCGCTGCCTTCGCCGAGAATGAACAATTCCAGCAGCTCCCGCGCAAGATTCTCGTTCGGTCGCCCCTTACGACTCTTGTCGTTGTCAAGGTATTTGATCATCGCTGGATCGCGAATCACGTTCAGCACCAGCATGCCGAAATTACCTGTCGCATACGTGCGAAACAGTTGATTCTGTTGAAACATGTGCCAACTGTCTTCGATGGTGCGCGCGCCGGTCGCAAAGTGTCCGTGCCAGAAGAGCGTCATCTTTTCCTCAAGCGGCCGAGCGGTTTCAATCATGCGCGCGATCCACCACTTCTTCAGCTCGATGAGCTGGCGGCGGTCGTTGGCCTTCGCCTGATTCTCTTTGCGTTCGAGCCGCTCCACTGCGGATTCGTCGCGAGCGCGGCGCGCAGCATTCAACTGCTCGCGCTCCTCGCGGGTAAGTGGCGGCATCACATTGCGATCGAAGTCATCGGGCGATACGGATTTCTCCGGTTGTGACTCAAAGTTCACCAGGAGTGCAACGGATCGATCAATTCCCTGCGCCGCGAGCACATCGATCTGCGTTGGTGTTCCACCAAACCCCGCGCGACTGAGCAGGTGACGCGCAGCCGCTGTGTCAAAGGGATGAACCCCGGTGTCAAGGGGTCGGAGGTCGGTGGCGATGGGTGGGGGCGTTGCCATGGCGTGCATGGTCAACGATGCTGCATAGCCCTTGATTGCCGACCAATTCTCCAGGCGGCCACTTGCGCAAGCAAGAATGGCACGGGCATCAGGTACGTCATAAAGTCGAACGCCCCCAAGAGGTAGCAGGGCAGCCCAATGAGCAGGATTCCGGCGATGAGCACCCGCGGGGCGCCGCGGGGTTCGAGCAGGAAAAGAACCGGGAAAAGCAGCCCATAAGCCCCTAAGAATGCCAGATACGCGGGCTCTCCCGGGAGAAGCATGGTGCCGACATGGCCGTACAAGAGCGGGTGCCCCGGTGCAAGTGCAGGGCCGAGCGTGAAGATGCAGGCAGGCGTAGCCAGAAGCACCGCAAGCGCGGTCAGCCCGCCAGCCGCCGCCGTTGGAATTCGGATTCCGGCGGGGGCGGTGATCAGTTCACGGAGGTGTACGGCAATGGTGAAGGTGAGCTGTACGCCCCACAGCACAAGCAGTGCGATCCCAATACGTGGCGCACCGGTACTTGGGTCATAGAAACTTGCAATGAGTAGCAGCATCGCCGCAAAGGTCAGCCCAAACGTTGCGAACGCGATCCGTGGGCTCGGCGCTTGTTGCGCGGCGCGGTGGAAGGTGAGATCGAAGTACGGCGTCAAGAAGAAGCCCGCGCACAACGTCGGAAATGCAAACGCCAGCGGCAGTGATTCTATCATTGGGGTGATCGGCGTGCGCTCACCAACAGGCGTGAGGTCGACCCCGCCCGGCAGTAAGACAACCAGTGCCGAGAGCAGTGTCACAGCGGTGCCGGCAGTACGCCAGAATGCGTTACCGCGCAGGGCGAGTAGTAGGCCGATGACGATGAACGCAATCGGGGTGCCGGTCGCGGCGATGGTGTTGAGTGCGCCGGGCGCGAGTGTTTCCGAGGAGAGGTTCGGGCCAACTAAAAAGTACTGTGCAGCCCATCCAGCGAAGTAGCACTGATAGGCCACGGTGACGGCACTAAACAGCGCGCACATCCAGCCCAATCGGGCGGCGAGCGCGCGCGAACGTTGTCCATCCAGAACGAAGCCGAACGCGGCGCAACCAAGCACATTGGGTACAAAGAATGCCCAGAATCCCGGCCAACCCCAGAGGCGGAGCATCATGAAGGGCAGGTACATGCCGATGCACCACGTCCAACTTGACGTGCAGAACAGACCCCATTGGATGCTCTCAAGAGTGCGTCTCACCCACGGAGTGTATATCGAGCAACAGAGTTACTTTTTACGGCGCTCAAGCTTTGCTTTGATCATCAGCTTCGGCGTGCAATGGAAGGTAATGTCGCACTTGCCGACCAGCGGCGCCTTGATTCCCGGCTTGTGAACATGCTGCCGGATTTCCATCTCCAACGGGATGTTGAATTCCCCGCCGGAGCGGAGTTTCTCGTCAAGGTCGCCCGAGTTCATCACTTCATACATCGCGGGTCCGTAGCACGGGCGCATGAAGCGATAGCGCATCTCTTTGCACACCACAATGTAATCACTGCCGCATCGGCCGAACAGATAGAGCCCGCCAGCAACCTCGCTGTTACCAAGGAGCGCTGCGCCGGCCATTGCGTTGTACCAATTGCGATTGACGCGCCGGAATGGAAGCACGGCCACAAAGCTCTGCTTATCCACGCGCTTCATCGTCAGGCCCGATCGAAACGCGTACGGAAGCCAAATCGATGCACACGCCTTGCGCACCAAGTTGCTCTTCATACTGACGCGACTTAGCCACGCTTCGACGCGGTCGAGCATTCCCATCGTCGGCAGTGCCGTACGGGCGGAGTTTCCATCCGCGGCGACGCGGTTGTTGACGGGGGTGGGTTCGACGTTAGCGCTCGACATAGCAGGACGAGTGATCCTACCTGCATTTGTAGGTCAGATTTACCGTGCAACATGGACGAGAATCGTGTGAAATCCCCGGTTATGCAACACCTCGCCGTCTGTTCTTGGAGCTTGCGCACTGATTCGCCGGACGCATTGGCAGACGCCTTGCACCGCTGCGGTATTCACGCCGTGCAGTTGGCGCTCGTGCCATGCGTCGAGCAGGCAGCCACATGGGGCAACGCCGTCACTCAACTGCGCGCCCGCGGCATCACCGTGGTCAGCGGAATGCTGGCGACCGTCGGCGAGGACTATTCAACATTGCAGTCCATTGAACTAACTGGCGGTGTTCGTCTCACAACAACGTGGGCACGCAATCAGGAACTCGCCCGCGCGACCGCCGCACTTGCCGGCGATCACGGCGTGCCGCTTGTCACGCTCCACGCTGGATTCCTTCCGCACGATCGTTCGAACGTTGAGCGCGACGCCATGATCGATCGCCTGCGTGTCATCGCTGACATCTATGCAGCCCGCGGCGTGCGCGTTGCCTTTGAGACTGGCCAGGAAGACGCGAACACACTGCTTGCAGCGCTCGCAGACATTGCGCACCCGAACGTAGGTGTCAACTTTGATCCGGCCAACATGATCCTCTACGGAATGGGCGATCCCGTCGCGGCGCTGCGTGCACTTTCGCCGCACGTCTGGCAGATTCACGTGAAAGATGCAGTAGCAACGAGCGTCCCTGGGACATGGGGTCGCGAAGTGGTCGCCGGCAGTGGCGCGGTCGATTGGCCTGCGTTCTTCGCAGCCGTCGCAGCGCTACCCCGGACTGTTGACCTGGTCATTGAGCGCGAGGCCGGTCCGACGCGCGAAGCGGACATCATGGTCGCGGCATCTCTTGTCCGTGCTGCGCACGCTGGCACCATGTGATTACTGATCGACACCGGAGCGCGCATCCCACCCAAGCATCAATCGCCTACGATTCCCACATGCCTACTTATGTCTACGCCATCATCAAGCCAGACGGCACCGAGGGCGAGGTCTTTGAAGTCTTTCAAAAACTCACCGATCCGACGCTCACGCACCATCCGGAAACGGGCGAGCCAGTCCGCAAGTTGATCGTCACACCGCAAGTCCAAACATCAAGCGACACGCAGCGATTCTCCAAGAACAATCTCGAGCGCCTGGGCTTTAGTCGTTTCGAGCGCAAGGGCGACGGGCACTACGAAAAGACCGCGGGCACCGGTCCGGACACGCTGAACGCGGGCGACTGAGGTGGATGCGCGGGCGGGGGTTGCGTTGATGCAACACGCTTTGTTGCTGGCCCTGATGCAACACGATTTCCTACTGGCCGCATTCGCCTTACGAGGACGGCCGCTGAGCGCGGCCCTGTCCTCTCCGGCGAGCGCGGCCAGGTGGGGGGTGGTCCACAATCCCTGGCTTGCAAGCGCCTTCCGTGTTCGAGCCCCCGCAGTGAGCACGGGATCCTCGGTAAGCGGCGTGTGAAACTGAGAAGTCCGGCAGTTGGACGTACGCCCCGTGGGTGCCAACCGGACGAACAGTTTCGCCCGAGGCTAAGCGGAACCTTGTGGAGCGCAGCCGTCCGCGTCCGAGGGTCCCGCGCGCAACGGAGGGGGCGGGGGACGGCTGAACTCACTTCAACCGCACCCGGAAAATGGGGACAGTGGTGAACGGCACCTATTTACAGTTCGGCAAACTGCATATCTGAAGACTGTTCGAATGACAGGTCCGGGACGTGCACTTCAGTGGCGAAGCATGCAAGACCGGGGACCGCAGCCATTGCTTCTCGCGTGGCTTCTGCAGTGATCGGCCGCGCGGCGCGGCCGTCAAAGCCAGCGCGGAGGTCCGCGCCAATTTGCAACTCGGCCTTGACGAAGTCGATCGGCTCGATGGCGCGTTCGAATGCTTGCAGGCGGTTCTTGGCGTTCTCGAAGGTGCCGCCCTTCTCAGTCCACGTGGCGCCAGGAAGCACGCACTCGGCAATGTTGCAGAGCGGGTTCTCAAGCGTGTCGATCAGAACGATCTGCGTGGTCATGGCCGCGTCGCGCAATTCTGGTGTGACCCAGTCGCTCGGGTAGTTGCCGGTGATGACCGCTGCGCCGAATGCCTTGGCGCGCAGTGCAGCGAGGAATGCCGCGTAGTCATGCACCGTGCCGCCGCCGCGCTGTGTGTTCAACGCTTCGAGGACGCGACGGACGCCGCGGGCGTTTGGGGCCTTCTCTGCGTAGATCGTGAAGCCCGCCTTGAAGGTGCGGTTCTCGCCATGGAATGGAATTGGACCAACGGCAAGCTCGGCCTTCGGGTCAAGTGCAAGCACCCAACTGCCAAGTTCGAACGCGTCTTCGCAAGACAACATCGGACTGATCAGGACCGCGGTCTTCTGCTTGTTGTTGATCGCGTTGGCGAGCGTCCCCTGTGCCTTGGCGATGCCTGCCTTCCATGCGTGCGCGGCAGAGCTCGCGTCAAACGCCTCCATGCCCTTCACGCGTGGCATGCGAATGCGTGACTCGGAATGCACATGCTTCCAGCCATGGCGCACTTCATCAGTGATCCACCAGGTGTTGACGTCCATGTTCGTGCGCGGCTTGATGCGGTGCATCCGGCCATCATTGTGCTCGACGAAAATGTTGTCGCCACTAGCAGTGATTCCATCAATCGACGGGGTCTTAGTCAGGAACCACACACGCTGCTGGAACAGGAATTCCTTGTCCAACAGCGCGCCGACCGGGCAGAGATCAACCACGTTGCCTGCCAGCGGATTATCGAGCGGCTTACCAGGGAAGATGTCGATCATCTCACGATCGCCGCGACCGTCCACCATCAGTTCGTCAGTACCAGTGACTTCGCGCGTGAAGCGAACGCAGCGTGTGCACATGATGCAACGATCGCTGTAAAGAAGAATGTTCGGCCCGATGTCCTTCTTTGGGTTCTTGACCTTCTCTTCAAGGAACCGACTCTGACCGCGGCCGTACTCATGGGAGTAGTCCTGCAAGTAGCACTCGCCGGCCTTGTCGCACACCGGGCAGTCCACCGGGTGATTGATGAGGAGGAACTCCATCACCGACTTCTGGTTCGCCATCGAACGCGGACTGTCAGTGGTGACCACCATGCCGTCCGAGCAATCGGTCTGGCAGGTCGGCTTGAGCTGACCCATGGTCTCCAACTTGCCGGACTTTGGATTCGGCATCGCCACCTCTGCAAGGCAGATGCGGCAGCTCGCCGGAATCGACATCGAAGGGTGGTAGCAGTAGTGCGGGATCTCTACATCGTGGCGAAGCGCCACCTCGAGGATCTTCTCGCCCTTTGTGAAGTCATACGACGTGCCGTTGATGGTGATCTGCGCCATGGGAGGGCAAAGTGTAGTGCCCTGCCACCCCACAGGGATGCCGATGGAAGCCGCAATTCGCTCAGCGCCGCGGCAGCGTCTCGAAATCAAGGATCGCTTCGCCGTCCGTGAATTCCACGTCGGTGATCTTGATGAAGCGCCCGTCCCCAAGTTTGGCCTTAAGGGGGAGGGCTCGTCCAAGTTCCGGCACGAACCACGCGCCGACGCCGGCAGCGAACGGAATTGGCAGGTTGCCGATGCTGGTTCCGGCAGCGCGGAGCGTGGCCGGCGCGCCATCCTTGCCTTCCGCGCCCGGCTCGATCGCCCAGCGGGTGATCATCACGAAACCGTTCCAGTCAGCGGCCAACGCGAATCCGTCGGCATCGATCTTCGCCTGCACTCCCTTGACGCCGTCTGGCCATGGCAGACTCTGGTCGTACTCAAGCCACTGTGGAAGTCGCGCACCGAGCCACGCATTGACGTCGGCTGCACGCACCCGAACGCTCCACGGCTGCACGCCTTCGCCACGAACCTTTGTGGTCTCGCTGGCGATCCCCTGCTCGAGCGCGCGCGCCGTGTCCAGCGCATCCGCCGCGTCGCGCGCAGTGGGGCTCCACCACGCGGGAGTCATGCGCGCAAGAGCGACGGCGCCTGCAGCAACTGCGATGAACACAAGAAGTACGGCGAAGAAAGTGCGCGCGCGGGATCGTTTCATAGGAGTGTCCTGCCGCAGTCAGTCAGCGCACAAAGCGGCGCACGACTAACGAATCGTTCTGCCCGCCGAAGCCAAAGTTGTTGGAAATGCACACGTCAACGGGCACGCGGCGCGCCGTGTTGGGCACGTAGTCAAGATCAAGTTCCGGATCCGGCGTCGTGAGATTGCGCGTCGGCGGAACGATGCCATCGCGAATAGCAAGTACGCACGTGATGAATTCCACACTGCCCGCGGCCGCGATCAAGTGACCCATCATGCTCTTAATAGAGCTCATGGGGATCTCTTTAGCGATATCGCCAAACACGCGCTTGACCGCGCGAGTCTCAATGGAATCGTTCTCTTTCGTACCGGTTCCGTGCGCGCTGATGTACTGGATCGGCGGTCGCCCCTGCGCGTCGTGCGCCTTCGGGTCAATGCCCGCCTGCACAAGCGCAGCATCCATCGCCACTGCGGCACCGCGACCGTCCGGCTGAATGTCGGTGATCCGGTACGCGTCACAACTTGAACCGTACCCAGTGATTTCTGCGAGCGGCGTTGCACCGCGTGCATCCGCGTGTTCAAGCGTTTCCAGAATGATCATGCCGCTGCCTTCGCCCATCACAAAGCCACCGCGGTCAAGACTGAACGGACGGCTTGCCTCCGCTGGATCATCTTTGCGTTCGCTCAGCGCCGTCAGGCGATTGAAGCCAGTGACGCCAAAGAGGTGGATCATGGTGTGTGTGCCGCCAGCCATCATGACGTCGGCATCACCACGCCGCAGAATGCTGAATGCCTCACCGATCGCTTGCGTACTTGCGGCGCATGCAGTCAAGCAGTTGTACGCCGGACCACGCAGATTGAACTCGCGCGCCAAGTGCGCAAGCGGCATGTTTGGTTCCTGCTCAATCTCACGCGCAGGGGTCATGCGGCCAAGCGCAGCCTTCGCCCACTTCACGCCGTCAACGGCGTTGGCAGCGGGGTCCCAGGCGTCAATGTTTGAGCCAACATAATTTTCCACATCAAGAACGCCTTCACCCGCGCCAAGGTAGAGACCAACGCGGCGCGGATTGCGCGGCGGAACTACATCAAATCCAGCTTGTTTCCAAGCTTGGCTCGCGGATCCCAGCGCAAATTGACTATTCAGACCGGCCGTGGCGTGCACCTTGGGATCCTTCACGAACCCCGCAACGTCATAGTCCGTGACTTCGGCAGCAAACGTAGTCGGAAACGTGCGCGCATCGAATCGCGTGATCGGCGCCATGCCGCTTTCGGCATTCAAGAGACGCTTCCAGACACCTTCAATGTCATGACCAAGTGGCGTCACCCAGCCAGTGCCGGTGACAACAATGCGAGGGAGTTCTGTGTTGCGGGGCGCGCTCATGCGATGCTCCGGATGATGGCCGCGGCGTTTTGACCGCCAAGGCTGGGTGTGAAGACAAGAATTGCGTTCAGTTTCGCGGCGCGCGTGGCGCAGGCGTTAGCGTCAAGACCAACGGCACCAGCGGTATTGATGCGTGCTGGTAGACGTTGCTCGGTCAGGCAGCGCACGGCAACCGCTGCTGCAATGGCGCCGTTACCCGCGCCGCAGTTACCGATTGCTGGCGTCAGCGTGATGATTGGAATCTGCGCAGCACGCGCGCCAAACACCGTGTGGATCGCGGCGCGTTCGGCGGCGTCCACCAGCGTGACACCCATACCGAACGGAATGATGGCGTCGATGGCATCGGGCGACATTCCCGCATCGGCGAGCGCGGCTTCGATGGCGTCCACGATTCCCTGGCCGTCTGCCTCCGGATCAACGCCGAGCGTGTCCGGGCAGAAACTCTGACTTGCGCCAAATCCAGCCAATTCTGCAAGCGGAACGGCACCGCGCGCCGTTGCGGCGTCCATCGCTTCAAGCACCAAGAGACCACCGCCCTCGCCCGGCACGCAGCCTTTGGCATCGGGGGCATACGGGCGAACCACGCGCGTCGGGTCTTCGCCAGCCGCGGTGGCAGCGAGTCGCTTGGCGTAATGCTGACGCATCATGCCCATCAGGTTGGTCTTACTTTCAGCGCCACCAGAGATACATGCATCCGCATCGCCGCGACCGATCACACGCATCGACTCACCGATGGAAAGCAGACTGCTTGCTTCAGCGCAGGTGATGGTGTTGGATGGACCCTGGCAATCATGAATGATGGTCACGTGGCACGCCAGCATGTTGGGCAGATACTTGAGCATCCACAGCGGCGTTAGGTTCTTGATGCCCTCGCTGCCCCAGCGGCTGATGTCAAACTTTCCATCCGCGCCGCGCGCCGAGGCCAGTGCGCCGGTGAGTTCGTTCTCTTCAGCGGCAATCAGCCCAGCGCCAATGTGGCAACCGAAGCGGCCGGGCGGAATCGTGACCGATTCCTGCTCGTGTGACTTGGTAATGATCTTCGCGTGGTTGATCGCTTCGGTGGCCGCGCCCACCGCGAGTTCAATGTCGCGGGACATGACCTTAGTGGCCTTGCGATGCGACTTCGGAACCACCGCCTTCACATCAAACAGCTCGTCGGCGATCTGCGCAACGAACGGCGTGGGGAAGCCACTGAAATCGAAGGTGCGACACGGACCGATGCTGCTCTTGCCCTCGCAAAGTGCGCTCCAGAGCGCACTGATGCCGAGGCCAAAGGGCGTAACGGTTCCAGTACCGGTGATAACAACTCTGCGAGTCTGCCGTGCCATGGACGGATCAGTCTACGGAGACAGCCGTCGTGCTGTGCGGGGTTGCCATCAGCGGCGGCGGCGACCGCTACCGACCAGAGTGGCTGCGCCGAGCAAGGCCACCGCTCCTGGTGCTGGAACCACGGTGACGAAGAGCGACTGCCCGCCAAGGAGACCCGTCTCGATGGTGGTCGACCATGACTGCCCGGCGGTCAACGTCGGCAGACTGAGATGCAGGCCGAGCGTGCCGGTCCAACTGATCGTGCCGGTGGTAGACGCCAGTTCAAAGCGGTTGCCGACCGACGGCGTAAAGGTTGACCCCAAAGACACGTTAAAGACACCGTTCAGGATCATGTTGCCGTACACCAGAACGGTGTCGTAGTCGACGCGCCCGGTGGTCAGTGCTCTGGAATTGTTGGTGCCGGTTAACTCAAAGACCATGGTCGAGTTGGCGCCGACCTTCAAATTGCCACCGACCTCAATCACGCCTGGCGAATTGCCCCAGATGAGTTCCAGGCCATCGGCACCAGATTCAAGGTCGAATGCGGCGTATCGGAAGTCGCTTCCGTAGACCGATCGTCCGGCGGCATGGATGGTGTCGCCTGCGCCAGCGGCGGCGATCGCGTCGGAAATCTGACCGTATTGGTAGCCGTTGGCAGTGCCACCTGGTCCCACGGTGACCATGGCGCACCAAGCTGGTGCAGCAACAAGGAGTGTGGCAGAGGCAGAGAAGATGGCGGCGATGTTCTTCATGGTGATACGTTCTGGGGCTTGCGCCCCACATCAAATCAGTGAATCCTTTCCGAACGGCAACCCACTTCGGGCTGCACGCTCACGCCCATTGAGGGGGCGCTACTTAGGTAAACGAGATCCATGGCCGCAACCCATCAGACCTGAATGGAAAATCTCCATCATTTTGGTGGTCACTCAATACAAATCGTGGGCGACCGGACGAAAGAGCATCTAAACTATTGTCAGAAGCCTACTTGCGCATCCGCCGCGCGATCAGCATCGCCAACTCCAACGCCTGCTCATAGTTGAGGCGCGGGTCGACCGCCGAGTGGTACGCCTGCGCCAGCATCTCGTCGGATAACCCGCGCGCGCCACCGGTGCATTCGGTGACATTTTCCCCGGTCAGTTCCACATGGATCCCACCCAGCCACGTGCCCGCGGCGCGGTGAATCTCAAAGGCCTGCTCCACTTCCGCCAAGATGTGTCCAAATTTCCGAGTCTTGACCGGCACGCCCTTGCCCAGGCCCGACTGCGGAATAACGGTCTCTGTATTGCCGTGCATCGGATCGCAGATCCACACCACGGGACGACTGCTCGCCTTGACGGCTTCGACCAGCTTGGGCAAATGCGCGGCAATGGCGTGCGCGCCGAAGCGGGTGATGAGCACAATGCGCCCCGGAGTCTGGTACGGATCAAGCCGAGCAATGGTCCGTAGTAACGCATCGGCATCAGTACTTGGACCAACCTTCACGCCCACTGGATTTTCAATGCCGCGGAAGAACTCCACATGACCGCCTTCTGGATCCGCGGTGCGAACGCCAATCCACGGAAAGTGCGTGCTCAAATCCCACCAGCCCGCGCGATGCGGCACTTGGCGTGTCTGCGCTTCTTCGTAGTCAAGCACTAACCCTTCATGGCTCGTGAAGAAGTCCACTCGATGTACTTGCGCAACATTGACTCCAACGAGCGTCTCCATGAAACGAAGGCCGTCACCAATTTGGTCGACCATCGCCTGATATTCCGCGGCCAATGGCGAATGCTTTACAAACTCAAGATCCCAGTATTCCGGGTGATGTAAGTCTGCAAATCCTCCGTCGACAAGCGAGCGAATGAAGTTCAACGTGAGCGCGGCGCGCTCATGACCACGTACTAGGCGGCGTGGATCGGGCGCGCGTTCTGCTGCTGTAAATGCTGGGCCATTCACCAAGTCGCCGCGGTATGCGGGCAGCGTCACGCCATCGCGCGTCTCCATATCGCTTGAGCGCGGCTTGGCGTATTGACCTGCAAATCGACCAATGCGAGTAACGCGGCGGCGTCCGCCCTGCACCAGTACCAGGCTCATCTGCAACAAGATCTTCAGGCGCGCGGCAATCGAGCCGGGCTCGCAGCCTTCGAATGTCTCTGCACAATCGCCACCCTGAAGAATAAAGCGCTGGCCAGAAGCGGCTTCCGCCAACTGCGTGCGCAGCGCTTCAATTTCAAAGCTGGTGACCAAGGGCGGCAACCGCGCGAGATCCGCGCATGAAGCTCGCAACGCACCGGGGTCAATCCATTCGGGCTGCTGCAGCGTGGAGCGCGTTCGCCATGAGGAGGGCGACCAACCGTCAACGGCGAATGTGCGGCGAGTAGCGGGTGCGCTCATGAGGTGTGCTGTGTCCGTCCAGTGAGATGTGAATGCGGGCGACAGGAATTGAACCTGCACGGGTTGCCCCACTGGAACCTAAATCCAGCGCGTCTGCCAATTCCGCCACGCCCGCAGCGTGAACCTCTCAGTGTAGAGGGATTGTCGGCTACAAGGGGAATCAACCCGCGCCCGACCCCGGCACGTCCTGATTTCCCGCCCGCCCCTAGACTCCGCCTCATGAGCCCGAGCCAGTTCGCCGCCACGAACATCCTGCCGCTTTTGGCGCGCATCGTCCTGTGCTTGGCGTTTCTGCCGCAGGGGTGGAACAACCTGATGCGTGACGTGGAATACACCGCTCATGACGCGCAGCGATTGCGCGAACTTGGCGTCCGCGGCATCACTGACCCCGATCCCAAGAAGTCTGATGTGGCCCTCGGTGCCATGCGCGGGTTCGAAGCGTTCGAATCGCCCGAGTGGCAGAGCCCCGCCGCCCCACCCGCGCCACGGCCAGGGGCCAATGGCATGGACGACTCAGCGAGCACCGCAACACCGCAACCAGGTGTTACGCCTGCGGCGGTGACTGCACCTACCAGCAGCGCCGCACAGGCGACCCCAAACACTCCATCGAAACCGACCGCGCCCGCACCGGTCATCACTGAACGCGCCAACGCCCTCGCGAGCCCGCTTGCTCCGCTCACGCAACGCGGCCTGTACACGTTGGCACTGTTAGTTGACCGCGCGCGCATTCCATTTCCAACCGAGATTGCGTGGGCGGTTGCCGGAATCCAACTGGTCGGCGGAGCGTGCGTACTGCTTGGATTATTCAGCCGCGTTTGGGGGCTACTGATGTCCCTGATCTTGGCGGCACTGTTTGTGATGACCAGCCTGCCGATCATCAAGTCGCAGGGGGCATTCGCACTCGGTGCAGAACAACAGAACCTGGTGCTTGCGCAAATGGGTCTCTTTGTGCTTGCGCTCGGCGCATTCCTAGTTGGCCCCGGCGCCATGAGTCTCGACCGTGCCATCTTCCGTCGCTCCAAGCGCGGCGGTCCGAAGCGCAAGTCAACATCGGCATGAATCGCGACGCGGAGAAATTCGATGGCTCGGATCAGAAGGCCGC
>Ga0247834_1003642_pt1 | contig 20684 bp, 13 predicted proteins | sample LaCruzMarch2015__8_FD_187118 | JGI IMG/M metagenome (GOLD analysis project Ga0247834, IMG submission 187118) | Freshwater microbial communities from meromictic Lake La Cruz, Castile-La Mancha, Spain - LaCruzMarch2015_12m | ecosystem: Environmental > Aquatic > Freshwater > Lake | place: Spain...
TCCTCCTCGTTGACCTCCTTCTTCTTTGGAGCGACGACGACACTACCGCTTCTTTCACGACGTGTACTAATGATATCACCGCATGGGCGTCGTCGGCTGTTGTTGTTGTTGTTGTTGTTGTTGTTGTTGTTGTTGTTGTTGATGTTGTTGTTGATCAACTGCTTGGTAGTAGAATTCCTTCTTTGTCCGATGTCGCTAGTTGGTAATTGCCTCCCAAGCCGCACCGTATCATGGTAGGATACAAGTTTGCGTGCACCATAATGCCTCGATCGGCCATCCCACGATGATGACGGTGATGCCACCTCCGACGACGCCGTCGATGATGATGCCGTGGACGTATCCTCGGTGTCGTCAGCGGCGGCACTACTGCTCGCGGGATCGGGAGAGTACGCGGCCGCATCGCGCAAGGTGGGCGTATAAATCGATCTCTTCGATGAGCTAATACTGCCCCTACGATTGTTGTTGTCGTTGTTGCTGCTGCTCGTGGCCGCCGACCTTTGGCTCGACGAGCTACTACCCGGAGGATCGAGCAATGGAGGCGGACGTCGGATCGAGTGCAAAGAAGTCCTGCGTTCGGCCGCAGCACCAATACTGCCGCCCCGCCGATTGTTCGCAACGGCCGTCGCCGCCGTCATCATCGGCGTGGTCACATACTCGCTAGTGCTGCCCCTTCTGGACCTGCTGCCAATCGTGGCAGCGGCGGCCGATGAGGCATCTCCACCGCGCCGAAGGAGTTGGATGTCATCGCAACATCCATCCGAGTGAGCGCCTCGTCTCGATGGCGTGGTCGTCCTACTGCCGCGATGGCAGCTGCTGCTGCTACCGCGGGCCGCGTTTGACATGTTCAGCGTGGCAGCGGAGGAGGAGGCATCGACTGCTCCGTTCTCCTCTGGACCTCGCCGTCGTAGTGGCAAGTGAGTCGAATGTCGACGAACGCGATCATATACCTCGTCGTTGTGACGACGTGAAGTACAGCTGTGATTGCTGCGCCGTTGCTGCATCGTCTTAAGTTAACTCGTTCGTCCCGATCGACAATGTGACGAAGACAAATTTGAAAATAGCTAATGTAATATAGCCGCGCTGCAAATCTAATCGACAGTATGCGATATTGTTTGTTATATGCTCGCTGTATGAATCACAGGGCACGCGATTTGTCGCAATAATCGAAGCTGCCTCCGTCTAAGAGCGTTGTGGTTCTTTATTTTATGATCACGTCATCGTCATTGTATCTGGACGAAGCGGCCTCTTTCATTCGTGGTCCTTTTATTATTGTGTGAATAGAGTGAGTCCGTGATAGAATTGCCTGCACGTCACCTTTATGTAGTAGTTAGAGCTTGTAATTACGTACTCCCCTGCCCAGAGCAGTTGTATCTTCTGGATTAGAGATCGTAGCGGTTTGTGTCAGGATGAACCAGGCCTGCTGCGCCGAGTGCGGCAAGGAGGGGGGCGTCAGTCTCAATGCGTGCAAGCCGTGTATGCACGCCAGATATTGCAGCGCCGAATGCCAGAAGAATCATTGGCCGAAGCATAAAATTCCATGCAAGCTACGGGCCGCCGAACTACGTGATGAGGCGCTGTTCAAGGACCCGCCGCCGAAGGAGGACTGTCCCATTTGCTTTTCTCCGATGCCAGAAAAATTAATAAGCTGTGTGTCACTTCCACCCGCGACTTTATCATCGGTCCCGATTAAAGACTTTGCAATTGCAAATACGGAACTGTCAAGAATGGGTACGGCAGAATATTATCCATGCTGTGGGAAGAGTATTTGCGGAGGGTGCATAAACTCCTTCAATCAGACTGATAACGATGATAAGTGCCCTTTTTGTAATTCTGACCAAGGTAACAAAACACAAGAAGATCAGGTTGGAGATAATATGAAGCGGGTGGAGGCAAATGATCCCACTTCAATTTGTATGCTGGCTAATTCTTATCATCACGGATTAAACGGTTTCCAGCAGGATCAGACAAAGGCAATGGAACTATATGCTAGGGCAGCAGACCTCGGTTTTAATAAGGCGCATTGTCTCTTGGGTGGCATTTATCATGAAGGGGGAGATATGAAGAAGGCCAAGTTCCACCTTGAGACCGCGGCTATGGCAGGGCATGAAGTAGCAAGAAACAATCTTGGAGTCATGGAGTGTAATTCCGGAAACATGGAACGAGCTGTTAAACATTGGACGATTGGGGCATCAGCTGGGGGTTATAAAGCCATGCATCATTTGAGAATATGTTTTGAAAAAGGTTATGTCAGTAGCGAATCAATTGATTCAATTTTGGCGGCATACAATACTTCCTGTGCCGAGATGAGAAGTGAAGCAAGAGACGCTTATATCCAATACAAAATTGAAACAATAGGAGGTACAAATAACACCTAGGTTTCACCGCTATTAGTGTGAAAGATTAATTATAGTAGCGTCCTTACGTGTCTCATCCAACAAACTGCCGGGAAATTACTAGTAAGGTACGTCCGGTACAAATTTATAATACCTACCTAGACATTTTTCAACTTGAAACGCTCTCCATCCAGACGACGTCTGGGAAAAATAAGCTATTAAAAGCTCAATGAGCTAGGTACAGTTTGACTTTAAGCTTATCATGCGTGGTATGGAGATAAAGATGAAATTTAGAGTGCTTTATTATCAGATATTATTACACTGGATCCATCGACACATATTATGTGTGCACAGACATAAAAGCGAAATGACATTGCTTCCTTAGATTGTCAAAGAAGGCTTCAATGTTATGTCCTCACACATTCTTTTGCAAGAAGAGTGACCGCCCTTGTCGATTTATCACTGTCATATCCCTGAGACTACTCCTCTTGTCTTCGTCATTGTTTCCAGATAGTTAGGTACTTATTAAGATAGACAATGAACATACAAATATCGTCAACGATGGGATAATTTATTTGTAGTAGCGTCATTGGTAGTATTATAAACTTAAAGTGCCATGACGACGACCAACTGCTGCACCGAGAGCGGCAAGGAGGAGGGAGGCGGCGCTAGTCTCAAGGCATGTAAGTCGTGTATGCAGGTCAAATATTGCAACACCGAATGCCGAATGCCAACACAAGCATTGGCTGACGCACAAAGCTGCATGTAAATTACGGGCGGCCGAACTATGCGACAAGGCGCTGTTCAAGGACCCACCACCAAAGGAGGACTGCCCCATTTGCTTTGTGCCGATGCCGATATTATTGATTTGCTGTGTCTTGCTTCCACCCGCGACTATATCATCCGTACCGATCTACGACTTCGCAATTGCAAATACGGAGTTGGCAAGTGAGGGTATTGGAACATGCTATCCATGTTGCGGGAAGAGTATTTGTAGAGGGTGCGTACACTCATGCATTCAATCTGGAAACGCTAGCAAGTGTCCCTTTTGCAATGCAGACCTTGGTAACAAAACAGAGGAAGAGGATAATGAAGATTTAATGAAGCGGGTCGAGGCGAATGATGCCGCTACGATTTATATGCTGGCTGGTTCTTATTACCAGGGATTACACGGTTTTCAGCAGGATCATACAAAGGCTATGGAACTTTACGCCAGGGCAGCAGAGCTCGGTTGTAGTAGTGCACATAATCAATTGGGTAATGAGTATCGTAAAGGGGGAAATATGAAGAAGGCCAAGTTCCACCTCGAGGCCGCAGCTATGTTAGGGCACTAAAATTCAAGATTCAAGGTACAATCTTGGAAACATAGATGCACAATCCGGAAATATGGAACGAGCTATAAACATTGGACCATTGGGGCATCAGCTGGGCATTATAAAGCCATGCATCTATTGAGAACATTCTTTGAACAAGGTTTTGTCAGTAGAGAATCAATTGATTCAATTTTGGCAGCATACAATAGTTCCTGTGCCGAGATGAGAATTGAAGCAAGAGACGCTTATATCCAATACAAAATTGAAACAATATGAAGTACAAATAACACCTAGGTTTTACCACTATTGGTGTGAAAGATTAATTATAGTAGCGTCATTACATGTCTCATCCAACAAACTGCCATATTTATCCAACTTGAATTCAGCGAATTGTGGGAAATTACTAGTAAGGTACGTCTGGTAGAAATAGGTGGTGAATTAATACTACCTACCTAGACATTTTTCAACTTGAAATGCTCTCCTTCCAGACTGTACAAAAACGGGAGGTAACATCTACACACATCTTTAACATTGTATACGTTCTACAAAAATCCTACCACTAGTTACACAACGCATACGCTTTTGGACTTCATATTTCTCTCCTCGTAAAATATCATCCACAGCCTTTGCTGCATCTGTAATTACATGCCACTCATTGAGTCTGTCGCGTTTCACCTCAATAATTACTTCGAAGATTGGAACCGCAGCTCGAGTTGTTAATTGCTTCTGTATTGTGGACGACTGACTCTTTCGCTGAATTTCTTTCGCTACGGCATCACCAACAGCTACCGTTTCTAATCCTCCAATTAGTCCTCGGATGTCCTTATTCTTTAATAGACTGCGTAGATCTCCATGTGCCGAGGCAACCATTCGCACACCACGATTCTTACTTGTCAGAGCAGCCTCGACCTCCCTCTTTCTGCCAATTTCATCAATGATCATGACTGTTGGCGTGTGATTCTGTACACATTGAATCATCGTGTCAGCCTGACTTGACAATGACTGAACCATCATTCGTCGTGAATCACCAACACATAAATGTGGGATGTTGCCATCGCCAGCAATTTCATTTGATGTATCAATAATGAATACGTTATCCTTCATTGAAAGTATCTTAGCTACGTCTCTTACAATGGTAGTCTTGCCAGAGCCGGGCTCACCAAGAATTAGAATGCTCTTACTACCCTCTTCGAGCAAATCTCTAATCATATCCGAATTTCCCTCAATGTATCGCCCAACCCTAATAGTTAGCCCAATAATCTTATTCATATTGTTACGTATAGCGCTAATTCGATGCAATTGTCCATCAATACCAGCACGGTTGTCATCACCAAAGTCTTGTAACCACATGGTTATCTTGTCAATGTCATATTCATTCACGACGTGGTCAGTTCTGTCACAAAGATATCTCTCAACTGGGGTACACCAAACAAGATGGGGCTCACCGTTCCCGCCCTTGTTCTTAAATACACTTCTCTCTTCTTCCGGCATGAACTTCTTGAGGTGAACGGATCTGCCGATCGATCTTTCATTTATTTGGCATCATCGTCGCCGTCCACCACGATGATGCAATCCGCTACGCGATGGGCAGCGGGGGCTCGCTCGGTGGTGGGTCATGCTTTTTCACGACGACATGGCGGTGGCTCGGCGTGGCTTTCGTCCCTCGCCGAGCCTACGCTCTTCCCGGCCATTACGGTCGAGACGGCGAGTGCTGCAGCGGCGAATGCTGCAACCAGTGGTGGAGGTGGCGATTCTCTCCTATGGTCAGACGTACGCACTATGGGCACTATGATTGGTGAATCTATATCTACTCACAATGGCGAAGATGTACTAATGAAGGTCGAGACTATGCGGAAAATGGCTCGAAAGAGCAGAGCAACGAAAGATGAGAACCGATTAGAGGATATGGTCAAATTTGCACGCGATCTTTCCGCCAAGGAACTTGGGATCATCAGTCGTGCCTTCACTCACTTCCTTGGTGTGGCCAACGCCGCTGAAGCACAGCAGCGTGTACGGAAGCTGCAAAAAGATCTGAGTATGGAGGGCCAGGAAGGGAAGTTAGGGGCACTACACGAGAGGAAACGAGATTCCACTGCAGGTGTGATACACAACCTTCTTAACGATGGAGGGTGTTCGGCATCAGAGCTGTACAATTCACTAACGACACAGACTGCGGAGATCGTATTGACTGCTCATCCCACTCAAGTCAATCGACGCACATTGCTTGAGAAGCATGGAAGGATTCAGCGTATACTCAACGAAGCCGATGATATTCGTGCATCAGGTACACCCTACGAACATAATTTACTAGACGATGCAATCCGACGTGAGATAAGTTCCATCTGGCAGACTGACGAATTGTCCCGCTCTAAACCAAGTGTGCAAAGTGAAGCGGAACGGGGAACACTTGTCCTAGAAACTGTCATGTGGGAGTCTTTACCAAAGTTTTTACGTCGACTTGATGCCACCATGAAGTCGACATTAGGCGAGGACAAGGGGTTGCCATTGACGGCGCGTCCATTCAAATTTGCAAGTTGGATGGGTGGCGATCGTGATGGCAATCCCAACGTAACGAGTATCGTCACACACGAGGTGTGTTTGACGAATAGAATCAAGGCTGCGCGATTACTCGAGGCCGATATAAAAGAAATCACCGGATTGATTTCGGGTAACCCATCAAGGAAGGATACTCCTTTGATGAACAGTATCCGTGAGAAGGTTGGGAAGGATAGTCGTGCTCCGTTTCGGTCCTACCTTTGGCCTGTTGCTGAGAGGCTTGGCAAGACGGGAGAGTGGGCAAAGCAAGAACTTGCCAAGCTTGAGGGCGAGGTAGTCACAACGAACATATCCCCTAATGAGATATTCCTCTGCAAGGATGAGCTAATGGAAATATTGCTCACCGTTCATGGTGCGCTGTGTGAGACTGGTAGCAAAGTTACTGCAAACGGTCGGTTGACTGATCTCATACGCAAGTTGTCAGCATTCGGACTGACCTTTGTTCCACTCGATGTTCGTCAAGAGAGTGACCGTCATGCCGAGGTCCTTGATGGCATATCACGCTCTCTTGGCTTGGGTAGCTACCTCCAGTGGGATGAGGACACACGCGTAAATTGGATAGTACAGCAGCTTCAAAGTAAACGTCCGCTCATACGGGCCGGGGTATGGAACGAACCTGGCAATGAAAAGTACTTCTCAACGAACGCATGTGAGGTACTTGACACATTCAGCATGATTGCCGATCAGTACGAGGATAGTCTAGGTGCATATGTTATTAGTCAGTGCACGTCGGCATCGGACGTACTAGCCGTACTGCTTCTTCAAGTGGATGCCGGTGTCAAGAGACCACTGCGTGTGGTCCCGCTCTTCGAGACTCTTGACGATCTCAAAGGCGCTGCCATGACGATGGAACAACTGTTCAAAATCCCAGCGTATATTGGTTCGATCAATGGGAAACAGGAGGTCATGGTTGGATATTCCGATAGTGCCAAAGATGCTGGTAGGTTAGCGGCTTCGTGGGCCCAGTATGAAACGCAGGTTCAGCTCGCAGCTGTGGCCAAAAAGTATAACATTGATCAGGTATACTTCCACGGGAAAGGTGGGACTGTGGGCCGAGGTGCAAACCCAAATACATTCAATGGTATCGTTTCTCATGCTCCAGGTACGATTAATGGCAAGTATCGCGTCACCGAACAGGGAGAGATGATTGATCGTAACTTTGGCCGTCCAGAGGTTGCCGAAAGGTCCTTGGATCTATATACCGCAGCATTATTGGCAGAAAAACACACCCACCGTGACTTGCCCAGAAAGGAGTTCAAGGATATGATGGACAAACTTTCCGATATTAGTTGCGAGGCATACCGTAAGATTGTCTTCAAGGAAGAACGGTTTGTGCCATACTTTCGGACTGCCACGCCAGAGCTTGAGTTGGCCAACCTTAACATTGGATCACGACCTGCCAAGCGTAAGGCCTCGGGTGGGGTTGAAAGTCTTCGTGCCATCCCATGGATATTCGCATGGACACAGACACGTCTCAATCTTCCCACATGGCTAGGCGTTGGTGAGGCAATCAGTGAGGTCCTTGCAAGTAAGGATGCCGAGACACTGCGTACGATGTACAAAGAATTCGGTTCCTTCCGAACCACCATCGACCTTGTAGAAATGATATTGTCAAAGAGTGATGCCAGCATAGCAAAACATTATGAGAAGGTCCTTGTGAGTGACCCTAATGCCATAAAGTTGGGAGGTGAGATTCTAAAAACCTTTCATAATACAGAGAGTGCCATCCTTGACTTATCTGGTCACAAGTCATTGAATGAGAATGATCGTCTGCTCTTGCGTTTAATGGAACTTAGAAATCCGTACGTTGATGTATTGAATGTATTACAGGTGGAAACGTTGAAGCGTCTACGCGAGAGTAAAGGCAGTCCAGAAGAGGATGTGCTTCAGGACGCACTACTTACTACGATTACTGGCATTGCGAATGGCATGGGTAATACTGGTTAGGCATTAGTTTTGTATGTACATAGCAACAATCATTGCCCACCACGGGAAATAGATGATGTCAAGATAACTCTTCTCGTCTCCCTCTCTCTCTTCCGAAAATATTCATTTTGACGGGATGAGACCATGTTTGCCCCTTGCCATGGCATCCTCGGCCTTACCTCGTGTTGCAAACTCCACGGCATGTCGATATGCCAATGCGGCATACTCCTCCGGCTTCTCGACCAATACCTGTGCAATATCCGACTCGAGCGGATGGTCTGGGTCTGGATCACATAGGAATTTCCGCAATCGCATGCATATTTTACGTACATTGAGCGTGGGTCCCCATCCCTCTCCCGTTAGTACCGCATCGCACATTTCGCCAGTTGTTTTTTTGATATTGGGATGATACGTCGTTCCCAATACGGCAATCATTGGTGCTTTAAAGGGATAGTTGGGTGGAAAGTCTAGTTGGAAGGCAAAGTATGCCACATTTCTAATCGATGTTGTGTCCGAGGATGACGATGAAGACGACGACGAACCACCCTTTTCGGGCGACGACGACTTCTTGGATACCTTGGCAGCACGAGTTACACTCGCGACAAGTCCCGCGGCCGCTCCGGCCACGCCCTTACTCGACAACATGGACGAAGAAGATGATGTCGATGATGGCGGAGGATTACAGTAGGGACTAGCGCCAGCCTTGCCAATTTCGGACGGGTCGTTGAGGGTATCATGATTCGGGTCGAGCGCTAGGACGAATCGCCATCGATTGATATTCATAGTATCGCCGCCGGTCGCGGCATCGTCGGACATTTTATCATCACCATCATCTTCATCATCATCACCCTGGAAGGTGACGTAGGGGATGGGATCACGGGCAATGTTTGCACGCTCCTTGAGCAGACGTTTGGTCGATGCCATGATGTTTGTTGTTGTCTTTGTCTTTGGTCCGTCCTTCCGTCGTCTGATTTTTATCAAGGATATCGATGATGGTGATCATTACACCGGATACCGTGACGATTAGATGAATTCTTCCCTACGCCAACAGAGTGAGGCTGGTAATCCAATCCGTCGTCCCCCGAATACCAAGAAGAAGAAGAATGACGATGATCTTATCAACGTCGACGCCTCCTACTACTCTACTACACGCCCATCACCCGCATCAAAGTCTAATAATTCTGAACTTGCACGTCTCTTCTTAGGGCTGGCATGTCTCTGGCCACTCATCTTCCTCTTCATCCCTCCTCCTCGTGGTGGTGGCAGTGGCAGTGGCAGTAGTGCCAATTTGTCACTGGGTGGTGTCCAACATTCATCATACCGAGATAGGGTAGATGCGCTCCGACGACGTATCTCATCAAATGTTGCAGCCGATCGTGCATTTCTCAAAGAAGAAATGAGTTCATTACTCGGTCGGACCGAATCGGTTGGCTACGGTCCGTCACAACCTCGTTTTGCGGCAATTGTTGTTGTCCCACCCCCGTCGTCATCGTCGTCTGCCAAAAGAAGTAACACCGCTGATGAGGAGGAGGAGGACCAACGAATATTACTGGGTGCAACGAAGGCCGTAGAATCCATATTTGAAATGTCTGATCGGAATCGTATATTTGTCGTGGTAGTCGTTATGGATGGACGTGTGGGTGGTACTAATCATCAATTCGAACGGTGGTTGCGTGACGTTGATTCCGGTAAGACGGCACATCGACATGGAGACCAGATTCACACGCACGACGAGACGACGACGACTAACAATGGAGAAGATGATGGGGACGAGAAGGAGGAGGAGGAGCATGTACATTCACAAAAAGTTCATGCTATATATAATAGACAAGCCATGGGGGTATCCGCCTCGCGTGACGAGGCAGTTCGTTTCATTAATGTCCTCGTACAGAAGCACGAGGAGGCTGGATTGAAGTCGACAGAGGAGGAATTGTTATTGCTTCTGTTACGGTGTGATTCATCGCTACGTGAGATGGAAGGTATAGAAAGGACGTGGTTAGACGATGTTACGGATGCTTTGATACCGACATATCCGTCTTCGTTAGATGTCGTCGACAACAACGACGCACCGCCAATCAGAGAAGATGGACGGCCATCACCACTACCCGCAAATGCCGTATCATTCGTCGTTGATCATTCGACCATTGATACCAAAGGCCAAGTACACATCCGTCCATCGAATCTGGGTGTTACATACTCCTTCAACAAATCGCTACAGGTTGTGCGTTCTCGTGCCTCTGGACATGACATGTCTCTTAGTGATGGGGTATCCTATCCCACTCCTCTTGTCACAGCTGCTACAGCATTACGATTGAATACATACAATTCCCTTCCTGCGGCAGATGCAATGCTGACTACCTCTCATGCTGCCGATGTACAATTGTCACTCAACCTGTGGATGTGTGCGGATGGTATTGACGTCATCGGAGATGGTCCTGCACGTGTTGTTGTTGATCCAGCAGTGCTGAGCGTTAATGAACGGGGCGAAGTATCGGGACCACTAGCGGCTCGGATTGTGGGTGCTTGGATCGCTGGACATGCCGATGAGATCTACGCCGATGGGATATTACATGCCGTGGCATCCTCGGCGGCATCATCGTGGCAGGACCATCAAGATTCACAGAATGATCGAGCACTTTCGGTTAAGACACGAGAGTTGAAAAACGCACTCGTTCGGATTGCGTCCGAGGCAAGACAGACTGCCACGTTCCCCGTGGGGTTGGAGCGGAAGTGTCGTCCATTCTCATGGTATGTTCGTCACGTGAATCCTCTATTGGAAATGAACGTCGATGGCGAAACCGATCCGCATACCTCCCTCATGCGTCTTCCCACCGCTGATGGCAAGGGCGTGAAGAAGTTACCATCGAAACCGCTCGACGATGTCCGTATGGCCATCGTACAACGTGCCAGTCCTGTCGTTCTCAAATATGTCGATGCATCAGACGGACATGTGGCCCATCCGCATCTTGGAGCCACTGACGAGAATGGTGTATTTGGTTACGTCCATGATGAGACGTCCTTGCGTGCCAATCCACCACAATTTGAATTCAAGAACGACGATGATCGTAATCGATTATGTAAAAAAGGTGATCCTAATTATATCATGCTTACTGACAAGGTCTTTGTTGACATACAGAATCATGAGGCCGCTGAACGGAGAGTGGAGCACGATCTTGCGACGAAAAGTAGAGTGAAGCTATTTTGTCTCGTGTACACGCAAGAATCGAATCACGGAAAAATACCCGCCATTCGAGAAACATGGGGTAATAAATGTGATGGATTTATGGTCGGTTCGACAAAGACGGATAAGGCTTTGGGAACCGTGAATATCCCACACGAAGGACCGGAGGAATATGATAATATCTGGCAGAAGGTTAGGGCAATGTGGAGTTACATTTACGACAATTATTACGAGAAGGTAAGTCTGTCATGAGTTGTTGGAATGAGTTGTTATACCATCACGTTAAGTCGATTCGTTCTCAGATGACACATTGAATCATCGTGCTCATTCCCATGCACTCATTAGTATGATTACTTTCACATTGGTGGAGATGATTTGTTTCTCATCGTGGAGAATCTCCGACTGTACCTCGAATCTGAAGAGATAGTCCTTGCTTCTAACGGCGGACGGTATATGCCCGACGGTACTGAGGATAGTCAAACACCTCTCTTTTTGGGCCGGCGATTTGCAGAGGGTGGCGATAGAAATAGAATGTTCATCTCTGGAGGATCTGGTTATACAATGAATAGAGCAGCGTTAAAAACGTTGGTAGTGGATGCATTCCCACAGTGCTTCCCCCACATGCATACGTTTTCAGAGGACGTAATGGTTGCCACCTGCTTAAGAAAGGTAAACACAAACCATGATTTTTGCCATTAATTTATATGCACTTTCGTTCACAATCCCTCTTACCCGCCTGTTTTAATCCCATGTCAAGATGGACGTATTACCTTATGACACCAAGGACGAAGCAGGGGGAGAGCGGTACATGCCTTTTGAGCCTGGTCATCACTTGACATACATGCCACCAAAAAATCCAAAGGACGATTGGTACTCAAACTACAGCGTCGATGTTAAATGGGGTATTGATCACTGTGCAGCGAAAAGTGTGGCATTTCATTATATCAATTCTGATTTGATGCGACGGATGCATGCCATCTTATATCATCAATGTGGTCATGGTGCAAAGCTTCCTCCGACGATTGATAAGCCCGTAACGAAGGTGAACGAAGAGCAAAAATTAGCTCCCCAAAAGGCCGAGCAAAAAGTACAAGATGACCTAGTGGCTGCAATCGCCGTGATAGAGAAAGCACAAGATAATGTAAAGGCTGTGAAGTCAATTGAACAACAGGAGGCTGAACAAAAGTTAAGAGATGACAAAGTGGCTGCAAAGGCAGCACCTGTGAAGCACGACAAGGACTTGGTGGCTAAGAAAGAATCGGATATGGCGAAGATACCCCATCTTTACCCCTATTTCCCTCCAATGCCACCCCATATTATGGCAGAAGACCTATTTGGCAAGGAGATCATCACAGACACGCTTGCACACAATAAGCCTACAATTGCTGGTATCATTGCGATCTTGCAACGATTTCTACGTAATTTACATCAATTTCTCGTTAATAATAGAGATTCGACTGCAAAAGATGTGGTTGAAAAATATTTTGCATTAGTCGACAAAGATCTTGCTCCTCTTGATGCGGCATACAGAGACAAGCCAATCTTCCCCATACGAGAAGATGGAAGTATATTCATGAGTCTTGGGGCCTACCGAGATCATCTGTTGGGCGAAACACTTAGACAGGCATTCCACTATGCAGCCAATCCAGATAAGCTATACGTCGGCGCCGTCGTACAGAATTGCTTTGGCATTGACGTGCAGTGCAGAACTGGAGTGGAGGTCAAGGGTACTGACAAATATGGAAACCCAATCACGGCAATATCTGACCGACCGCCAGACCCGAACGGGATTGAGGAATTTTGTGGTGATCCTGACTATAAAAAGTATTGCGATAGCGGTCAGATACGAGTACTTTACGTGAATGAGACAGAAAGTAATGGTCCAACAACGGCTAGGTACTTTGCAAGTAAGCTTTGGGGGGGTGAAACTTATTACATGCAATCGGATGCTCACCTGCGTTTTGCGCAAGATTGGGATCGGTATTTCCACGAAGAGGTGCTTACGGCTAAGTTATACCCTAAAGCGATATTAAGCTCGTATCCACCAGGATTTAGCGATGGCGACCCACCTTATAAAGGTGGATCTATTGGGGAGAGACTATGTACGTGTGAGTTTTCATCGAGTGACGTGGAGGACCATATAATTCGTATCAACACTGGCAATCATTGCAAAGGCGAGGAAGCTGCACCAACTCAGATTGCGTATATTGCCGCTGGCTTTTTCTTCACGAGGGCTGAATTTTTGACTGAGATACCCTTTGATCCTTATTTGCCATGGTGTTTCATGGGTGAAGAGATTGCTCTCAGTCTTAGAGCCTGGACTCATGGATGGGGGATTTATGCGCCGCGGAAGAATGTGTTTGCTCATCAATATCGTCCGGGCAGGATGGGCTTGCCAAAATTCTGGGAAAACACTGGGAGAGTGTTCGGTCGTCCAGGGCCGGGATTCAACACTGAGCTACAAAAGATTACACTACAACGAATCAAACATATGGTTACATATAAAGAATCAGACGATGAGTCATTGCAACAGCAAGACATACAAGTTATATTGACTGATTATGAACACTACGGTCCTGGAGATGTTAGGACAACGCAAGCGTTCTTAGATCACAATAAGATTGATATGCAAACTCAAAAGTGTGGCTGGAACGAATATTGTAACGAATGCACTCTTCCATAAAGATTAATCATTAATTATATCATAATTAGTTTTCAAGCTCAAATAGATTCTACCATGAACATCTCCTGACCCGGATTTATCCCCACACTCTCGAGTGTAACCTCGTCATCAACTACATTCAATGTAAAAACACGTCTTGGAAATCGAGTAACGAGACGAAATGATAACGGTTCGTTGCCACCGCATACATTAGACGCAAAGTCGAATAAGTCGGCTAATGTCGCGCTCGTTACATCAAATCGTCGTCGACCAGTTGCATCTGTTCCAGACATTAACCGACCGCGTATCTGAATGTTGCAAATCCCAAGCTTAACATCAATGGGTGGCTCTGGTATGAGCTCTCTCAGCTTGGCTGTGACAACAGTGGTGGTGGGGTTGTCCGATTTTGGAATATTGTTCATCGTGGGTATGGCGCCATGGCCACCGCGGCCGTCAACGTTCTTCTCCTCGGCCATTTTCGATGCTGCACCTACTTCATCCTTCAGATTATCGATCATCTCAGGTGAACCAAATTCCACATTTAAATCAGTATCAACACAACTCACAACACCATATCCCCTAGGATTTAAATCTGACACAATCAAATCATACGAAATTCCACGCTTCCACGTCCTAACAACATCTCCCAAACTCAACGTGGCACGACTACGGACTAAACTTTGTTCAAGGACCATTTTAATATCCCTTAAATTGTAAAACCCATTTTGTATCGATGTGGTGGTTGGCGTAAATGTAATATCCTTCCCGGGTGGAAGTGTGGTGAGTGGTATAATCTCAATTGGGAAAGAGGGTATATCAAATTGATTGTATGCTGGATGACCTGGTGTTTTTTCAGTCATATCATCGTTGGTCGTCCCTGCCGCCATAACACTTTCCATGCTTTCATTTTTATCATAATCAGTTATACTATTGTCGTTACGATCATTTGTTACCATAGAGGCGGGGTCGACGGTACGCATGGATGGGATGACGATATCATCCTCTTCCTCGTTCGAAGACTGCATGCCATCACTTGGCCTCGTCCTCATCCTTCTACCTCTATTCGCCAACGAATGTACATTCGGTTGCAGTAATGCTTTTGCTATACTAACTGGCAATCCGACATGATTTTCATCCTCGGTAAATTCCACGACGGTCCCGTGAGTGTAGGACAGGTACCGATGCGACAATTCATCAAGGTATGCCTCGGTAACGCGAGATGTAAATTCCACATCATCATCATCATCGTCGTCGTCAATTTCATCATCGATTTTCATATCACCAGCACCACCACCAATGCTGCTGCCATTAATATCAACATCCTCCTCGTCCTTATCCTCGGTCATAGCGATTGAAATTCTTTGTTTCATATCCTCCAACAGTACTCTCATAGTTGCACTTGACGGAAAGGAGGTATACTTTGGATTAATAATTCCTATTCGAAATGCAATTGGTCGACTACTACTACTACTACTCGTACTGCCACCAATTGAATCAGTTAGTATTGACAATGTCGATGGTGGGAGTGAAATTTTATCTCCATCACCGTGAATGGATGTGGCAATGTAGGACCATCCACTTGCCATGATCATGGGGGTCGATGACGATGATTTCGTTCTATCAACCAACGACGACGACCCCGAGTTCGTTGGATTTGTTGTTGTCATCGCAGTCGTCGTCGTCGCAATCTTCTCACTACCAACATTCATAGCACCCAACTCGTCCTCGACCCCGCGTATCATACTCCGCGTAGCATCGATGACTTTCCCATCCAATATTTCCCGTCGTTTACGTAGCCGCATTCGACGTTCCGTCTCGGCCTTGGCCAATGCTGCCTCCCGACGGACCTTACTTGATGTTTCACGTGCTGCACGCGAGGCACGACTTTTGGCTAATGCATTTTGTTGATCACGTCGTAATCGATTAGCGGCAATGTCAAAATCCATTATTTCGTAGTCGGTCCTCGTCGTTCTTTGGACGGTAGGTATCTTCTATTCGTGTGACCCGCCTATTCATCGGAGTTGTGCGTTGAGCGTTGAGAATGATGAATGAGAGAGGAGACCCACGGAGAGAATGATGCATTTAATCAATAATTGCCGCCATGAAAGCCGCTGCTATTGCAATATATATCGTCATACTCTGCAGCAACGCGAGAAGTAGCTCGTCGTTGAAACAGCAGCTTGGAGTCGATACCATTAAGGATACTGATGCAGATGCAGGTGAGGATTCGTCCAACTTGTTCTTGAGGAGAAGGAATATCAATGCTGCTAGGAAGGAAACAATCTCAAGGTTCCTCGAACCGATGTCGATGATGTCCATAGACATCCATGACTTTTCTTTCTCCATGACAACTTTTTCCATGACGACGACCATCGATATCTCCGGCGGAACTCCTTGTGGCGATGGAAATATAGGCAATGGGATGTGCCGTACAGAAGGTGATTGCTGCAGCAAATACGGTTGGTGTGGTAGGACTACTGAATATTGTGAAGACTTCTCTTCGTTATCGTCTGGTCGAACTCCTTGTGGCGATGGAAATGTAGGCAATGGGATCTGTAGTACAGAAGGTGATTGCTGCAGCAAATACGGTTGGTGTGGTAGGACAGCTGATCATTGTGATGGAGGAGTAAGCATAGCGTCATCAACAGCATCACCTTCATTGAAACCGACAACAGGTGATCCGACCACTGCTCCTACGACTGATAAACCTACAACAATGAAGGTCACTTATGAGTTGGTAAGCATAATATCATCAACAACATCACCTTCATCGAAACCGACATCGAATTCCCCGACTGACGAGGAGCCAACGATTGAGCCGACTTATATTAGATTCCCGGTTACAGATCATCCCGTCGCCACCACTCCATCCCCGACACCCTCCTTGATCAACTGTAAATGGACCGAGGCATACGAGAACACGGAAGGCAGAGGAAAGTGCGCAACTGAGGAGAAATTCTTTGTACCATACAACTGTTATGGTGACAAGAGTTATAAAATTTGCTGTACAGCTAGCTTTATTCGTAGTCCATTTGAGTCGGAAGAGTATGGTACTTGCTACAAGGTATATCAGTGGTCCTATATTGAAGGAATTGTACAAGACTGATGATACGAGCACTTTTTTTGAATTGACAATTCTGCACAGCATTATTCTTTTGCCTTGGATACAATGAAGTTCTCACTCGAATGATGTGATATATCAAAAGTGTAAACAAAATGCCACAAGAAGAAGTTAAACATCATCAAGCACTAACTGTAATACAATCCATCAAACTTATTATCATAATATTTCTTGATCAGAGATCATTACGATTATAAGATTTACTCTTCGACATTTCTCAGCACAGACAAAAAGATTCAGTAAGTATCCACATCAATAGGTGCAAACACATTCGTTTTCTTGCCATTATCCAACTCAATACGGTATCATATCATCATCCAAGGTTGGTGTTTAATTCTGTAATCATCATCCTGAGTTTTATGTACTACTTAAGGTTCATACCTCCTGTTAGTATGTAGGTACATACGTACCCTAAGCTAGGTATGGTATCTAGGTACCTAGGTCGTCGTGGACGTGACCTCCTATGCTGGGAGTCACATCTCTCACCTCCAGACCTCCAGTGACCAGTCAGTGCTCGTGCTCTCAGCATGACGATGCGGTGGAAGGACCTCGCACAGATCCCCATCCGCTATCCATTGGCCTTCGGAATTGGCGTCTCTACGATTAAAACGTCTGCATCTGACCTACTCGTTCAGGTTGTCGTTGAAAAGAAAAAAGAGATTGATTGGAAGAGGAACGCTGCATTTGCAACATTCGGTTTCTTCTACTTGGGCGGTGTTCAATATGCACTCTATGTACCGATATTTGGTAGACTATTTCCACACGCAGCTGCATTCGCGTCCAAACCATTACGTGAAAAAGCACGGGATGTAAAAGGCTTGGCAAGTTTACTTGGACAAGTCTTCTTAGATCAATTTATACATCATCCCTTCTTCTACTTCCCGGCATTCTATGCCACACGTGAATTATGTATGAGTGATAAGCCAGACTTATATGGAGCAATGCAGACTTACAAAAAGAATATGAAGGAGGATTTAATTGCCATATGGAAAGTTTGGATCCCATCAATGTTACTTAATTTTAGCTTCATGCCAATGTGGGCACGTATCCCTTGGGTGGCTGGGACGTCACTCTTCTGGACGTGCATATTAAGTGCAATGCGGGGAGGAGATGTGGCACATGTTAAAGATATTGAAGCTCCATTCCCCACGAGTAGCACATTAACAATGGTAATTGAGGGATTGGATGAAATATTTGCTAGTCCCGTCGATCTTGATACGAATTTGGCACATGTATGTATAAGTGGAGCTGGTCCGGATAGAATAGGGACTGTTGCTATTATGACACGTACGATTGCAGATTCGGGGGGAAATGTCACAATGAGTAAGATGGTCCGATTAGGAACAGAATTTATCACATTGTTGCATGTGGCAATTGAGCCGGAGAAGCGTGCGGCTCTGATAAAAACATTACGTGATAACAAGGAGTTAAAACAGTTGAATATTAGAGCGAGTGAACTTATGCCACGTGAATTGGGTACTTATAAGGATACAGTGGTCGGTCTGAAGATCCATGTCATTGGTCCAGACCGATCGGGGATGTTGGCTCGCATTGCCGAGACGCTAGCACGACGGAATATGTCAATTGAGGATGTGACAACGGAAATACGGAGAGGTAAGGGTGGTCAACGTAATTTTGTGGTGAATGCCGAAGTCGTCATGGTGGAGAACATGGACCAGGATAATTTAGACTCTTTTTATGCCGAATTCCAAGCGCTGAAGGAGGAACTGCAGCTTAGTGTTGTCGATATACGAGTGCATATGTAAAGCGACAAGATAGGATACAAAGGGTTCAACGCTTGGTTTTCAGTATAAACCTCTACTAATTTACACATCAGTCGAGCTACCTCATGTGATTCCCTCACCTCCATTCGTTGCGTCCTTCGCTACCTCCTCCATTAGATTTCTCATTTGCTTCTCTATCCATCGATACACGAAACCCATCCCGAACCTCCAGTTCCCGTAAGTTATACCCCACAACAAGCTGCCACATACATAATTGTGCAAGTGCCTCACCACTCTGTTCTGTTACCGTATCCGGTCGAATTATTTTATCCCCTCCTACATCATCGCCTTCATTATTATCATCATTGTCGACATTGTCTCCTTCTTCTTCGTCTGCTTCTTCGCCAATCCCTGACAAGACTGCCGTTACTAGTCCCTTCATTGCATCCAGTACCTCTGTACTCATAGTTCCCGTCAAATGTTGTAGTTCTCCTTTGGGCAATGTTCGTATGTATGCCAATAAATCCTTCTGTAATTCCTCCTCCCGTGCCTGTTGAGATAGTTCTAACTCATCGCGTAATCGTTTAACCTCTCGTCGTAGTTCAGACATGTATGCCTTGGCATCCACCTCAACCTCTAGTCCTCCTTTTTTATTATTGGATTCTTCCTCGTCACCACTACCACTACCACTAACACCGCCATATCGGACTTTGATTTTTCCATCCATCAATCGTCCCTCCCTTACCATCGCAGGATCATCTCCTCCTTTGCCAACATCTCCCCCCAATTGCATCGTCCTGCTACTCACTCCTCCTGAGTCAGCAGCACCAGCAGCTAAACTTTGACTTAAGCCCAATCGATATTCCGCATTCTTAAACATATACCCAGTCATTTGTAATTGGAACATCAAGTTGGCCAATCTTTCACCGGTGGCAATAGCACGTGTATCGAACTTCATATGAGACGCCAATCCCCCAACTAGGCCTAGGATTGTGGTCCGGACAGCATCCTGAACACGTGGCGGGGCCGTGGATGTAAAGCGTGATATTAAGTCTGAGGGTGTTAGCCGTGTGATAAGTGGTAGGTACGGGTTAGGTCGGGATGGTGGTGATGATGATGATGATAATGATGATGATGCAGAGTTGTTGTTGTTATTTTGTTGTTTTTGCGATCGACTGCCTCCACCAGTTTGTTGCAGTTGTATGTCGGGTGGGTTTCCTGATATCATTGACCCAAAATCCTTGCTACTACTACTATCACCATTCTCATCATTACTGGTAGCATAAGCAGCGCCAAAGCTAACGGGCAAACGTGACTCGGCACGTGCCTCCTCTCGTGAACGCCGTACGACGCCGTCTGGATCATTCTTATCATCCGAGGAGGGGGGCATTATCCATTCCCGAAGTGGGTCGTATTCATTATCATCATCGTCTCCTCCATTCTTGTTATTATCGTCACTACCACCACCTACTGTTGACATGTTGCGTTGAATAGAAGTAGACGACAAGCGCCGATGATGATGGGTGCATGCACCGATCGAAACAGTTCTCGGCCGACGTGAGATTGAGAACGCGACGAAGCCATTGATATTTAAGGTCATCATCACCACTTGGGCGACGATGGTACAAACGGCATTCGTCCTCCTCCTTCTCCTGCCTCTGGACGGTCGTTGTCGATTCATCAGCCAGCTTGAGCGATGTGATCGGATGATGTGATGTGATGATGTGGAAGCAAAAAGAGGGTGAGGGTTAACTCTAACCCCAAACGCGACTTAACCCTTTGTCTACCGGACGTACTTTACGTAGACAATTTAGCTGTTTTTTCCCGCTAAATTTCGGGCGATGGACTTTGACCATGAATATCGCCCC
>Ga0247834_1003648_pt1 | contig 20656 bp, 18 predicted proteins | sample LaCruzMarch2015__8_FD_187118 | JGI IMG/M metagenome (GOLD analysis project Ga0247834, IMG submission 187118) | Freshwater microbial communities from meromictic Lake La Cruz, Castile-La Mancha, Spain - LaCruzMarch2015_12m | ecosystem: Environmental > Aquatic > Freshwater > Lake | place: Spain...
CGGGCGTTCCCTCAATAATTATCATCTTCGCTGCCTCTCGCCTGAACTCGGCGCTGTATCGTCTTCTCTGCATTTTTAGATCCTCTCGTTAAGAGAATCCTATGTCCATTTTTCTCAGGGCAGATCAAATTGCCAACGCAGAATTGAACCCGGATTCAGCTATTGAAGAGGTTTGGACAGATTCGTAGAACGACGGAGTCAATTAACGGAATAAAGAGATTGGATTATGAAAAATACGAAGCGTGCTCAATTTTCCACGGGCTGCTGGCCGTAGTCCCTTTTCATCAATTCGATTCATTCTGTAAATTCTGTCAAAAATTGTTTCTCGGTTGAAACAAAGGAGACGCGAAAGCGAACGCCGCCGAGCGGTTGGCGGAGAAAAAAAGTGGCGGATGGGCAGGGATTCGAACCCTGGGTTCCGATGAAGGAACACACGCTTTCCAAGCGTGCGCAATCGACCACTCTGCCACCCATCCAAAAAGCTGAACTTGAAACGCTAGCTTCGGTCCGCGAAAAAAACAATAAGAGAACGCACGAGATTCGAATCCGGGGTAGGGGATTCGGTGCTACGCGACTTCGCTGAGCCCGAATGCTTCGTGGGCAAGATTTGCAGCCTCGACGATTTTGGCTTCGTCGATGATGACGGCGATTTTGATTTCAGACGTCGAAATCATCTGGATGTTGATTCCGCCCGCCCCGAGGCATTCGAATAGCTTGGCGGCCACGCCGGAGTGCGAGCGCATGCCGATGCCGACCACGCTGAGCTTGGCAATTCCATCCTGCTGCCGGATTTCCCCAGCCCCGACTTCGTTGACGACGGATTGAAGCACGGGGCCGATTTTTGACAGGTCGTCACGATTCATGGTGAACGAAATGTCTGTCACGCCGTCGAGCGAGATGTTTTGCACGATCACGTCGATCACCATGTTGGCGTCGGCAAGGGCGCTGAAAATCCGTGAGGCCGAGCCGGGGCGGTCGGGAACATGGGTGATGGTGACTTTGGCCTGATTGCGTTCCACGCTGATGCCGCGGACGACGACGTTTTCAAGGCTTGGATTTTCTTCTTTCACGATGGTTCCTCGATGGTTGTTAAAGCTGCTTCGGACTTCAAATGGGACATTGAATTTTTTTGCGAACTCGACGGATCGCGATTGCATGACTTTCGATCCGCTGCTCGCCATTTCGAGGAGTTCGTCGTAGGCGATGATGTCGATTTTCCGGGCGTTCGGCACGATGCGCGGGTCGCAGGTGTAGATGCCATCGACGTCCGTGTAGATCTCGCAATTTGATGCGCGCAATCCTGCGGCGATGGCGATGGCTGTGAGGTCCGATCCGCCGCGTCCGAGCGTCGTGATGCTGCCGTGCAGTGTTTGCCCTTGGAACCCGGCGACGATGCAAATGTATCCGTCGTTGAGATATTTTCGAATCTGCCTTGGCGTGACGTTTGCGATTTTTGCTTTGGTGTGTTTGCCGTCGGTGAGGATGCCGGCTTGCGCGCCGGTGAGCGACACCGCTTTTCCGCCGATCGCGTTGATTGCCATTGCGGTGAGTGCGATCGTGGTCTGCTCCCCGGTGGCCAGTAGCACATCCATTTCGCGGTCCGTGGGATTATCGCTTACGGCGCGCGAGAGCTTGATGAGCGAGTCGGTGACTCCGGACATGGCGGAGACGACAGCGACGACGGAATGGCCCTCTTTCTGGGTTTCAAGGATGCGATGCGCAACGGCGAGGATGCGTTCGGGCGTGCCGACTGAGGTGCCGCCGAATTTTTGAACAATCAGACTCATTGGAAAACTTCGAATAGTGAGAACGGGGAAACGGAAAACCGTCAGCGGACCTCGAGTGCGCGCCGAACACCATCCATCGTGGCCTCGGATTCGATCGGCGCATAATTTTTTCCGCGCATGGCGGTGTCGGAATCCTTCAATCCATGCCCGGTCACCGTACAGACGATCGTGGAGCCTGGCTTTACTTGGTTCACCGGGCACTTGTCGCAGCGCGCGGAGCTCTGGCATTTGAAAAATCCTGCAATCGACGCGGCACTGGCCGGTTCGACAAAAATCCCCTCGTTGCTGGCCAGCCACGCTTGAGCGGCAAGGATTTCTTCGTCTGTGACGATGTCGATGCAGCCGCCCGAGTCGTGGATCGCAGCCGTGGCGGACGCCCAGCTCGCGGGGTTGCCGATCCGGATTGCGCTCGCAGCGGTCTCGGGTTCGGTGATGATTTTGTCGAAGAAAATCGGAGCTGACCCTGCCGCTTGAAAGCCCAGCATTCGGGGCAGGTGAGTGGATTTTCCGTGCTGCTGGTATTCCTGATACCCCTTCCAGTAGGCGGTGATATTGCCGGCGTTGCCGACTGGCAGGATGTGCACGTCTGGCGCATCGCCGAGCTCGTCGATGATTTCGAACGATGCCGTTTTTTGTCCTTCGATTCGGTACGGGTTGATCGAATTCACAATCGCAACGCCGTCGTGGTCGCCAAACTCGCGGACGAGTCGCAGGGCATCGTCGAAGTTCCCCTTGATGGCCACCACCTTGGCTCCATAAACAAATGCCTGCACGAGCTTGCCCATCGAGATCTTACCCGCAGGCAGGATGACCGCGCATTGGATGCCGGCGCGTGCCGCATACGCTGCCGCGGCCGCGGACGTGTTGCCCGTGGATGCACAGACGACGGTCCTCGCACCCGCTTCGACCGCCTTGGAAATCGCCATCGTCATCCCGCGATCTTTGAATGATCCGGTCGGGTTGAGTCCCTCGAACTTGAGGTAAATGTGATGCCCCGACTTCTCGCTCAACCTCGGCGAGTAAATCAACGGGGTCGATCCCTCGTTCAACGAGATCACCGGGGTGGATTCCGTGACGGGTAAAAAGTTTCGATAACGGCTTATGACGCCGCGATCATGTGGAACAGCATTCAGTTTCATTCAAAAATCAAAATGTCTCGACTTGGAGCAGGACCGGTTCGGCTTTGACACAATCCAACGCAGCAATCGCCGCCACCGCAGACTTGGTCGATCCATACGGAGCGTCGTGCAGCATGAGGACGAGCGGCAGTTGCCCGACGTCATGGGATTCCGGCTGAATGACGGATGAGATGCCGATGCCTGCCTCGCCGAGAAGGCCAGCCACGCGTGCCAGCACGCCGGGTTGATCGTTGACCAGCAACCGCAGGTAGTATCGGGAAACCACATCCGCTTGCGCTTTGCAGGCACCGTAAAGGTCATGCGCAGTAAATCCGTAACACCGGCGGCCCGAGTCCGAACGCAGCGCCATGGCAGCCTCCGCAAGATCGCTAATCACCGAGCTCGACGTGGGGTCCTGTCCCGCTCCGCGTCCGTAAAATAGCGCGTCGCCGACCACATCCCCGTGCAGCCACACCGCGTTGAAGACGCCGTTGACCGATGCCAGCACATGCTTTTCAGGAATGAGCGTTGGGCAAACCCGGACTTCGATGCCGCCATCTTGATCGCATTTGATCGTCGCCAGCAACTTGATGACGTAGTGGAGATCCGAAGCAAACCGGATGTCCTCGGCAGTCAATGATTGTATGCCTTCGACGCGAACACTGGACGGGTCGATCCAAAATCCATAGGCGAGCGATGCCAGGATGATCGCTTTGTGCGCGGCATCCCATCCATTCACGTCGAGCGTAGGATCTGCTTCGGCGTATCCGAGCGCCTGCGCTTCGGCGAGACCTTCGGGGAACCCGATGCCCGCCTCGGTCATCCGGGTCAAAATGTAGTTGCTCGTGCCGTTTAAGATTCCGTGGATGCTCTCAAAACGATTGCCGACGAATGCCTCACGCACCGTCTTAATGATCGGGATGCCCCCGGCCACTGCGGCTTCATAAAACACGGGCACCTTGTGTTCGCTGGCCAGCTTAAAAATCTCCGTGCCATGTTCGGCGAGCAGCGCCTTGTTGCCGGTTACCACGATCTTTCCCGCCCGGATCGCATTGCAGACAAACGCGAGCGCCTCGTCCATTCCGCCGATCAACTCGACCACGATCTGAATCGAAGGGTCGGCGATCAGGGCGTCCAGATCGGTGGTAAAAAGCTCGGCGGGAGCATCCACCGCACGGGCGCGCGTCAGGTCGCGGACAGCGATTTTCCGCACGTCAAACGTCATTCCAATCCGCTGACCAAGCAACTCACGGTTCGCCGCAAGGTTCTTAAAAACCCCGCTGCCAACCGTGCCAAATCCAGCCAAACCAATTCCAATCGATTCCATGAGAGCCCGACAACATCCCAATCCCCGCGCACCCTGTAAAGGAGTTTTACAGCCGGGAATTGAATCCCCGGAAGGCCGTGATTCCATCAGCAATGAAGTTTTGACAGAATCGAAGCGCAGCGTAGATCGACTGCTTTCAAGCAGCCCCAGCGGGGAGAGCGTCGCGAATCAATTGACAGGATCTTCACGAAAGCCAGAGGGAGCATACCGCTGTAGAAACCGCAGATTTGCACCGATTTTCGCAGATGATGCACGAAAACTCCTGCAAAATCCTGTCCATCCTGTCAAAAAATCGCATTCCGTCATTCACACGCCCTTTGCGCTGTCAAAACAGCTTCGATGCTGCTGTGATAAAGGCTCCATGCCCGACGCATCCGCACAAGGCTACGACCTTTCGCTCAACCGCTACGACGGATTCGTCCACCGCCCGCCGGGCGAACTCTTTGGCGCGCTTGAGGGATTGGAAAAAGAAATCGTCCTCGGTATAAAAGATCTGGAGGAAATGTTGAAATGAAAATCAAAGACGTCCTCGCCGCCATCAACGAAATGCAACGCGACGGCATCATTGAGCGATACGCCATCGGAGGGGCCGTCGGCGCGACGTGTTATCTTGAGCCTGTCGCCACACTGGATGTGGACATTTTCGTCGCTTTCCATCCTGAGCCGGACCGCATCATCGTCAGCCCGCAGCCGATTTTTGATTACCTCACCCGCCGCGGAGCCAGCGTCGATGGCGAATACCTTGTCATCGCCGGCTGGCCTGTGCAATTCCTTCCGCCCACCGGACCGCTCGGCGAGGAAGCGCTCGCCGAAGCTGTCCCGATCGACATCGATGGCGAACCTTCCCGCGTCTTCACCGCTGAGCACCTCGCCGCCCTTGCCCTCCAGACCGGCCGAGCCAAGGACAAATCACGCCTTCTGCAGTTCGTCGAAACCGGCGCGCTCGATGCCGACCGCTTCGACGCCATCCTCCAACGCCACGGCTTGCGGGAAAAATGGCTTGCCTTCGAGCGACAATTCCTCACCCCATGACCTTTGAAATCCGCGCAATCCTCAAGAGTAAACAGGCGCTCCGGCAACGCCTCGCCGCGCTCCCCCTCGCGGAGAAATTCCGCATGTTGGACGTGCTCCGCGAACGCTCTCTAGCCCTCGCGGCAAATAGAAAGGCCTCGAAGCATCCACGCCCATGACCCCCGCCGAACTCAGCAACCGCTGAAAATCCCCGGGAGGGCGAGGCTTTGTGAGCGATGAAGTTTTGACGGGATCTTCAGGAAATCCGGAGGAGCATACCGCTGTGGAAACCGCAGATTTGCACCGATTTTCGCAGATGATTCACGAAAACTCCTGCAAAATCCTGTCCATCCTGTCAAAGAACTCACCAACCGCCCACCCGAAAAGCTTATGGAAGACCGTGTCGAATACCGCACCACCTCAAGCCGCCCGTTTCCTGCCAAGCCCTTGAACGATCCCGACTTCATCGGTGCCGAAGCGGCTCTCAAACGCGGTGCTGCCAAAGCCGTCGCTCGCGATCTCGCGGCGGGTTTGGAGCCGATCGTCCGCACTCGGCCCGATCTCCAGACGGACTTACCCAACCAATGAACCTTATGCCCATTGCCGATCAAATCGCCCCGCCGCTCAACCATGTCTTCGTGGACTTTGAGAACGTGCATCAGATCGATGCCTCGGTCATCGGATCCAAGTCGGTGAACTTTACGCTTCTGCTGGGAGCGAAACAAACGAAGCTGGATGCCGGACTCGTCGAAAAACTCATGGAGCATGCCGCCTCCGTGCAGATCATCCGTCTCGCGTCATCCGGCAAGAACGCCCTCGATTTTACACTGGCCTACTACGTGGGCCGGACGGTGAGTGCCAACCCTGTCGCGTATATTCACATCGTTTCAAAGGACACGGGATTTGACCCGCTGGTCGAGCACTTGCGGAGCCGGCACATTCACGCTCACCGCCACGACAGCTTCGCCACGCTGACGTTCTCCGGAACTGCGAAGGTGGTAGCCGTGGCATCGAAAACAGAGCCTGTGAGCCCAGCCGATCCGTTGAGTCTTGTTTTGGAGCGCCTGCGGAAGAACGTCGCCAACCGCCCGAGAAAAAAGAAGACGCTGCTAAGCCACCTGAAATCCCAGCTAGGCAAGGACGCCACCGACGCGGAAGCCGCAGGCCTGCTCGGAAAGCTCCAAAAGGCGGGAAACGTCAGCATCGGCGACAAGGATTCAGTGACTTACTCTGTTTAGCCTGGATCCAGCGATTAAAGATGTTTTGACAGGATGACAGGATCTTCAGGAAAGCCATGGTGAGCATACCGCTGTGGAAACCGCAGATTTGCACCGATTTTCGCAGATGATGCACGAAAACTCCTGCAAAATTCTGTCCATCCTGTCAAAGAACTCACCACCCAATGCCCCGCCCGTAGCGGTCAATCGCCCGAGAAAATAACCCGGCGCACCAAGCAAATAACTCGGACGTCCGAGAAGATAACACGGCGCGCCGAGCAAATAGCTCGGACGACCGAGAAAATAACACGGCACACCGAGCAAATAACTCGGACGACCGAGAAAATAACACGGCGCACCGAGCAAAAAGCTCGGGCGTCCGAGAAAACAACACGGCGCACCGAGCAAATAGCTCGGACGTCCGAGCGGACTTGCCAGAACTCGCACTTCAGCGTCATCAATCGGCGTAAATCCTCATAATCTGCGGTTCAACGCACCACCGCTTCCGGCGATCCCTTCCCCCAAAAAATCCTGATAAATCCTGTCCGTCCTGTCAAAAAGATCAGTTTCCGGCACCCATACCGCCCTTTGCGCTGTCAAAATGGCTTCGATGATGCTGTGATTAGGGGTTTATGACGGACGCTGCCGCCTGCGGAGGATAACCCGCGCAACCCAATCCTTTCCGCCGCTTAACTCATGGCACGCAAACCGACCACCGACTCCTCCACCGCCACCATCGGCTTCGAGGCCAAGCTCTGGCTCGCCGCCGACAAGCTCCGCAACAACATGGACGCGGCGGAATACAAGCACGTCGTCCTCGGCCTCATTTTCCTCAAATACATCTCCGACACCTTCGAGGAACACCGCGCCAAGCTCCTCGCCGGAGAGGGCGACTACGCCGGGGCCAATCCCGAGGACCCGGACGAATACAAGGCCGAGAACGTCTTCTGGGTGCCCGCCGATGCCCGCTGGTCCCACCTCCAGGCCAACGCCAAGCAGTCCACCATCGGCAAAACCGTGGACGACGCCATGGTCGCCATCGAGCGCGACAACCCGCGCCTCAAAGGCGTCCTGCCCAAGGACTACGCCCGCCCCGGCCTCGACAAACACCGCCTCGGCGAACTCATCGACCTCATCGCCACCATCGAGCTCACCGCCGCCAGCGAGGGCGAAAAGACCCACCGCTCCGTCGATCTGCTCGGCCGCGTGTATGAGTATTTCCTCACCCGCTTCGCCAGCGCCGAGGGCAAGAACGGCGGCCAATTCTACACCCCGTCCTGCGTTGACCGGCTCATCGTTGAAATGCTCGCGCCGACGAAAGGCAGCCGCGTTTACGACCCCGCCTTCTCCTCCGGCCCGCGTCTCGTGATGGCGGCAGAATTTCGCGAAAAGCACGGCGGCAACGCGACCGACATCTCGCTTTTCGGTCAGGACGCCGCGCCCACTGCGCGGCGTTTCGCCTTGATGAACTTCGCCCTGCGAGGCATCGAGGCCGACATCGGCAAGGAACACGCCGACGCCTTCCGCCACGACCTTCATCCCGACCTCCGCGCCGATTACGTCCTCGCTGGCCCGCAATTCAACGACTCCGACTGGTTCCGCAAGGACGACGACGTGCGCTGGCAGTTCGGCGTCCCGCCCAAGGGCAACGCCAACTTCGCCTGGGTGCAGCACTTCATCCACCACCTCGCCCCGCAGGGCATGGCCGGGTTCGTCCTCGCCAATGGCAGCATGTCCTCCAACCAGTCCGGCGAAGGCGACATCCGCCGCGCCCTCATCGAGGCCGACCTCGTGGACTGCATGGTCGCCCTCCCCGGCCAGCTCTTCTACAGCACGCAGATTCCCGTCTGCTTGTGGTTCATTTCAAAATCGAAGGCCGCGCGGAAAGTGAAACATCCCGATGACGATGTGCCCGACTGCATCCGGGATCGTCGCCGCGAGACGCTCTTCATTGATGCACGGAAAATGGGCACGCTCATCGACCGCGTTCATCGCGAATTGACCGCCGCCGACATCGAGAAAATCACCGGGACGTATCACAAATGGCGCTGGGACATTGATGAACATCTGGCCGAGTGCAAGATGCGCGGGATCGTCTGCGAACTTGATCTGCCCTACGCCGACGTCGCCGGCTTCTGCAAATCCGCAACCAACGCCGAGATCGCCGCGCACGGCTATGTTCTCACCCCTGGCCGCTACGTCGGCGCCGAGGAAGTCGAAGACGACGGCGACCCCTTCGAGGTAAAGATGCCGCGCCTCGTCGCCGAACTGCACGCCCAGTTCGCCGAGTCCGCGAAACTGGAGCAGCAAATAAAAGCAAACTTGGAAAGCCTGAATCTTAAACTACAGCCATGAAACTTGAACTCACCAGCTTGGAAAACGCGACGGCCTCGCTCGAACGATCCATCAATGCAGCAACCACTTTCGATGCAACTATCCCACCCGAGTTGAAGGAGACGGTTCGCAGCGGAATCATCCAGAATTTCGAGGTCGCCTATGAACTGTCTTGGAAGATGATGAAGCGCTGGCTTGAGACGAACATCAGCGCCGAATCCGTCGATGGCGTGACCCGCCGCGAGTTGTTCCGACAGGCCGCTGAAAATCGCCTGATTGATGATGTGGATCTTTGGATGAGTTTCCACGCCGCGCGCAACGAAACCTCCCACACTTACGACAACGAGACGGCGGAAGAAGTCAGCGAGACCGCTGAAAACTTCGTTGCCGCAGCTCAAGCACTACTGACCTCGCTTCGGGCTCGCAATGATTGATCTCGCTCCAGAACAATTGGCAATCGTGCGCCGATTGTTGGCGACGCATGTGCCCGAATGCGAAGTTCGCGCATTCGGCTCACGAGTCGCTTGGACTGCAAAAGCCCATTCGGATCTCGACCTCGCGCTCGTTGGGCAGGGCAAAATCGCAACTTCCAAGCTGCGCCGTTTGCGTGAAGCCTTCGAAGAATCCGGTCTTTCGGTCCGGGTTGACTTAATTGACTGGAACGCAATCTCGCCGGGCTTTCAAAAGGTCATCGAGCCCCGCTATGAGGTTCTTCAAAAAGCTGCCAAAGTAAGTGCGTCCCGCGACGAATGGGAGGTCTTGCCACTTGGCGAACTCACCGAGAACTTCGACGGACGTCGAGTTCCAGTGAAGGAGTTGGAGCGTAAACCGGGGCCGTATCCGTATTATGGCGCGTCGGGAATTGTGGACCATGTAGATGGCTATCTTTTCGATGGCGAGTATCTGCTAATTGGTGAAGACGGTGAAAATCTGCGCACTCGCCAAACCCCGATTGCCTTCATGGCGAGAGGAAAGTTTTGGGTGAACAATCACGCACATATCGTTCGTGGGAATCACCGAGCTGACACACGCTTTCTTAACTACGTCCTCTCCCAGACAGACATCAGCGGCTATCTCACCGGTTCGACGATGCCCAAGCTCACGCAGGGCAATTTGAATCGGCTGCCGGTAATCGCACCACCCCTCGCCGAGCAAAAAGCCATCGCGGCGGTGCTTGGGGCGCTGGACGACAAGATCGAGTGTAATCGGCGGATGAACGCGACGCTGGAGGCGATGGCGCGGGCGCTGTTCCAGAGCTGGTTCGTGGATTTCGACCCCGTCCGCGCCAAACTCGACGGCCGCCCCCCCGCCGCCCTCGACCCCGCCACCGCCGCCCTCTTCCCCGAGCACTTGGAAGACTCACCACTTGGTCACATTCCGAAAGGTTGGACGGTGCAACGGATGCCCGATGCCATCGAAGTGAATCCGCGCCGCACATTGAAGAGCGGAACCATCGCGCCCTACCTCGACATGAAGAACCTGCCGACGCAGGGCCATTCCGCCGACGAAGTCATCGACCGCGAGTTCAGCTCCGGCACCAAGTTTCAAAACGGCGACACTCTCCTCGCCCGCATCACTCCCTGCTTGGAGAACGGCAAGACTGGCTACGTCGATTTCCTCGCTGACGGCCAAGTCGGCTGGGGCTCCACCGAATACATCGTCCTCTCGCCGAAGCCGCCGCTCCCGCCGCAGTTCGGTTACCTCCTCGCTCGCTCCGACGCGCTGCGCACGCACGCCATCCAAAATATGACCGGCACCAGCGGACGCCAGCGCGTCCCGTCCGAGTGCTTCCACAACCTCTGGCTCGCCGTCCCGCCACCCGACATCGCCCGCCGCTTCGACGAACTCACCGCGCCGCTGATGGCGAAAATCAAAGCCAACTCCACCGAATCCCGCATCCTCGCCACCCTGCGCGACACGCTGCTGCCGAAGCTGCTGAGCGGGGAGTTGAGCATGGCGGCGCTCGAATCCAAAAGGGAGGCCACGCGATGAACCATCATTCCCCAGCCCCAAAGGGGCATCAGGAGATAGCCCGGGGCAACGCCCTGGGTATGTGCCCCAAAACATTCCCAAGCCCTGAAAGGGCGGCACGGTTTGCGGCGTCACGGGTTTCCGCGCCGCATGGTTCCGCCCCTTCAGGGCGGGGATTCGTTTTGACCGTGGTCCCAGGGCGTTGCCCTGGGCTATCACCTTGCGCCCCGTTGGGGCTTCATCGCGGCACACCTCGAGCGCCAATGGGGCTTCGCTTAGGCGCAACGTTCCCAGCCCCAACGGGGCATCCTTTGAAAGCCCAGGGCAACGCCCTGGGTTTGATTCCCCAAATATATCCAAGCCCTGAAAGGGCGTAACCGTATGCCGCAATCGCTCGCCCAAATCCTGGTGCATCTGGTCTTCTCGACGAAGAACCGGGAGGCTGTGCTCGGCGATGACATTCGCGATGAACTCCACGCTTACATTGGTGGCATCGTGGAGAATCAAAAAGGAACTTTGCTCAAAGCGGGATCGGTCGCCGACCATATTCATTTGCTGATTGCCCACCCGCGCACCTGTGCGCCCGCCGATCTGGTTCAGGAGATCAAAACGGGATCGTCGAAATGGATGAAGACCAAGGGCACGCGGTATGCGGATTTCCACTGGCAGGGTGGATACGGGATTTTTTCAATCAGCCCATCCCATCGCCCGGCGCTGGAGGATTACATTGGGAATCAGGCGGAGCATCACCGGGTGGTGACGTTTCAAGAGGAATACCGGCGCTTGCTGCAAAAATACGGCATCGAATACGACGAACGCTATGTGTGGGATTGAACGTCATTTCGCCCTTTCAGGGCTGGGTATGTTTTTGGGCATCGAACCCAGGGCGTTGCCCTGGGCTATCGCATTGCGCCCCGTTGGGGCTTCGGACTGGGAGGGTCCAAAGCCATGAGCAAAAAGAAACCCACACCCGGCGGTCGTCCGAAAAAGAAAACCGAAGTCTCCCTGGTTCGCTCTTCGGCGGCGGAATACCTCACTTTCGTAGCGGCCAGCGGCCAGGGTGGCGTCGAAGCCGTTTATGCGGATGAAAACGTCTGGCTCAGCCAGAAAATGATGGGGGTGCTCTACGCTGTGGAAACCCACACCATCAACTATCACCTCAAGAAGGTCTTCGACGACGGCGAATTGGAGACCGGTTCAGTTATTCGAAATTTTCGAATAACTGCCGCCGACGGCAAAATCTACGACACCCAGCACTACAACCTCTCCGCCATCATCGCCGTCGGCTACAAGGTGAACTCCGAGCGCGCCGTCCAGTTCCGCAAATGGGCCACCGGCATCATCGAGTCGTTCACCATCAAGGGCTATGCGATGGATGACGAGCGGCTGAAGAACGACGGCTCCATCCTCGGCAAAAAATACTTCGAGGAACAGCTCCAGCGCATCCGCGAAATCCGCCTGAGCGAGCGCAAGTTCTACCAGAAAATCACGGACATCTACGCCACCGCGCTGGACTACGACCCGTCCGCCACGGCGACGAAGCGTTTCTTTGCCGCAGTGCAAAACAAGATGCATTACGCCGTGCATGGCCAAACGGCGGCGGAGGTGATCGTGGATCGCGCCAACCACGAGCGGAAAAACATGGGGCTGACCACATGGGAGGGAGCACCCAAGGGGAAAATTCATCGCTACGATGTTTCCATCGCCAAGAACTACCTCTCGGACTCCGAAATGGGACAGATGCAGCGCATCGTCTCCGCCTATCTCGACATGGCCGAAATGCAGGCGATGCGGAATATCCCGATGACCATGGAAGACTGGGAGAAACGCCTGAGCAGCTTCCTCCAGCTCTGGGATCGGGAGATTCTTCAGGATGCGGGCAAGGTAACGGCGGAACTGGCCAAGACGCACGCCGAGAGTGAGTTTGAGAAATACCGCATCGTGCAGGACCGGCTGTTCGAGTCGGATTTCGACCGCATCATCAAGGAGCTTCCACCGGAAGGAGAGAAACCATGAGTCTGAACGAATCCCACGTCGAAGACGCCGCCCTCGAATGGTTCGGGGAGCTGGGCTATGCGGTCGGGCACGGGCCGCAGCTCGCGCCCGGCGAACCGGCGGCGGAGCGGGATTCGTTTTCTGAGGTGGTGCTTGTGGGGCGCTTGCGCGAGGCCATCCGGCGGCTGAACGCGGCCATTCCCGAGGAGACGCGGGAGGAGGCATTGCGCAAGGTGCTGCGAGTGGGGACGCCTTCGCTCACACAGACGAACCGCGCCTTTCACCGGATGCTGCGCGATGGGGTGCCGGTCGAATATCCCCGGCCCGATGGCAGCATCGCGGGCGATCATGTGCGGCTGCTGGATTTCGACGATGTGCGGGCGAACGACTGGCTGGCCGTGAACCAGTTCACGGTGATCGAGGGCCAGCACAACCGGCGGCCGGACATCGTGGTCTTCGTCAACGGCCTGCCGCTGGGCCTGATCGAGCTGAAGAACGCGGCGGATGAGGACGCGGACATTTGGGCCGCCTATCGGCAGCTCCAGACTTACAAGGCGGAGATAACGTCACTTCTCAATTACAACGCGGCGCTGGTTGTTTCGGATGGAAGATATGCGCGCATGGGTTCCGTGACGGCGAACCAAGAGTGGTTCAAGGTCTGGCGCACGATTGATGGCGAGGGCGACGCGCCGAAGACGGCGCTGGAGCTGGAGGTGCTGGTGCGCGGGGTGTTTGAGCGGCAGCGGTTTCTCGACCTGCTGCACCATTTCATCGTCTTCGAGGAAGACCCGGACAACGGCCAACTGCACAAGATCATCGCGGGTTACCATCAGTTCCACGCGGTGAATGCGGCGGTGGAGGAAACAGTGCGGGCCAGCGGGATGGCCGAGACCGGCAGCGTGTTGCGCGAGGATGCGGGCACCTACTGGGCCGGGCGTCAACGCGGCGGCAAGCCGGGCGACCGTCGCGCCGGCGTGGTCTGGCACACGCAGGGCAGCGGCAAGAGTTTCTCCATGCTCTTCTTCGCCGCGCGCGTGGTGCGGCATCCGGCGATGCAGAACCCGACGCTGGTGGTGCTGACGGACCGCAACGACCTGGACGACCAGCTTTTCGGCCAGTTCCAACGCTGCGCGGACATCCTCGGCCAGACGCCGGTGCAGGCCAGCGGGCGCGAGCATTTGCGCGAGCTGCTGAACCGGGCCAGCGGCGGTGTGGTGTTCACCACCATCCACAAGTTCGCGGCAGAGAAGGGCGATCCCACTTCGCCAAGGCTACGAGGGACAGGGGCGATGCCTGAGCTGAGCGCGCGGCAGAACATCGTCGTCATCGCGGATGAAGCGCACCGCAGCCAGTATGGATTCGGCGGCAAGGTGAATGAAAAGACCGGCGAGATGTCCTACGGCTTCGCCAGCAACCTGCGCGATGCCTTGCCGAATGCGTCGTTCATCGGCTTCACCGGCACGCCCATCGAGAAGACGGACGCGAACACGCGGGCGGTCTTTGGCGACTACATCAGCATCTACGACATCCAGCGTGCGGTCGCCGACAAGGCCACGGTGCCGATCTACTACGAGAGCCGCATTTCCAAGCTCAGCCTGAACGCCGCCGAGCTGCCGAAGATCGATGAGGAGTTCGAAGAGATCACCGAAGGCGAGGAGCTGACGAAGAAGGAGAAGCTCAAGACCAAGTGGGCCGCGCTGGAGGCGCTGGTGGGCGATCCGAAACGCATCGCGCTCGTGGCTGCCGATCTCGTGGCGCATTTCGAGAAGCGCGTGGAGGCCATGGACGGCAAGGCGATGATCGTCTGCATGAGCCGCCGCATCTGCGTGGACCTCTACAACGAGCTGATCAAGCTGCGCCCCGAGTGGGAAGCGGAGACGTTGAAGGTCGTGATGACCGGCAGCGCCGAGGACGGCCCGGAGTGGCAGAAGCACATCGGCAACAAGAAGCAGCGGCGGGATCTGGCGAACCAGTTCAAGGACGCGAAGAACCCCTTCAAGATCGTGATCGTTCGCGACATGTGGTTGACCGGCTTCGACGCGCCCTGCCTGCACACGATGTATGCCGACAAGCCCATGCAGGGCCACGGCCTCATGCAGGCCATCGCCCGCGTGAACCGCGTCTTTCGCGACAAGCCCGGTGGCCTGGTGGTGGATTACCTCGGCCTCGCCGATCAGCTCAAGAAGGCGCTCATCACCTACACCGAGAGCGGCGGCCAGGGCAACCCGACCTTCGACACCGCCCAAGCCATCGCCGTGATGCTGGAGAAACACGGCATCGCCTGCGACCTGATGCACGGCTTCAATTGGGACAAGTGGACCAACGGCAAACCCACCGAACGCCTCGCGCTCATCCCCGCCGGGCAGGAACACATTCTCCAACTGGAAAACGGCAAACAGCGCTGGGTCCAGGTGGTCACGGAACTTTCCCGCGCCTTTGCCCTCTGCGCCGCCAGCGATGAAGCGACGGCGATCCGCGACGACGTGAGCTTCTTCCAAGCGCTGCAAGCCGCACTGAACAAGCAGAGCAGCCAGAATCGCAAGACGCCCGAGCAGATCGACGCCGCCATCCGCCAGCTCGTGAGCAAGGCGATTTCCGCCGAGGGCGAAGTGATCGATGTGTTTGCAGCCGCAGGATTGAAGACACCGAACATCGGGATTCTCGATGACCGTTTCCTCGCCGAGGTGCGCGGGCTAAAGCACAAGAACGTGGCGGCGGAGTTGCTGGAAAAGCTGCTCAAGGATGAACTCAAGACCCGTTCTAAACACAACCTCGTGCAGAGCCAGCTTTTCTCGGACAAACTGAAGAAAACGCTGAACGCTTATCACAACCGCGCGATCTCAACGATGGAAGTGATCGAAGAGCTGATCCGGTTGGCGAAGCAAGTCCAGCAATCGGGAAACCGAGCGGGCTTAACCCCTGACGAGTGGGCGTTTTACGATGCGCTGGCCACCAGCGACAGTGCCAAGACCGCGATGGGTGACGACAAGCTCAAAGTGATCGCCGCCGAATTAATCGTGAAAGTCCGCAACAGCGTGACAATTGACTGGACGCTTCGCGAAAGCGCCCGGGCAAAGATCAAGATCATGGTCAAACGCATCCTGAACAAATACGGCTACCCGCCGGATCTTCAGGAGGATGCAATCAAGACCGTACTCATGCAGGCGGAGCTGCTTTGTGCGGAGTGGGTGTGAGGATGGATGTGGGCTGAAGGTTTCACCCGAGCAGGGTCGTCCGCGTGAACAGCGGGATGACGTGGATGCCGCGTTGCTCGATGGCCTGGCGGCCGCCTTCCTCGCGGTCCACAAGGACGATGCAGAATTTCACGTGGCCGCCTTCGCGCTCGATGGCGTCGATGGCTTTCAAAGTGGAGCCGCCGGTGGTGATGACGTCATCGACGACGATCACATTCTGGCCGGGGGCGAAGTTGCCCTCGATCTGTTTGCCTGCGCCATGGCCTTTCGGTTCCTTGCGGACGGTGAAAACCTGGAGCGCCTCGTCCGGATGCTGGCGGGCGGAGGCCATGCCGATGGCGAGCGAGATGGGATCCGCCCCAAGGGTCATGCCGCCGATGGACTGGATGGAGAGTTTTTCCGAATGGATCTTGGAACGAATGGCATGCCAGCCGAGATCGCCGATGAGGGCTGCGCCGAAGGGGTCGAGGGCGGTGACGCGGCAGTCGATGTAGAGGTCGGACTGCTTGCCGGAGGCGAGGGTGAAGGTTCCGGTACGGACGGATTTTTTCAGGAGCAGGGCTTTGAGGTCGGCGGTGGTTTGGAGCATGGGCTGATTTTGGATATAAATTTTAAACTTTAAACTTTAAACTTCAAGGAAGAGGAAAGCGTCAAGGAAGAGAAGTGGGAGAGGGAAGCGGGGACAGGATGTCCCCACGACGGACTGGGACTACAAGTCCCAGCCACGGGATGCTTTTTTCTCATCCGCCGCTTGCCACGGTGTCCGGGTCGCTTAGGATTCGGGTCGAGAAAGCATGAAAATCTGGTTAGACGGAGAGTTGGTGGATGAAAGCGCGGCGAAAATTTCGGTTTTCGACCACGGGTTGTTGTATGGGGATGGGATCTTCGAGGGGATTCGTTTCTATAATGGGAGGGTGTTCCGATTGGAGGAGCATATCCACCGGTTGTTCGATTCGGCGAAGGCGATCCTGCTGAACATGCCGTGGACACAGGAAGAGGTTTGCCGTTTCACCTGCGAGACGGTGGCGGCCAACGGTCTGCGCGACGGTTACATCCGGCTGGTGGTGACGCGCGGAGCGGGAGAGCTGGGCCTGAATCCCTACCTTTGCCCGAAGCCCTCGATGTTTATCATCGCCTCGACGATCAAGCTGTATCCCGAGGAGCATTACAAAAACGGCCTCGCGATCATCACCTGCGCGACGCGCCGCCCTGCACCCGGCGCGCTGATGCCGCAGGTGAAGAGCCTGAACTATCTCAACAACATCATGGCCAAGGTCGAGGCCATCCAGGGCGGCGCGCTGGAGGCGGTGATGCTCAACGAGCAGGGTTACGTGGCGGAATGCACCGGCGACAACCTATTCCTTTTCAAGAACGGCGAGCTGCTCACGCCGCTGATTTCCGATGGCGCGCTGGACGGGATCACGCGGGCGGTGATGTTCGAGATCGCCGAAAAGCTCGGCATCCGGGTGATCGAGCGCTCACTCACAAGGTATGATATTTTCATCGCGGACGAGTGTTTCCTCACCGGCACGGCGGCGGAGGTGATCCCCGTGGTGTCGCTCGACAGGCGGGTGATCGGCGATGGGAAACCCGGCGAACTCACGAAGCGTTTCCTCGCGGAATTCCACGAACTCGCGAAGAATACCGGCACGCCGTTTGCATGATGTGTTAGCTTATTAACGAGATCACGAGATGAAGTGCGACTATTGCGATAGCAAGGCGACCGTGTTCCTCACGCAACTCGCGGAGGGGCAGATGAAGAAGGTTTGCCTGTGCGACAGTTGCGCGAAGGAGCGCGGCGTGACGGATCCCACCGGATTCTCGCTGGCGGACATGCTGCTCGGAAAATTCGAGAAAGCCACGACCAGCGCCCCCAACCAGCGCAAGGAAAGGTCGGCGGGCGGCGCAAAGGTTTGCCCGGAATGCGGATTCACCATCGACGACCTGCGCAAGGTGCGGAGGTTCGGCTGTGGGAACTGCTATCATGTTTTTTCGGAGGAGGTCGCCCCGATGCTGCGCGGCATGCACAAGGGCGTGAGCCACATCGGCAAGGTGCCGGAAGGGCTGATGGAAAGCCATACCCGCCACCAGCGGATAGAGGAGCTGCGGACGAAGCTGGAGCAGGCCATCGCCTCCGAGAGCTACGAGATCGCGGCGGGCTTGCGCGATGAAATCCGAACCCTGGACGAGGTGAAAATATGATGCGTTTCTCAACATTGATCCGCCACCCGGCGGACTGGATGACCGGGGCGCAGACCGAGCACGGTGCGGTGCTCACCTCGCGCATCCGCTTGGCGAGAAATCTGCGCGGCCATTCCTTTCCTGGCTGGGCGAAGCGTGACGAACGCGCCGAGACCCTGGCGGTGCTGCGTCCCGCCGTGGAGGAGCTTTCCGCGATGAAGGACGCCTTTTCCCGCGAGCTGGGAGATCTCACGCCCGTGCAGAAACAGGTGCTGGTCGAGCGCCATCTCATTTCCCGCGAACACGCGGCGCGCGGCGAGGGCTCGGCGGCGGTGATTGAGCGGCGGCAGAGTTTCTCGATCATGATCAACGAGGAGGATCACCTCCGCATGCAGGCCATCCGCCCCGGCCTGCGCCTCACCGAGGCTTTCAACTCGCTCTCCGCCCTCGACAGCGAGCTGGAAAAAAAACTCGAATACGCCTTCGACCCCACCCTCGGCTACCTCACCACCTGCCCGACGAACCTCGGCACCGGCCTCCGCGCTTCCGCGATGCTGCACCTTCCCGGCCTCGTCCTCAGCGACCAGATCGGCCCGGTGCTGCAGGCGGTCGCCAAGATCGGCCTAGCGGTGCGCGGGCTTTACGGTGAGGGCACGGAATCGCTCGGAAACCTTTACCAGATGTCGAACCAATCCACGCTCGGCGAGAGCGAGGATACGATCATCACGCGGCTGGAGCGGGTCATCGCACAGGTCGCCGGCCACGAGCAGAATGCCCGCGAGAAACTCATGGAGGAAGATCCGCACATGGTCGCCGACAAGATCGGGCGCGCCTATGGTGTGCTGCGGCACGCGCATCTCATCGATTCCAAGGAGGCGCTGAATCACCTCTCGCTGCTCCGCCTTGGCGGAAACCTCGGTTTTTTCCCCGCCGACACGGTGAATCTCTGCGACACGCTTCTGATGGACATCCAGCAGGCGCACTTGCAACTTCACGCAGGCATGAAACTCTCGCCCGATCATCGCGATTCGATCCGCGCAGAAATCATGCGCTCCCGTTTGCAATCACTCGATACGCCTGATAAACGTATAGCCAACAACGAAGAAACAGACCGCTTCCCCGAAGGCGGCAACCCTGAAAACGAATGAACAATTTCACACCCCGAGCGCAACAGGTGCTGGCCTTAGCCCGTAAGGAGGCCGACCGTTTTAACCACGCCTACGTCGGCACCGAACATTTGCTGCTCGGCCTGATCAAGCTCGGCCAAGGCGTTGCCGTGAACGTGCTCGAGCGCATGGGGCTGGAGCTGGAGGCCGTGCGCCAGGAAGTCGAAAAAGAGGTCGGCTCCGGCCCGCCACAGAAGACTGTCGGAAACATCCCCTACACGCCGCGTGTGAAGAAAGTCCTCGCGCTCGCCAACAAGGAGGCGAAGGCACTCAACCATTCCTACGTCGGCACCGAACACCTGCTGCTCGGCCTGCTGCGCGAGGGCGAGGGGGTCGCCGCCCGCGTGCTCAAGCGCCTCGACGTCGATATCCAGCGCACCCGCAACGAGATCCTCGCTGAGATTGATCCGAATTTCTCCCCCGACGATATGGAGGATGACGACGAAGATGATGACGACGATATGGCGGGCTTCGAGGACGAAAGCCCATCCAATGCCGACAACAGCGAAGGGGAAGGTAAAACCAAGACCCCGGCGCTGAAAGCGTTCGGACGTGATCTCACGAAACTCGCCAAGGAAGGCGGCCTCGATCCCGTCATCGGCCGCGAGAGCGAGATCGAGCGCGTGATCCAGATCCTTTGCCGCCGCACGAAAAATAATCCCGTCCTGATCGGTGAGGCCGGAGTTGGCAAAACCGCCATAGTCGAAGGCTTGGCGCAGGAAATCGTCACCGGCAACGTCCCGGAGCTTTTGCGCGATAAGCGCGTGATCACCCTCGACCTCGCGCTGATGGTGGCGGGCACGAAATACCGCGGCCAGTTCGAGGAGCGCATCAAGGCGGTCATGGACGAGATCCGCAAGGTGAAGAACGTGATCCTTTTCATCGACGAGCTGCACACGATCGTCGGCGCGGGTTCTGCGGAAGGCGCGATGGACGCTTCCAACATCATCAAGCCCGCCCTTAGCCGTTCCGAGCTGCAATGCGTCGGCGCAACCACGCTCAACGAATTCCGCAAATACATCGAGAAGGACTCCGCCCTCGAGCGCCGTTTCCAACAGGTCAAGGTAAACGAGCCGTCCGTCGAGGACGCGATCCTCATCCTCCAGGGTTTGCGCGACAAATACGAGACGCATCACAAGGCGCGATACACCCCAGCCGCCATCGAGGCTTCTGTGAAACTCACCTCCCGCTACCTAACCGCCCGTTATCTGCCCGACAAGGCGATCGACGTCCTTGACGAGGCCGGCGCGCGCGCGCGCATCGGCACGATGACCCGCCCGCCCAGCATTAAGGAAGCGGAGCTGAAAATCGAGGAGATTCTCCGCGAGAAGGTCGCCGCGATTTCTGCCCAAGAT
>Ga0247834_1003652_pt1 | contig 20638 bp, 18 predicted proteins | sample LaCruzMarch2015__8_FD_187118 | JGI IMG/M metagenome (GOLD analysis project Ga0247834, IMG submission 187118) | Freshwater microbial communities from meromictic Lake La Cruz, Castile-La Mancha, Spain - LaCruzMarch2015_12m | ecosystem: Environmental > Aquatic > Freshwater > Lake | place: Spain...
TACTTAAGTATCTAAGCATACTGATTCCTCTGTAGAATTATTGCTATTTATGTATTATGTGCCTTACCGAGGGGTCGGGATAATCTTTGGTTCTCTCTCACAAGAGGCAACAAATTATGAGGACAAACTAATGTCTACCAGCAATGCTGATAGCGACGTCTTCATCTACACGGGCCCAGGAGGAGCTGCCGTCCCACGTGATGTGGTCCGTCTTTGTGTCGATCCTCGATCCCTCCGTCACGTCAATTCCCCCTCATGCATTTTATGGACGCAAGAAGTTGACCGAGGTGGGGCTGTGTGAAGGCCTCGTGGAAATCGGGTATTATTCCTTCGCGGTTTGCCACCAGTCAATTACGAAAATCAACATCCCTAACTCACTCAGGATGATCCGCGACAGAGCCTTCTATTGCTCTCTCCGATGTCCTATTCGTCTTCACGATGGCATTGAAAGCATTGGAGAGTGCGCATTTGCTTTCTGCATATTCACCAACTTTAGAGTTTAGAGTCCCACCCCTCATCACCGTGATCCCTGATCACATGTTATACGGGTGTAGAGCCACGTTTTCTTTGGAGCTACCAGAGACAGTAATAGAGATTGAGAACTATGCATTTTCCAATTGTTACTGTCTACGAAATGTGGCCTTTCCTCCAAATGCTGTCATTGACTATAACATCTTTATTGAAGAAGAAGATCACGGATCTTCAGCTACTGTTTGGTAATTTGAATGGAAGAATTATAAGTGCGCTGATGCGTCGATTTGATGGACTACCAATCCACCAATTAGTAGTCTACTACCAATCATATAATCAGGGGATGCTTCAGATTCTCATGCTGCAATAAACATGAGATCGGGTCAGCGCCGGACATTACGCAGTAAGCTGGATCCGACGGGTAGTCAACAAGACTGTCTTGGCATGACCCCTCTTCATATTCTGACATGCTCAACAGTCCACGACCTGGAGCTTTATCGTGTAATTGTCGAAAAGTACCCAGCAAATCTAATTACCGAAGACAGATGGGGGGCGCTACCACTGTTGTATGTATTTTGATATTTTGGGGAGCTGCACCAGCTGAGATCATTGAGTTCCTCCTCGGCAGCTACCAATCACTTTACCCTGATCACGTATTCAACTGGACAATGATGGTGGAGACTATGGGGAGGACTGATACACCAATGGAATGCATTGAGAACCTACTTCGGTTGAAAGAATTGCACTTCCCCTTACATCCTATTGATTGGGAATACTTGCTTGACGAGTTTGCTTTACCTCCACATGTCTCATTCCATTCAACTTTTAGAGAAAGAATGCAGTTTCTGGTCATGTGTGGTATGACAGACCTTGTGGAGGCTCTTGCATTTAGAGTTTGGCGTTTGGCGTGATTATATCACAAACATGATTTGCACTGCTGCTTTTGTATATGGTGGGGACAACACTGTTATTTTGCGTGAAATTCAAGACAAGCTTGCCCATTTTGACGGTGAGCTTCCTAGACTGAAGGAAGCTACATCAATACTGGAGATTGCATTGTGGAAGATGAAGATTAATGATAACAGCCTTGAAGATACGATTTGGAGCCAGAAGACAATCAACAATCAAGACTGATGGATGAAGTATTCGGCAGCAATGTCGTGTTAGCTGTGGAGCTGATGTTGTTGTTGGTCACGTGTTGCCATTTCTGATCACTGCATAGTAGACAAAGGCTCTGACCTTGTATGGTTGGACAATTTTTTTGTTTGACCATACAAATACATAGTGTAAGAATTTGAGTGTTCAAGCTTTTTCGTCAACTTTTCTTGTAACCCGGCTCGTGTACGCGCCATGTGGAAACGAAAGCAGAAGGTGGTACTGCTTGCGGCATCATCTCTGCTGCTCGTTACGACGACAATCGTCTTGGTCTTCTTGGCCGCACTACCAGCATATCTTGACGAGTACTTACTCACAAATAACGACTTCTGCTACCCTACGAGCAAGAAGTTGTCACCATCATTGTCGACGGAGAATGACCGATACTTGTTCGACGACGGTATCAACGTCCATCGCCGATATCATCGATGGAGCATTACCAACATGATCCTACGACGACTTGCCTCACATCTTTGGTTGAATGAAAATAATTATGATCGCAATGACGATGATCAGTGTTATGATCATCGTCTACTACACCCCTTCTGTGCAAAATATCGTAAACTACGATCACAATTACATGTTCGAAAGCTATACATTCCATGGAATTGGTATTATCGATCCCGGTCGTCGTCATTGGATATTCGTGTGATTGGTATATCGCTACGTTCGTCATCATCATCGTCGTCGTGTGCTACTAGAGACGGTAGCTATGCCGGAAACGAAAATGATGCATCGCCAAGATCATCGTGGGAGTGGATGATGGGATGGATTGTAATTCACGGTAGGAGGAATGATGATGATGATGATGCATCAGTCATCGTAACCCCTCATCCTACTGTCGACAACTTCTCGTCGAACCAATATCAATTATTACCACCATCAATCGAAATCAAAATTACTATTTTTTCATTACGCAATCCATGGACACGTCCCATTATATCTGTACAAGTGAGTGGGATTACAATTAACATAATCGTACGTCGGACTATTACTACTAGTCGCCGCAGGGGTGAATTCTTTCCTCCGAGATCAACGAATAATAAGAGAGTTATCGACGAACAAGGCTCATCGTCGACATTTTTAATCGGGGATATGACCATACGTGAGGCATTAATGATGCTCCCACGTCCACCAGATGTGGAGGGATTGTATCCTCGTATTGGTATTGTTAATATTACTAATGTTACCTTGTGCGTGTATGAGAGCAGCAGCAGCAGCAGTAGTAGTGTTGATGATGTTGATGATATCAGTAGTAGCGGTAGAAGTTTGTCATTGAAATTACTTTTGAAGTTTAGTGTACCTGATAGTGTATTCGTGCCTGTAACGAACATGACACTTGGTGAGAGATTACTGATAATCATCATTTACATATGTTGCCCTCCATAGCAAATCGGATTTTGTCCTCACACTTCTCTTTCCCTACTCTCTATTTCCACACACACAGCTCACGAATTGGATGGCGTTGACATGAAATATTTTCAGCCACTGATGGTAGAGTCAATCATTCACGCATTACAACAGCATCTACTCCAAGAGGCCTTAATTGCATTCCAGAATAGCTGGGATACTGCGACTAGAGCGCATGAGCAAGTGCAGCAGTTAGTCCTTCAAACACAACATTTATACCTGGAACGATGGATCGGTATGGGAGCTCAGGCGTGGAAGAAGGGCGTCTTTGATGGCAAACTGGCTCCGATGATTTTGGCAGTGGAGGATTGGTTAGGTGACATAAGAGATATTGCTGCCGAACCCATAACTCCCCTGACCGTTATTCTGTCTCGTCATTGGAATACAACATTGGTTTGCATTCTCAAGCACAGCATATCCATCGATGAGCAACTTTGGAGTTACGTGCAAAATTTGACCGACAGGGTTATGTCTTTCAAACAACAAAAGGCGTCATCAAATCAATTGCATGTTTTCCGAGAAGCGATTGATAGGTTCATTGCCAAATCTGGGAAAGAAGTTGAATTGCTGATGAAAAGTTACGAGAAGGAAGTTAAAGCGTGGCTGGATTGGCATCGTCTTTTTCACCTAAATGTAAATGATGTCCTGGATTGATAGTGCTAGAAGTAGTTTTGTAAATCATCCTAAATGGGTGTTCACTATTTTTTATCAATATCAATTCAATTATCAAGACAAACATTCAAACGATTACATACCAAACTCTGTACACAAAGCACAGGATAGAAACAATGCTCTACTTCAATTCAACTAAGTTCATCCACACAAATACTTCACTGCTTTTTACTGGCTTCATACAACGATGATCTACTTGTTGAGTTCCTGAAGGTTAAGCTTGGAGGCTCCCTTGGGCATCTTCATGTGCTCAGTGCCAGGAAGAGGCACTTCGTCGTAGCAGTCATGATCGTCTGTGTCGGAACCCTTCGCCTTGAGACTCCTGCGAATTGCCTTCTCAACTTCCATGACAAGGAAGATTGAGACCATCCACACAATCGTGAGCATCCATCCGAACGCATCCATAGCCTTCATCTGAAAAATGACAGTGTTCAATCCAGGGACGTAAGTGGTGAAAAGCTGAAGCACCGTTACAATTGCACATGACGCAAGAGCGGCGTTGTTTCCAACAAACACACGAGGGTGAAGGGAGCTGAGATAGGAGAACCGAGCACTCATCATGATCGAAATGGCTCCAAAATCAAGAACGTTGAATGCTGTAGCACGGATCTTGTACAACAACTCAGTGGGCACGCAAGTAGTGACGCCCTTAAGAGTAGTGCAATCGATCATGTCGGGGGTTCGCAAATCCGCATACCTGGGGTTGAGTTCAATAATCTTGGCACTACTAACCACAGCTCCTGTCAACATAATGGTTCCAAGGGCAATACGTAGGAGGAGGAAGCGTCCAATGAGACGCTTACCAACACGACGAGGAGGGACAGACATAATACCATCTTCAGCAGGCTCAATGGCGCAAACGAAGCCGAGCGTTACAGCGCAAATAAAGTTGGAATACAGAATTTGGATACCAGTAATGGGAGTACTTGGTAGTTGAGCAAGCATACCGAATACAACGGATAGACCCTGGGAGTTGTTGATAGGGGTGTTCACAAGAAGCACTTTACGCAAGTTATCCCACACCACACGACCTTGCTTGATGGCATACACAATCGTGGCGAAGTTGTCATCGGCGAGGATCATCTCAGATGCCTCACGTGCAACATCAGTTCCTTCCTTACCCATGGCAACACCCATATTGGCAGCCTTGAGGGCCGGGGCATCATTCACACCATCACCAGTCATACTAGTGATTTCGCCCTCAGCTTGAAGAGCCTTAACAATTCGGATCTTGTTCTGGGGGGAGGCGCGGGCGAAGACGTTGTGTTCCTGGCAGCACTTGCGGATTTCAGTATCACTCATGGCATCAAGCTCAGGTCCGGTGACAGCAGCGTGATACTTCTCATCCACTAGTCCGAGCTGCTTACCAATGGCAGTGGCAGTGTCCTTGTGATCTCCAGTGATCATGGCCACACGAACACCGGCACGGTGTGCCTCCTTGATGGCTTGCACACACTCAGGACGAGGAGGATCCATGATAGCACAGAGTCCAATCATGGTCAACCACTTTCCTTCGGGCCTGCCGTTCACAAATTCCGCACCAAGCTGTTCGCCAACCTTAATGGAGGACTTCGGGACGAAGCACTTCGTAAGACCGAGGACACGTAGACCGTGAGAACTGAGGATAGCAATCTGCTCAAGCCAGTAGTCCTCGTTGATTGGTTCAAGGTTGTCATCACCCATAACTCCACCCTTCGCCTGGTTCTTGCAAAACTTGACCATCCTATCGGGTGCACCCTTCACGTAAGCAATGTAGGTACCAGCGGGGGCCTTATCTGCAGCAGTGGGCTCGTGAACGGTGGCCATGAACTTGTAATCTGAGCTGAAAGGAACTTCGGCCACGATAGGGCAGTCGTTCTTGAGCTCCTCAATATCAATACCAGCAAAGTAGGAAGCACGGAGGATGGAAAGCTCGGTCGGGTTACCGATCTCACCAGCACGTCCACCGCCCTCACCCAAGACACATTTGGAGCACAACACACCGCAGGATAAAGCAGCAGAAATCCATTCCTTCGTCGGTGATGCTCCTTGTTTGAAGGGGAAGTCGGTAGTCGGCACCTTTGCGGAACTGGGGTCAGTGGTCGGGAGCTCATCGGTGGTGTAGTGATTGGAGGGGTCCTTTCCACGACGACGTTCTGGGTTGTTGGGTCCGTCAGCCAAGATAGAGTCTCCACTCTTGCCAAAGCCCAACGAGGCACGTTCCGCCAAATAAGTATCGTCGCGGACAAAGTTCATGGGTACACGGTCAGCAGCATCCACATTGTTCTTGAAACGAGCATTTGATGTAACGAATGCAGTAAGGGACATGATGTTCTGGGTGAGTGTTCCCGTCTTGTCAGAACAGATGACAGTAACGGACCCAAGAGTCTCAACGGCAGGGAGGGCACGAACAATGGCGTTATGCGAAGCCATGATCTTGACAGCATAGGAGTATGTAAGGGTCACAATAGCCTCAAGGCCTTCGGGAACCATGGCAACGGCGCAGATGAGTGCGATGTTGATGGATTGAAGGACCTGTCCCCTGTACGTGTCGGAGTAGAAGAAGGCAATAAAGAAGGTGCATAGACTCAAGGTGCAGATGACAAGAAATAGAACCTTTGAAATTTTGTCGATTTGATTCAACACATCAGTCTTGATGGTCTCAGTCTGGTTGACAAGACGGTTGATGGTGCCAATTTGGGTGAAATCTCCTGTCGAGATGGCAACACCAACACCACTTCCCTGAGCAACGAGGGTTGCTGGAAATGGAGTTTAATGGATATTTAGCATAGAAAAAGTGCGTTTCATTAATAACAATTTGTACGGAATGCTAAAACAATGCAGTTCGAGTACTCACCACTGTAGGCCATGTTCTTGCGATCACCCAAAGGAACCTGATCAGGATCCGTCACCCCCTTGAGAGCAATGGGCCCAGATTCCTTATCAATAGGCACGGCCTCACCGGTAAGAGCGGCCTCTCCATTCGCCAAGTTTGACACCGTAAGCAGACGAAGATCGGCGGGGATCTTGTCACCCAAACCAAGGAGGCACACGTCACCGGGCACGAGTTCACCCGCGGGGATCATAACCTCCTTCCCATCACGGATGACACGTGCATCACTCGAAAGCATATTCTTCAGCGCATCGGCGGCCTTCTCGGCATTACCCTCCTGGTAGATACCGATGCATGTGTTGAGAGTGATGACGGAGATGATAAGACAAACTTGAATAATGGAGGTGATACGGTTCTGACCGACGGTTACAATGGCTTGGAGGACGGAAACGACAGCGACGGTGATGAGGACGTAGACTAGCACGTTGTTAATCTGATGCCAAATGCGCTGCAATAGCGTCACCTTGACCTTCTCCGTCATCGCGTTAGGGCCGTACTTCTCAAGTCGAGATTTGGCCTCGGACGTGCTTAGGCCGGTCTTCCTGTGATCGGCCTGCAAGCCCATCTTCGCGAGCGTCTCCTCGACAGTCATGGTATGCCAAGGATGTTGCTCCTTCATTTGCGGATTGTCCGCACCGATTTCTGCCTTAGGTTTACCCATGTTGATCAATGTATGGTGGTGGTGATTTGTACGACGATAACTATTCTTTTATGTGATGCCCCAACGTGATGAAGGTTGGCAGATCCAAAGAATAATGAGCGCAGAGATAGAAGATTTCAAGAAGATTTCACACACGCCCGCGCTTCTTTAGTAACAAAGGAACTTGGTACAAAATCAAGACAGGTGTCTTCAGGTTACAGTCTAATAGGAGTACGTACATATCTACCTGTTGGATTTGGAAAAATGAAAAAAGTAAAGACAACGAATCCTAAAGAGATTTGGAGATTTACATGCCAAGATGTTGTGTATTTGTTATATTCGTGTACTAAAATGTTGGCAATAACCCAAACAGAGCGAAAATCTGTATGTCTTGCTCTAATGTTGTCAACAACTGTTGGATATGTGTTTCTGCTGCATTGAGTGGACCAACGCACCCAACTCACTGACACCATTCACCTCAAGCAAATCGCTTTCAGAAATTTCGCCTCCGCTCAACCTGACAGTGGGATACTGCTCTCCCTTGATAAGTTGAAGCTTACATGGCCTATCAGCGAATTGTTTCATGGTATGTCTCAATTCATGACAGCCACAGAAGAGACTCTTGCGACAAAATACATATAATCCCAGTCGAGCACGGGACACTGCCACCACAAGACGACGAATGTCACGCAAGTGACCAACTGCCTTGGTCCGTACAAGAGACAAGATGATAAAATCATTTTGCTGTCCTTGATACTGATCCACAGTCGAGACAGCGGCGGGCGCAATGCCGGCAAGGGGCGTGTCATTACCACATCTTTGAGACAATATGTCAAGGATCAAGTCCTTCTGACCATTGTATGTTGTAATTATTGATATCTTTTCTGGAGGATAGCCCAATAATACCATGAATTGAAAAAGAGCAACGCAATACTCAGCTTCACCAACATTTTGATAGAAGAAAGCTGTCGGCACGGTCTCTCCTCTCCCCTCGAAGTCATCCACATCAATCAGTTGGAAAGTGTGTGCAAGCCCAGTGTTAGCCCGCTGAAACACATCTCCCGTAGAAACATGACCAAGATCGCCAAGGCTGTCATACCTCCAGCTGTACAACCGTGCAATCTCCTGTCGTGCACGGCCCTGCTTGTTCAAATGAATCGTGGGTACGCCTAGATGAATCAATCTTGCAAACAAACTTTGGTCGTAGTGACTATAGCGGCAGAAGGTTTGATTTTTGACCACGGGAGGCAGCTGATTGTGATCGCCAATGAGACAGACTCGCTTGAGACGACTGTGTGCAGCCAGAGAAGCGACAGAGGAACAATCATCGGATTCTCCGCGTTGGAGCAGTAAAGGAACAAATGTCTCAACATCCAGCATTTGTGCAGACTCTTCCATGATAATGTTATCATAGTGAAATCCCAACTCAACCAAGTGAGACCGAGCGATAGCGGCGTGGGTGCATGTCATCGCGACAACACGGGCCTGCTTTGTCAATAGATAGTCCGTCCTTTGACGCTGGGAGCGTAGCAATTCAATCGGACGATACTCGGCAAGTTCGTCAAAGACTGCCTTGATTTCAGAGAACTTCTCTCGGGCCTCATCCAGTGAAAAAGGCGAACCATGATTCAAAGTAGGAAAATACGTCCGGAAGGGGAAGATGTCAATGAAGTTTGCACTTTTTGAATCATCACCCATCGACAAGACAGTGGCTTCAAATAAATCCACTCGCTTTAAGACGTGATGCAAGTAAAAGTATTCAGACGCTGCTTCGAGTCAAGTGGAATCCACAATGATTAGATATTGAAGCATGTAAACTCAAGTGCAAAAAACATACTGTAACTTACTTTCGCAACTGTAGCTCGGCGCACCGTCAGCACCACGTTCACTCCTGCCGCTTAGACCCAACGACTCTGACAGTAATTGCACTTTTTCCAGCAAAAAAGATCGACGGGATAGGATATGAGCGACACGTCCAGTCTTAGTGAAATCGTGTGAAGACGAAGAGGTCGTTGTCAGGTTACGTTCGCCTGATCCCAGACGGAGCATATATCTTTCATCGACATCTCCGCGAGCTACAACTTTGTCAAATATATCTGCATATAACAAGTTCGGACAAGATTGATAAGTGAGCTGGCAATCAATAAAAGCAGTCAATAGGCTAAAAATTTGACTCACCATTCAGTGCAGCATTCGAATGCGTAACTATCACCGTGCGTTGAGTGGGAAAAGAGTGGTAAAGGTTGGCTATGATTTGGACTGCAACGTCTGTTTTACCCGTTCCCGGAGGGCCAACGATAGTTGTAAGGCCAGGATTCAGACCAGAGCGAATAGCACTGACTTGAATCGGCGTGAATCGAATAGCGTTACCAGCATATGAGGGTGGGAAAGGGTAAGAAGTCGCAATCACCTTTACCGTGTTCTGTTTTTCGTCAATAACCTTCACCCTATACTTCTTCCGCTCTGTCACATTGGCCTTGACATCAGAATCATCCGATACTTCAATTCCATCCACCGTTAATTCACAACCAATGAAACTCTCTCTTAAATGAGATACATCGAGAAATGTATCACCGTAATCAAGCGCTGCATGTGGATGCGTGACGCCAGTAGTTTTAGATGCGAACGACATCATTTTGGGTGATGCATATGACGCCATTGTCGGATCTCCTCCATATCCGAGCAGGACAGGCATCAACCAGCTCGGGATGGAACGAAACATAGAGTTAGCACCACCCTTCATCAAACCACGTATGGTTTCCAATACTGCTTTGAAGTTGTTCTCGCGGCCACTCCGGCGAACCACAAGATTGAGCTTTTCGTACACATTTATACCGAAAGGAGATCCACGGCCTGATGAATCAAAGGCAAACTGTGCAGGGTCCAGCGATACTCGCAGAAATCGGAGTTTGCCTTTCGCGGCTGGCATACCACCTTCATGCATGAATGCTGGGTCGGAGAGCAGGGTACCAGCCTCATCTCGGACTTCCAAAACCATACAACCACGAACAGCCTTTACACCATAACGCCTAGGAAATGTGCAATCCTCCTCGTCAGGTACACGCATCTCCTCCCCGTTCTTCCCAATCTCGTTCAAAGAGGGAGCCGGATCACCAGTAGCCTTCGAGGAGTCGACACAGATGAGGAACAAGTTGTCAAATTCCTTTATCTCATCCCACTCTTTCGTTAGTGCGGTAGCACACGAATGAAGATCCAGCACAATCTCAGCAATCACCTGTGATGGTACTGCCTCACCAAGACGAGGAGGGTCTACGCGCAGCAGCCTTACACCAGGTTTGTCGCGTTTAATACTCCCAAGTTCAAGTCCCATTCTAGCCCATCCCCGAAATTCCGTCTTGGAACCTTCGTCTAAGTCCATAGTTTGATCAGCCCCGTAATAATCTCCGACATCATTCGCCGCCGCATATCCGTCCTGCTTACACGCAGGTCTCATCCTACGAACGACATCGACGATGTCCCGTCTGATTTCGTAGGCACTCTCAAGGCGAAACAGACGAAAGTTGCGCAGTAGATAGTCTCCCGGTGACAGGAACCGAGCGTTAAGCTTTGGAAGACTCAAAGACAACCGACCACCCTCAGGACCCAGGAGGCGTATGTCACCAGGCGGGACGGAGTGTGCATCCCAGAGAAGATCCTCGGAGGGGTAGATTGGCGCTGATGCGAGAATCATTGCGTCCGAGGGACGGGATGATTGATGATATAGCAAAATTGAAGTCAGTATTTCTCGACGAGTACACCCAAGTCGTTTTGCTATTGACGCAGTAGCATAGCCAACGTCAATGTCGGCGTCATCCACTAGCCTAAGTCGATGACAAATGTCATACAGTGTATCTTCCGACCAAAGATTGACCTTGCTTCGAAGCCACTTGGCTTCACACACTCGCCCGACACCTGCGAATATCACCTCCGACGCCTCCGTGGCATGATGGCGGTGTAGCAACTTCTGAAGCGTGTGTGCACCACGTTGATGTGCTGTCACAACGGAAGCACTGGTATCCTTGACCCCGATAGTTGATACTTCCACCCGTTCTGAGTCAAGAAGCATGTCCACTTGCTGTCGGAACAATTCAGAGAATGCACTGTTTCGAGATGAGTATAATTTGGTTGACATCAATAGAACAACGACATGCCTCGACGCAAGGTAAACCGCGACATGCGTCCTAGTCTGAGAATAAGACATTAGATCAAGCAGTAGCTCGAGGCATTTTGAGATATAGCACTGTATGGTCGGGATGCGTCGTCCAGTTTTGTTCTCCCCATCTTCGGTTTCCATGGCATCTCCCAGGGCAACGACAGAGTCCACGAGACGATCGACCACGCCAGGGAGAAATCCAACGCCTATTCCTCCACCATTCTTTTGCCTCTTGGCATCAAACAGTCCATATCGTTTCCGTAGTAGACCATTTCGTCGCATTTCCAAATGACGTCGACGACGTGGCATTGCATCATATACACGTAAACCTACTAAATCGGTCAAGGGGCCCTCAAGTACACCCGATCGCGGTCCATGATGTTTCGATGATTGGAGAATTGTTTTGGAGAGACGACACCGAAGTTCCATGGAAGAGTATGCCGCGATTAGAAATTCCACAACCTCCGTCTTAATGGCGAGGGAGGAGTCAGTATCTTCGACATTGTCCGAGATGTGTGATCTCTCATACCCGAGCAGGAGTTTCAGTAGTGTCGCGAAGGCCGATGTCCGTCGTCTTTCCTCCTCATTTAACATGTTGCCATCTTCGTCAACACGATCACGATCATCGACTATAAAATACAGCCGAGGATCACCCCCGCCGCCCCCGCCGAAACCCTCGCTTCCACCACGTCGGTTCGACAGCACGACGAGAGAAAATGCCGCCTCTTTCCCCACCGTATCATCTTCATCATCGTTGTTAGTAATAGTATTGCGTTCGAGGAACCATGGCCAAAGTGTTAATTCGACGGCACCGTTCGAATCACATTCGACGAAGAAACGACGATCTCCGGAGTGGAATGCCGAAATTGTCTTTCGAGATAAGGAAACTATCGTCGCAGTCGTTGTAATGGCAGTCGGTAGAGGCTCGATCCTTGCCGCCTTCACCACTGGCAGCTCCACCTGCTCGTCATTCGAGCCATCGTTGGTGGTGGACACAGTCTTGCTCTTCGTTGAGGCACTCTTCCTAGTGGCCTTGCGCTTCGCTGCCATGGAGTTGTTTTGGACACAGCGTCCGAAGGCCCACACAGTTTGTTTGTCCAAATAGAAACACGTTTGGTCCGAATAGTGACAAAATATACTTAACGATAGTGACGTTTAGATTTCTTTTTCTATTTTTTGCTTATTGATGAGAAGCGCGACTCATGTCTCCCTTCCGGTTCGTGGATTGTCCTCTTTTGGCTTCCCGCCGAGACGCTGAGTCTAAACCGACTCCATGTTGCATAATATTTATGTGGGGGAGACGTGTGAAGCAGAAAGTGTAGGGTATTTAGTTTTAACTTCTAACAAGATGAACAAGCGCCAATGGTGTAGTGGTAACATAACTGCCTTCCAAGCAGTTGCCCTGAGTTCGATTCTCGGTTGGCGCAATGTTTTCTTTTGCATATCTAATCTTCTTTGATATGATTAACAACTTGTTGGGAAACGTCCTTATGTGACTCTATTGTCAAATTGAGGACTATATAAGGTTTTATCAACATAAGGGTGAAGGACTACCAAGGTTTGATTAGAGCAACATAGAGGAGATGATCAATACATCATTTATCCACTGGAAAATCTAAGCAATTCGCTGTACACAGAGACCGCCACTCCTCGAAAGAAGCTTTCCAATGTCTCCTTGTTGTTTAAGGGCAGTAGATACGAGAAACTATCCAACGAGTTCATCACTGATACTACCGACGCCCGGAATTCGGCTTGCAAACTTGCAGCAGGAGGGTTATTAATTAGGTATGTTTCCATGCATATTTCATAATCTTTACTACCAATGCAACCCCCAATTCCACCGGAGATTATTTGACTCAACAGACGTGACGTTGGTCCCCTCACACCCTCGTACACCCCAAATAATGTCGCGGCACTCAGAGTTTTCGTAGCATAGATACTGGCCCATCCTTCCGGTGATCGATTTAATGTCATCTCCCTTTTCATTGGATTGCCAAAATCAGAATACAGATACAAGACATCCTGATACAGTTGTGACGATAATGCTGCCAAGAGCCCGAAAATGGCTGATTCCCACCCGGCGGATAACATTTCACCATTTGGCATGCTCAGTATTCCCCTATAGTTAGTAATAAGTACATCATACTCAAGCCATTTCGTTATATCTGCAAAGAGTTCCACGTAATCAACCACGGGTAATTGCTTACTTTTCTCTGGAATAATTTCTACTACTTCATCAACGTCTTCCTCGACAAAGGTATCCATTGAGGGTCGGACATTCAACCGCTGAATAAAATCAAAGGCGTTGTTGCTCAATATATCCATAATATAGGAAGCACCACCAATGTCCAACTTCCTTTTCATACCAAAATTCTTTCGTCGATCCTCTTCTTCTTTCAAGAGCATCTCCAAAAGTTCGGCTTGTTTTTCCACCTCATTCCTACGACTCTGAGATGAGATCTTGACAGCCTCATAGGGCACCGTCGCGATGAGGACCGATGCAAGCGATGCGAAGATGATTGGTATTCCCAATGCCTCTAGCAACGGCTGGGCAGCCGCACGCGTGAAGAAGTAATCTCCATCAGCGACTGCCCCAGAGACGAGTGAATCCATATTCCTCCCACCCATCGGTCGTTTCATAGTCTGCTCAATTCCTGAACTTTTCATTGATGCATTTATCGGCTCTATGATAAAGTCTTCGTCATTCTTAAAGTTTAGGAATTTACCAAGAAGCCATGTGGCAAACGCCCCAATTGCACCAGCAAGTCCCTCCCCAATACTCACGGCGATGACATCTTCCGCATTTTGTGGTAGTACTGTACCGACTATGTTCCGCGTGGCAACTTCGAGTCGTTCGGCATTGCCTTCGCGGAACAAACCCAGGACAACATTTTCGGACTCGGAATTAAATTCCTTAGGATCGACGACGATCATGTTGGGAGTGTTCGATGCGAGAGCATATATAACACCAATTGCAAACATGGCCGAAACTGCTGTCATTGCCATCATCTCATTCTTTTGCCGCTTCGTTTCCGATGTATTCTCCTCTATGATATTATACAGACGCGTCTTCTCCTTCCATTTTTCCTTGGTCACCATTAGAGGATCCTTTTGCATAAAATCGGGTAAATAGCCGAATGTTATCTTGGGCTTTGTGACCGATGATGAAACATTGTGGTCTTTCGTCGTCGCAGCTTTGAGTGTGATGTCATCTGTAAGTCGAGGCCTCTTCGTGCTGACCATGCTCAAAATAATAATCTTTCGGTCATGTCCAGTAGCAACGCTCATCGTTCTAGTGGGACAATTCAAATGGAAATGTGCCAATGGCACGAATGCGACGGCATTTTCTCCACCCATACTCGACCAGAGCCCGAGCACCATGACGATGTCCGATAACGTCTTCTTCCGAACTCGATCTCTCATTATTTTAGCGCCGCCGTCCCGGGATTTAGGCTTTTGTTGATTACGACGGGAGAATTTTTACGATACACAACGGTATGTATCTACATCTTCTGGTTGGTAAAAGTGATTTTGAATGAGACACAAGACATCTCAACATCTCCGTTTGGCATCATAGGAGTACGATATGTTGTGTCTCTCCTAGAATCTTTGGCGTAACTGAATAGAGCGAGGGTCTAATCGGATGAAGAATTAGAGGACATGATTATCGGTGAAGCCTGAACTCAATTTAAGGATGCCCAACACCATTACCATCACTCCAACGTGTGTCCAAAGAAAGATTGCAGTTCTAGGACTCCGAGCTGTCGGTAAAACGTCCCTTACTAATGCTTTCGTGATTGGGATGTACTCTGACAATTATGATCCGACCATAGAGAACACCCATCACAAGACAATTCGATTTCGTAAGGTTCATTTTGCCACGGATATTATTGATACAGCAGGTATGGATGAATATTCCTCGATATCACGCAATGCCAGCGTCGGTGTACATGGCTACGCCCTCGTCTTCTCGTTGACATCCCGATCGTCATTTGAAAATGTGATAAAAATTAACGAGGCGCTATTGAATGCACTCGGCGACGCTCCTGACGTCCCTCGTGTATTGGTCGGGAGTATGAAGGACCTTTCAGACGAACGCGAGGTGATGTATCATCAGGCCCAGAGCTTGGCTGACAGCTGGCGCATACCCTACCTTGAATGTTCATCGAAAACGGGGGAGAATGTGGCCGAGGTATTCCACCTATTGTTGAAAGAGATAGAAAAAGATGATGGACTTTTGAATGATAAAGAAGAAAAATGTATCATTCTTTGAAACATGCGTGTCATTATTAAAGAATAGAGCCCCCATAAAAGGACCATTACATGCCCAACGATCTTAACGAGCTTCCTTCCTCGGGAACATTGACGCAGAATTGTTCGTCCGATCGAAGACATGATACTATTGCCTCGACAGCATTAGTGATGGCAAGATCAATACCATTCTCTTTCACAAAAAAAGTAGTACCATATTTTCCCGTTAATCGAGTCCAAAATACATTAGGTAGAGCAATTTTTACTCCTTCTCCAACGTTAAAATTCAATACGTTCCCCTTTCCTCCAAACTGATCGACGACCAATACAACATATTTGTCATCCTTCTGTCCCTCCTTCCCAAGATCCCAATAATCTCGAATTGCAAGTCCAGGTGTACGTGGATATGCCTGACATAGTACCCTTACACGCCATCCAGTATCCTTCTCCAACTTGGAGAGTAGATTTTCTAATCTCTTTTCCTGTCCTTTCGTTAAGAACTTTTCCACCTGAATGACATTCAAGCCTGGTTCCGACGGTAGCAATTCTGGCTTATTTACACCCTCGAGACGTGCATTGGCGGGACGAGGGATGGCAACGACGAATGGTGTCACCGCGATCAATCCTTTTGTGAGGCCACGCATCATCGCTGACCGACGAGAGAAGGATGACAACATAGGGCTCGCGATGTCGTCATCGTTTGAGCTTGTGGACGATAATGGCGTGACCAATAATCGTCGTGCTGGAGATGAAGCTCGAGAAGAATGGACTACGGGTGAATATGCTCCCACGAAGGCAATCGTGATGAGGAAAAGAAGATGTGCCGAAACGAAGTGTCGACTGAGAGCCATGGTGCGGCGAGGAAGGAGATGATATCGTATGTACTCTGCGCAAGGCGAAGCGCTCCTTTCGTCCCGCCGTTCCTCGCTTGAGTTAGTTACGTAGTACCTAAGCCTAGCCATATTATCATCTTGTCTTCACCTCCTCAACATGATCCCATAGCAGAGTCTTGTTGAGGTTCGTGTGGAGACTACCACAATTCCTGCACTCCTGAGTATCGTGGCGTTATCGCTCCTGGCAATCCTGCCCAACCCCAACCCCTCCCGGGATGCTGCCTCATCGACTCCTTATATCGATCCGAATGGCGCTCGTCGTCTCAATTGCTCATGGTTTTACATTCACTTCTTCGTTCTCGAAACGAAGGTCGTCAATGCTCGGTGATGCAGCGGGGCTGCGACGGGGCGATTATTACCCGAACCTCGGGGGCGGTGATCACGATTTACCTATGAACGATGGTGTCAATGAAGAGAAAACGCATGGCTTGAGTAGAAAAACTAGTAGCTCCAGATCTAGTCACATCCTTTCGATACGCTCGTCCAATATTGCGGGTATGGTAGGCATCGGCGACGAGTCGGAGGATATAATTGTTGATTTTGGTTTGACCTCGTGCTTTGTGGCAGTGACGGGTGAAAGTGGGACGGGCAAGTCATTGTTAATTTCCAAGGCAATTGATCTCATTAGCGGGGGGAAGGCTGTACCGTCTCTATTATCACCTTCCGCCACAGAGGGTAATGGGGAGGGTCCGACGACGTCTGTGGCATTGGTCGCAAATCTATATGAACCACATTTAACCGCTGTTTCGACTAGCCTACGACGGCATGGCATCGATCCGACAATAATCTTACGCAACGATGAAATTTCAGAAGAAACATTTGGCGAGTTACGACTGGAACGTATTCTCAGCTCATCGGGTGAAACAAAAGGACGCTTAAAGTCCGTGTGTCGTATCAATGGACGACACTGTTCTCTTCAGACAATACGTGATATTGTTGGTCCACTCTTCGCGCGAGTTGATGTTGGGGTAGCATCGGCGGCGCTTGGTAGACCATCGGCACGCCTAACCATGCTTGATACCGGAGTACCTGACAGTCTGAAACGAAGCTGTATACGACGGAGGGAGGCCTATGTCGGAGCAAGGAAAATCAGAGAAAAGATGGAACACGATTTAAAGTCTAGAATATTACCAGCCGCGTTACGCAGTAACGGAAATGATGGATTCGACGAAGAGCAATTGAAGCAATTGCGATATTGGGTCGACGAACTCGATTCATTTGAATCCAGAATGTCAACATTTCAGAGGGCACTGTCGACACAGGACAACGAATTGCTGTCCGATGAAACCAATGGGAATAGCGACATCGTTCGAACTCTTAAAAAATTGCGCCAATCGTCGTGGAGTGGAATGCAACGAGGTGACGAGTCACTATTTACAAGTTTGATCGATTTTCGGCAAGAAATTAAGGCAGCAGAGGCACGAATGGTTTCTGCCAATTTGGCTTATGAGACATTGGCATCACTGACCGCACCAAATTCCGCTTTAGTTGCATTGGAAAACACTAGGAAATTGCTGTTCAGTATTACCTCAGATACAAGTGGACCGTTATTCGAATCACTAGAAAGAACACACGAGCTACTCAATGTCGTTGAAGCGTCGTTGGATATCTGTGCCAGATCCATCGATGGCATATTGGTATCAACATTAGAAAAGATGGCATTTACTGAGATCTCACTAGAGACGTTGGATGGCACAATCGCGGATTGGAATGCGTTGGCACGAAAACATGGTATCTCACCGTATTTGTTACCAAATTGTCACTTGTCAATGCGAGAGGAGCTAGATGGTAACGTGGAAGTGATGAAACTCCTTCCGGAGACAAGAGAAGCGGAACGAAAAGCTCGAACGGATTATTCAGATGCTTGTCGTGAATTATCCGATGCTCGTAAGGAAGTTGCAACGAAGCTATCACAAACTGTGTCAAACTTATTACCGTCATTGGGGCTCGAAGGGTCAACATTACACGTTCAGTTGAATACAAGATTTGGTGGGTTTGATGATCCATACTCTGGAACGGAATCATTAGGTGTGGACATCGTGGAGTTTCAGTTGATGCATAAGAAGAGCGCAAATGGTGATGTAAATGGGGGAGCTATTGAGCAAGTGGGAAGTTCGGGTGAAAAATCTAGAGTACTCCTGGCAATAGAAACGGCGTTGCCTGGGTCTATCGGCTCAACTTGTAACTCAATTAGTAGCAGTGTGGACTGTCACCTCGAGACGCAAGATACAACAAGAACTTCGCCCATCGCGATTATATATGATGAAATCGACGCCCATGTTGGAGGCAGAGCAGCTGTCACGATTGCAAAGTTATTAGCGGATCAATCACGCACGTCGATGCAATGCAGTGACGATGAAAGTGAATTTGCTAGAAGAGGAAGCCAAATAATTGCAATTACACACAGTGCGTCATTGGCAGCCATTGCAGACCGTCATATTGTCGTTGAGAGATGTGTAAGAAGTGATGAGTCCATGCCATTACCGATACGAACCTATACAGTAGATGGGTCTAGTCGTCGTAAAGAGATTGCTAGAATGGCATCAGGTGACTTGGCGTCGGATGAAGCCGAAACATTTGCTGAAGCACTCATAAGAGACGCTATGCTCCAACGAGAGATGTCATGACCCTGATAGATGTATTTAATAGTGTACAATATACATAACTGATGATTGCATCAACTTCCCCGAAGCGCTAGGTAGGCTTTTCTTAACCGTCTCAACCAGCCACGCTTGTAAGCCTCGTAAACTACTGTGCCACAAATTAGTCCACCTAAATGTGTCGAATGAGCAATACCTCCATCAGTAATTTCAATCCCAATCGTTCCCAAAACACTGACAACCAATAATATAATGTATAAGTTATATGCTTGTATTGTCAAAGGGATAAAAGATACGAACATTCTCAGCTCTGTTGCTGGATTGATTAGTGCATCGAATGCCAATAGTGACAGCGTGACTCCCGATAGACCAATGCAGCTCCCAGATCCATTATCAAATACTAGAAAGAAAATATTACCAATGATGGCCGATACTATGACGAATGGCCAGAGAAGCATTCCATTACGAGCAAGTTCTTGTTTCACACTTCGTCCAAATGACAAATATGCAAACATATTAACTGCAAAGTGATGGAAGCTTGCTAGAAGACGGGGTATTCGTATAAACAACGTGACCAAAAAATACACGTACAAATATTAATGTCATATATTTTCAATAAAAATGTGAGCACTGGATCAAAGTTTAGACCTTACCATGCGAAAATGCGGACAGAAATAATGCATGAAGTCTCTTTTGTTTTATAACATTATACCGACTACATTGGAAATGATTTTGTAAGTTCTTTGAAACATATGAATTGACGGGGAATTGCCACAATATGAATACAAGTATTGATGAGAACAGACCATAACTAAGTGTGGGACTGAATTGATGTAAAGCTGTGATGTAATTGCTTATTGTTTCGGCAATCGGCTGCGTCGTTCGTTGTCGTTGACGCAATGGTGACTGGAAAGTAGCACGAGAGTAGTATCCATCCTTGTCTACATCACCAAGCGTGAGCGAATATTGTGGATGATTGGGATTGTGCTCGTAATACAAAGCGCCGCCTCGCAGTCTATTGATTATCATTAAATTATTAACAGCCTCCTTGGTGGGAGATACGATGACAAGTGGCCATCTAGTAGCACTCGTCGTGACATTGGTCAAGTAGTAGAAGTGAACAACAGCCCCAAACAATATCATCGAAGAGTACAACCGAGCAGAGGTGACATGACGAGCAATAGAAGTGTGCTTCAATTTTCTCTTGGTGTGATGATCCATCTAGGATACATATCACTACGTAAGTACGTAGGACAGACCGAGGACAGAGTAGCCATCAGTTGGTGCCTACCATCCAATGAAAACGGCTTCGCTCGGGCTTTTGGAGGTGTGGTGGTATGTGCGAATGCCGGGGGAAATGCCCCCTGATACAATAATAAAACTAAAATGTTTTATATGAGGTCAGGCTTTCAAGAGGTTACAACTGTCTACAACATAATTGACTGCTTAGCTCCACATGTCGCCGACATGTGCAAATGTCGCCAATTTCTGGCCAACATTGCATGTCGATCCGACACGGAG
>Ga0247834_1003658_pt1 | contig 20610 bp, 19 predicted proteins | sample LaCruzMarch2015__8_FD_187118 | JGI IMG/M metagenome (GOLD analysis project Ga0247834, IMG submission 187118) | Freshwater microbial communities from meromictic Lake La Cruz, Castile-La Mancha, Spain - LaCruzMarch2015_12m | ecosystem: Environmental > Aquatic > Freshwater > Lake | place: Spain...
CCGCTTGCCCAAAAGGAAGTGATGGCCCTTGTTAAAAACACAATGGAACAGGCCGTAAGCCTCTCAGTACCCCTGCTGGTGGAAATTGGCGCTGGCCCCAACTGGATGGAGGCGAAATGAAATTTTTGTATCTGTGTAGTGCATTGGAATTAAAGCAATACATACTCAATGCAAGTGCAACTGAGCAATCAAGTGAATAGATAGTTGCTGCTGATTTTTATGAAAAAGCTATAGAATTATTGCCAGATGATGATCGAATAGCCACCAATCTTGGCAATGTTCTCCAGCTAGCAGATCAGCCAGAGATGCCATGTAAGGCCTATGAACAGCCAATAGATCTTGCACCTCAGGAAGCACTTCCTCAACTAGGATCAGGAAATACAGTTAGGGATCTTAATCAATTTAAGCAGGCTGATCTTACTTATGCGCGATCTAGGGCGATAGCGGGTTCAACCATAAGTGCTTGGACCCATAACTAGCTATTACTGGGTCTTGAACAATGTAAAGAAGCGTTTACATTAGCGGAACCAATAACAACAGCTGCACTGGCCATGGCCTCAATCAAACTCCAGTCAAATGCATAAAAATAAATTAAATAAATATGCGCAGAAGTAATTTTAAAAATTGCAAGCAACTCATTATAGGTAACTCAGCCTAAACAATACACCCTTTTGAAATCAATTTGATGGGATGCTAGTAATTCTGGAAGTGATCTCATAAAAACCCAAAACCTCTCAAGGGATCAAAGCTGCGGCTTACATAGGTAACTATCGGATCACCCTTGGCAAGAAACAGTGGAGGTTTTAATTAAATGAGCCAATAAACATTTGGCATAACAATATCTAGATTTATACCTTCGTGAATAACATGAAAATGGTCATGAAAAGAATCACGCTTAAAAAATGTTGGAACTACTGCTGCATCACTATCAGCAATTGCAGCTAGGGCCATGCAATTTTGACGCCTTTTGGCTTGGAGTGTACCTTGAGGGTAAGTAACTAGAGCGGCATGGGGCCAAATATCACGGAGATATAACCCTTACCCCAAGCACTATAAAAAATAATTGCATCAGGCATAAATCCATTTTGCTTTAGGCCACAAAAAGATCAGCAACCTTGGTAGCCCTATGCAAATTACGCTCTAAATCTGGATCCAACGGCCGAGCAGCCGGTTCATTGTTGTTCCAACTGTAGTGAAAATACCTCAAACCCTTTGGTAAGGTTTTAGCTGGTTTTGAACCGATGGCGGCAACGGAATGGCCAAGCTGCATTAAAAGAGGCGCTAGAGCCTTAAACTCAGCCGGAAAATTTTGATGAATCAAGAGCCATTGCATGCTTCTAGCCCATGGCAGGAATGGTTGTTAAAATAGAGTAAGTGAAGTTTCTAGAATAGCCATGGGGATCCTGAACCGAATTTTCAATGGAACTAGATTTAACTGGTTGGAAGCCGCCGACCGTTCATTGGTGGATGAACCAGTGCAAAAAAACAAAAAGAGCAATAAAGACAACATATCTAAGCTGGAGCTCACTCCGTGGTCGGCCACAAGACTGGCATCTATTTTTAGGGATATGCAACAAGCGCCAACAAATAAACTTTTAGCAGAATCGCGTAAATCACGTCAATGCCTTAGTAAATTCTGGCTGAACGCACCTGTAGACCAACTAGAAGGATTATATCGATCCCCAGTTGGCCAGTGCTATAGGATGTTATTAAAAACCACATTAGCAAGCCAACCATTATTACTGGAAGAGCAGCAATGGCGAGATGTTCTTGCAAAAAAACTAAGCGAAAATTTAAATCGACCCGAGAGTATAAACATCCTTTTAGCACTAATGCCATATTTCGAGCGAGGCAAAATGCGTCTCCTAAATGCAACTAATTTAGTTCCACAGTGGCTAATAAATGATTACAGTGCATTGTTTGATCCCGGCCTCGCAAAGCTTTTAACTAGGCAAGCTGGTATATTGGGCCCAGCCGGTAGCACAGGTGACGCAAATCGATTAAATTCACAAGAGGCTATGCAGGGCCGCCAAGCAATTACTCAACAACCAATAACACAAGCTGGTGTAGGGATGCCAGTTCAACGGGCATCACAAACAAACCAGCTACCTGTAATGGCCCAGCGGAGGGGAAATGAAGCATTAGCACTGATTCAAAACCAAGAATTCATTGGGCGCATGAATGGATTAATTAATTTATACACAATAGATCCTTCAGATAGTGAAGTTAAGCGGGAATTAATTGGCCTTCGTCGCCAGATGGGCCAGATATGGTTAGATATAAACCCTTCGCAATTACAAGCACTATACCAAAGTTCATATGGCCAAATGTATAGAAATTTTCTTGGTTCTGGATTTTCAAGAGAAGCATTAACAACGGAAGATCAGCAACTGCGCAGCGAATTAGCACGATATGTAAGCAACATGGTACAACAAAAAGCAGTTAATGCACTATTGGCTGTATTGCCTTATTTTAGGCCTGGGCAGATTCAGTTAGGTGGCGGCGAACAGTTTCTCCCCCCATGGCTTCTTAGAGACATAAACACACTTAATGGCCAAGCATCGGCAATAAGGTGATAAATATTATTATTCATTAAATTCCTTCCACACCAACCACCATGCCAAATAAACAATGGGAGGCACAAAAAATAATGGTAATATAGAGAGAGTAAAAGCAAATACCATTTTAGCGATCAGCAAACAAAAACATAAGCACACGTATAACACAATCAAGTAACTAATTAGCATTTTACGTTTTAACAACTTATCAATTATTCTGCGTTGAAATCTACGCTGCTCACGAAGTTTACGTTGTTTAGGTGGAAGATAATCGGCCCAATCACCTGCCATCAACGCATGCGCTCCAATTCGCGCTGTTTATCTTCAAAGAAACCAGTGAAAATACTTATCATTTTACGTTGGCGCAAATGTATGTCGGCACCTAAGCCCATGCCGGGTTGTAATGGGATCTGCTTATTACCAGCCTGTAGTGATTGACGTTTAAGCAAAAGAATAGCTGGAAAATGTAAACCACTGGATTCAGTGCCAAGGGTTTCTTTTTGCTGTTCAGGAGTAAGTGCATCTGTGCCAATACGTTTCACTGTGGCCTCTAATCTTCCATAATCAGCGGCCGGAAATGTATCAAGTGAAATATCAGCCAATTGACCAACATGAATAAAACCGATAACAGCACTTGGAACATAAATTTTTGCCTGTAAAGCGCCATCAGGAACAATTTTAAGTAATGGTTGAGCAGCTTGGGCAACACTGCCGCGCCTAACTTCTAAATTAAAAACAGTACCTGCGGCTGGAGCGCGCAAAACAGAATATTGTAATTGAAGACGAGCATCACGAATTAATGCATCTTGTTCAGCAATTGCTCGTAGATTAGTTTCAATACGACCACGAAATTCAGCGTTTGGAGCAGCTGAACTTGAACGTTGGCTTGCTTTTAAACGTGCTTGCTCTCGCAATTCCTGCTCGATGCTGGATTTGAGTTCATCTACCTTTGCTTGCATTTCAAGCCTTTGAACCTCGCTCACTGCACCACTTCGCACCAATTGTTCATAACGAGAAGCAATATTGCTACTTGTGGCAAGTGCCTTTCGTAGGCCGATAAGGCGAGCACCACTACGTTGCAGCTCCTGTGCAGCAGCGTCTTGGCGATTGATAAAATCATCAGCTTGGTTACGTAGCTGTTCTAATTGATTGGGGCTTAGGTTTGCCTTAGCTTGTGAATCTCCAAGAGCTAAGGCAAAAATACGATTTTCATCAACAAGTTTAGTTCGAATGGTTTCCGCAGCCCTTAGTTTACTTCTGCTATCGCGCAGATCAAAACGTAGAAGAATTTGGCCGGAATTTACCTTTTCACCTTCCTCCACAAGAACTTCATCAACAACACCGGTAACTGGTGTTTGGATAGTTTTTACTTTTGTATTTGGCTCCAACTTGCCTTGAACTAAAACAGTTTGATTTAATGGCGCAAGAAGCAACCAGAAAACACCAACACCAGTGAAACCAATTGCAACATAAAGCAATATTCTAGAACTCTGATTTGTAGGGTTTAATACAACTGCTTCACGAAAACTCCAGCTGCTAGTGAGCGCTATATTTTTATCATTTGAATTAGTTGATTCTTGTGATTGATCATTTAGAAAAGGATTACTCAAATGAGGACTTTGAGCAGCTGGCAAGGCTTTATTCAGCCGTGGCTGATCAACAGTATTACCAACTAAATCAACCTGAACGGGTATTACATCAGAAGAACCAATCCGCCCGCGGCTAAGGGAAAGCAAGCCATGGGTGAGTTTTTCAAACCAATTAGCCATATCAGGTAATACCTTCCTGGTTTTGACTCTGATAAAGAGCATAATACCAGCCCTGTTGGGCAATCAACTGTTTGTGGCTACCAATTTCCATTACAGATCCACGATCCATCACAATAATAAAATCAGCTGGTTTAACAGTTGTGAGGCGGTGGGTGATGAAAAATACGGTACGACCACGAAAAGCCTCGAACAGATTAATGCAAACCTGTCGTTCAGTGCGCGCATCAAGTGCACTTGTTGCTTCATCAAGTATTAACATTCGCGGATTCTGCAAAACGGCCCTAGCTAAAGCTAAACGCTGGCGTTGCCCCCCCGACAATCCTGCACCTCGCTCACCTACGCTTGAATTATAACCTTTAGGCATTTCCATAATAAAGTCATGGGCACAGGCAATCCGAGCCGCGTGTATTAATTCATCAGCACTTGCATCAGGTTTTACCATTAATAAGTTATCGCGTATTGTTCCATCAAATAAAAGTGAATCTTGAGGTACAACTCCAATTTGACGGCGCAGGGAATATAGTTCTAATTTATTGATATCTAGACCATCCATTAACACCTTTCCCTCGCTTGGCCTGTAAAAACGGGGCAATAACTTCAGCAGGGTTGATTTACCACTACCAGAACCACCAACCAAACCAACAAAGGAGCCAGCAGGCACTTCTAAATTTATACCCTCAATCACTAAAGGAGCATCCTCGTTAAATCGAAATGCAATATCTACAAACTGAACTCTACCTTGTAGAGGTGGCATTGGTATGTTTAATGATTCTTCGTTAGTTTGTTCAGGGTTACGATCAACCACATCAGCAACCATACGCATTTGTTGGCGTGTGGTTTGAAATTGCAACCAGGTATCAGCAAGTTTAACTAGGGGACCGGTGATATATGAATCAAGAATTCTAAAAGCGATGATATCACCAATATTAATCTGCCCTTGCATAACAAGCCATATCCCCACGCCAATAACAAGCAAACCGCTAAATTGCTGAATAAATTGGCCCAGGTTGGAAAGGGTTTCACGACTAATGCGCAGCTTAAAATCCTCGCCGAGATAACGTGCATAACGATTTTGAAATTCCCAACTAGTTTTTAGCTCAGCATTCTGAGATTTAATTGTTTGAATTCCGGTAATAACCTCAGTTAAGAATGAATGCGTACGCATTGATTCAGCCATCGTGCGCTTTATTTGGCTATACACTATTGGATTACTTGCAAGCGTTAAAGCAACCATCAAAGGCACGGTGCTAATAACCACCAGTGTAAGCAGTGGGCTAATACTAAACAAGATAATGAAATAAACTAAACTAAATGCCGTATCAATTAACAAGGGCGGAGTTTGACCAACTAAAAATTCTCTTAAGCGATCTAATTGATTAAAATAAAAGGTGATTTGCCCCACCGGGCGGCTGTCGAAAAATCCCTGAGGTAGACGCACTAATTGATCAAGGATTGTTGCTTTGGCCTCCTGATCAATACGATTTGCAGTTTCAGTAAATATATAACTACGTACAACCTTAACCAATGCAACTATCAAGCCAGCAATTATCATCAAAAAGGATATGCTTAACAAAGAACCAATATTTCGCTGGGACGCGGTATTAATTAACAATGAAAATCCAAAAGGAGTAGCCAACATCAACACATTTATTGCCGCCGAGGCGAATAAAACCTCAACGAGTGCTCGTTTGTGTTTCTTTAGATAGGGTAGATACCAGCTAAAATCAAATTTCTGTTCCTTAGCATCAGCTTTTCGCTGAAAAAGCAATAATTCAACAAGGCCACCCTCTAAATTAACCAAATCTCGGCAGGGAACTTTTAGGGGGCCAAGTTCTGCCTCCAATAAACGCGCATCTCCATTGCTGTCTACACCATCCAGCACACCAATATGACCATGCTGCATTAAAATTGCCGGTGTAGGTACGCGATAAAGACGATCTGCTGGCACCTTACTAAGCATTACTCTGAGGCCAATAGAATCAAGAATTTGTCCTAAATTAATCAGATTTAATTGTTGCTGCCGTTGTAAAACAGCATCTATTTGATCCCTTAGGGAATCGAGATTGATAGGTAAGCCAAAATAATCAGCTAGGCAGCGGCAAACAGCTATTGAAATATCCCGCGAGCCACTGGCATGGCCTAGGGCCAACACACCCCCACGACCTTCTGCACGCCTTGAAGCAGGTTCAGGAGAACTGCTGTAATCATCATCAGCACGCAATTCAGCAGCTACAAGATCGCTACCGATCTGCAACACCATCTCTGCATTGGGTTGAAGAGGTGCCGATGAATCAAACCAGGAACCATGTTGAACCTCAGCGTTTGGCAAACCCACCAGGCGCAACCAGGCAGCAGAAGCAGCAAGCGGAAGCAATGGTTTATCCAACCAGGCCGAGGCAAGGCTGTCGCCGCTGCTAACGAACCATGAAAATTGTGGTGATAGTGCCAACTCTGCTGCAGGCCCAGGTATTAGAGAACTGATTCGCACTTCGGCTTGCACCGCAGGCCAACTTTCTAATAAAGGTTGCCACTGGGGCTCCCTTTCAACCAAAGCAACCAAAAGATGATGCAGTTCAGCAGCGGGAATATTGGCTTGGAACCACCCAGAAAGGCTGGGATTGCCGGCAAGAAGATCGCGAAACGCAGCTGAGGGTAGAAATTGAGCTTCAATTTCACTAGTGGCGCGAATGTGCTCACAGGGTTCCTGGCGCAATATCCCAGCCCAGCCAATAACTGATCCGGCACCAAGGCGTTCAATTGTTCTAAGCCCTTGGCCGCTGGGATCTGGGCCAAGGTTGCGCAGTTCTCCACTGTGGATCAACAACACACCCTCAGGTAAAACCTCGGGGCGCAGCAGTGTTTGACCGAGGCGATATCGGCGGATTTCGATCAGCGGCTCCACAGCCAGTGCAAACTCTTCACTTAAGCTGTTGAAAGGATCAAACCGGCGCAGGAAGGCGCCTGTGGATTGGTTAGATGTCATTAGTTCAACTCAATAGCTGGAAGGAAGGGCAGAGGGGGTAGAGGCTCTCCATCCATAAGCAACTGAACCCGCTCTTTGAACCAAGCTTGAAAAAGCTCCTCAACCATACGATTACGGGTTGATTGGTCGAGCTTGGCGGGTAGGAGTTTTTCAAATCTCAGCACAATCCACATATCAGATATCTTGAAAGGCTGCCACATTTGATTTGGTTTGCCAATTCTTAGCTTTGCAGTTATATCTGGATGGCCTGCAGCTAAGGGGATGGGGCCAATTAGGCCACGGGTATTTTTTTCTTTACCTTGGCTAAATTGCTCAGCCAAATTAGAAAAATCAGCTTCACCATGTTTAATTCGGTAATAAAGCTCCTCGGCTAGATCCTGATTTGGCAATCGTAACATTGAATACACAACATGGTCTAACTCAAGTTTACGTTCCAAAAACCTGATTTCAGCCTCATCTCCATATCTACGTAGCTGCCACTGTTTTAAACGCTCAGCTTTAGTAGCAAAACAACGTAGATCTTTAAACGAAATACGTTTATTATCAAGCCACTTAGCCATTTCCTCATCACTATTTACTGATTGAGTTTCAAGGTATTTGCGGATAAGACTTTTTTCCAAATCGGCAGGCAGTTCTATCACATTAACAATTTCATCAAGTATCCAGGCTTGAGCAACAGCTAAGGCAAGACCTTGCTGACGAATCAAGCGATTAACCTCAGCCACAGTAAGCCATGGTCGCTGAGGCGATATTTCAATCTCCGGCTTTTCCGGTACGCCGGTAAGGAATTCAGGGGGACTTAGCCTGGGGCTGAGAGGCAATTGATTCATGGTAATGGCACCTTCAAACCAAGACGCTCAAAAGCCGAGCGCATTAATTGCAACCCTTTACTTCGAGAATAATTAGTGCGTGCAAAGGCTTGAGATGCAACACTTAATTGCTGCCATAGCTGATCATCTTTTGATAATTGAACTATATGCTCCAGCCAATCTTCACGATCATTGGCAATAAAAACCTCAAGCCCATGGCGCAAACCAGTGGCTTCGGCTGCTATTGGGCTGAGCACTTGGGGGATACCATGGGCTGCAGCCGCTATAACCTTGCCCTTGAGGCCAGCACCGGAACGGAGAGGAGCAATAAATAAACGGTGTAAACCGTAAACGGTTGCCAAATCAGCCACCCAACCATGAACAACAACACCTGGAATTGCTTGCCAATTCTTTGCAAGCAGCTCAGAAAGACCGCTCCCATATAAATGGAGGCGAAGTTCTGGTAATTGCAATCGTAATTGAGGCCATAATTCACTTAGAAACATAGTTACAGCATCGCGATTTGGCGGATGATTATAACTGCCAAGAAAAGCAAGCCCCTCCCTATTTGCTAAAGGTGCTGGTTGATCATTGCATTCAACCACCCAGGGGCATGCGGCCGTTGGAGCTGCCCCAAGGGTTTCTGCCTCAATTACACCGCGTTCAACTTCATTATAACTAAGGGTGAGATCAACCTCACGAATAACATCTAATTCTTTATTCCTAACGAGCTCAACTGCCTCTAAAGCGCGCAGAGCATCATCACCCTCAAGGGCCTCTGCTCGCAAGGCTCGCAATTGACGCAGGTAATGGAGATCCGCATTACAAAAAAGCAATTTGGCTTGAGGGGAATGCTCCTTTAGTAAAGGCAAGGCCCCCTGAGCTACGGTGTATCGAGTGAGATAAACCAGGTCCCATTCGGATCCGCGTTCAGCTAAAAATTGAGCTAAAGAAAGCACAAATGGGGAATGGATCACCTCAATTCCGCAACGCTGAAGCTGTTCTGTATAATTACCAAGCCAGGCAAGATTTGCAGGCAAAAAAGTTACTTTATATCCCAATTCCTGAACTAATTGCATTTCAACAACGGCCGCATAACTACCAGCATCACGATCCGTCCGTGGAGTTTCATGATCAATAAATAATACCCGCCCACAAATACCACGATCCTTAATAACTTCTGCCATTTCATAGCTTGGCTCAGATGGACCATCAAATTCATTTATCCATTTACGCTTAAAGAGTGGTTCATTAATCTGCTGATATTTTTTTAACCCAATAGCGGCATCAGTGTCGCTGCCATTACTCAAGCCTTCATGATGAATCACCCTTGCTAAAGGAGCATAACGAACGCTATAACCGACAGCTCTTACCTTAAATGCCAGGTCGGTATCTTCATAGTAAGCCGGAGAAAATTCAGGGCTAAATCCTCCAACCTTGCACCAAAGATCGTTGCTTATCATCAAAGCTGCACCACTAACATAGTCAACCTGACGGCTATAGCAAAAGCCTGGTTCATAGGGATTACGGTTGCGGCCATAATTCCAGGGTGAGCCATCACCCCAAACAATGCACCCAGCTTCTTGTAATCTACCATCGGTAAGGATTAGTTGGGCACCAACTAATCCTGTTTTGGGCCAATATTGAAAAGGGAAAAGTAATTCCTCAAGCCAGCGGGAACAGGGCTCAGTGTCGTTATTTAATAGCACTAAATATGGAGCCACTGCTATGGCAGCGCCACTGCAGCAAGCCTGGTTGAAGCCGCGGGCAAATTGGTGCTGCACCAAACGAACTCCAGGTGCTTCGGTCTCTAAGTAAAAGCTGGTGTTGTCTTTTGAGCCATCATCAACAACTATTACTTCAAATGGAACCTCAGTTGCGGCATAGGCAAGGGCAGCTAAACAGCGCCGCGTAACAGCATATTGACCATGCACTGGAATAATAATGGATACCTGTGGTTGTTTTGAAATAGGCAGAATAAGGGGTGCGCGGGGTATAGCTGAACCATCGGGGCCAGGTTCATGGCCCGCTGGCAGTACTAAAGATGAGTGATCATTGTCAAGCCGCACTGGATGGCTTAATAAACGTTGTAATAATGGCAGGTTTGGCGGTAATGGAGTACCTTTTGCATCACTCCAATGCAGCCAAGTGAGAAGGCTTCTCTGTTGCTCTTTGGCCAATGGAGAGAGGTAATCAGGAAAGGGTGGGTGAGCATGGGTTAATAGGGCAGGCCATGGAGTGAGTTGTAATGGAACTAGATCAAAGCTCTCATCTAATTGCAGCCAATCACCTTCAATTGTTTGCCGCTGAAGGCTGAAGTAATGAATATTTCCATCGCAAAAATTCAGTGGTAAAGTTAGCTGAATTGGCCATTCATGAGTTGGTAAAGGCTTCGGTGGTGTTAAAGGAATTGGATCGCAATTATCTATAGTTATTCGATAGGGGCCTGGCCCAATTGCCCAACCGGCAAGAAAGGCGCCGCGCACAGGCCCGAGGCAGGCATCACGTCCTAAACCAGTGCGACAAAGCTGGCGGAGAACTTGATAAGCCTCAGCTCCAAGGCGGATGGGGCTTCCAGGCAACTCAAATTTACGCTCTTCATCAAAAAATGCCCTCACCACCATGCCACTGGTTCGAGGCGGCAAATCCCTGCCTGAATGACCAAGAAATAAAAAACCACAATCACAGCCAAGGCCTTGTGCCCTTAGATCAGGTCGCGCACGATTAGCAACAACTTCAGCAAGCTTCCAACGATTCTCAGTGCTTAAGAGATCCTCTAGAGTGAGTTGAATTATTAATGGTTCAAATTCAACAGTTGTAGCCCAGCCGCCCAAGCCGATCCGGGCATCAAGCCCGTCTAAATTACCAATATAATGCTCCCGCCGATATAACTGACTTTTACTTAGGTCTATGTCCATCTCTCTAGGATTTCACATATGGGGTTGAAGGAAGGTTATAATTTTGCAAGGCACCCTGCATAAACACACTGAATAATACTCCATCATCTCCTAATCTGCCCAAGGATCGGGGCTTTGGCTTATGGCTCAGCCTTGAAGAACTGATAGAACTCCCCATAGATGCCGAAGCCAGGGCTCAACTATGGCAATTATCTATTGCGCAGCAGCCCAATGCTGCTGCGCAACAAAAGCTTCCATTAGTTATTGGGCTGGCACGCCATCGAGGGCTCGCCGCTGTTGCTGCTGCTGCTGAAGGTAAATGGAATCTGATGCAGGATCAACTCCAGCAGGCTTTAGGTGAGTATCAATCACTTATTGGCATAGCCCCCGATCGTGCTGATGCTGCTCGACAAGAGATAGGAAATTTGGCGGCAAAGTTAATTGCTGATCTGCATGCCTGCGTATATGGCAAACAACCACCGCAAATGCCGGAGCGGGGCTTGCTCTGTTGGAGTGGATATCAATTAGGTCAATTATACAGAAAATTTCTGCCGAAATTACCCGAATGGTTAGAGAACTTAGAAGAACAGCTTGTTCGAGAAGGCGCTATTGAACTAAGAAAATATTCAAAATTGAGTAAAGATCAAGAAGGAAAACACTCTACAACGGATAACATAACGGATGTATTAATTAATGAAAAGCAGATAAAGCAGTGGCGTCAGCAGGCATTAATGATGCTTCTGCATCTAGGGAAACTACATAAACCTAGCCCTGAATGGATATTGCAGGCGGCGCAGGAACTTATAGTTGTTGAAACTGAAAATGTAGTTAACAGCGATCCCAGCGATCTCAATCCAAAGGAGATAAGCCAACTGCTTAGTTGGATTGCTCGTTTACCCCTTCCTGAGCCAAAACTTGCCTCGGTACAACTAGCAGCACAAAGGGGAATATGGAGCTTGCAATTGTTAGAAGCAGCCCCTCCCACAGCCCAAATTAAAACTGCTAATAAAATAAAACAACAAAAAATACCAGCAACATTTTATGATTTTAGCAACCCAAAACAACTTCATACAAGTATAAAACTTGGCATTGCTGATTGGCTAGCTAATAATCCCCCCGACTTAAAAAAACTTATTCTTGAGCCTGTAATACGTCCAGGGAATAAACCTGTTATAGAAGAGGATGGAAAGTTACAGTTTAATCTAGCAGCATTGCTTAATTTCCCAGATGTAGAATTATTAGATCAATTATTACCCTCATATTTTATACCCCTTCAAGAAGCTGGCAGGGAATCTGATTTTAGTTTAGCAGAGCCCCATAGTGCCATCTGGATAGAACTTAAAAAACAATGGAAAGCAGATAATAAAATTAGCCTTGAGCAATTTAGTGGTTTAATTTATTCAACTGCATTATGGAATCGCTGCGGTGGAGCTGGTGGTTTGAATGCAAAACCAATGGGTTGGCATTTGCCAATTGCACAATTCAAGATGGGAACAAGCCTTTTGCGACCGGGTAATATTGAACTTGCAGCACTACAAACTGTTTTATTTGAGCCAGATCGATTGGAAGAAATACTTGCTGAGATTCGGCGCTGTCATCACAACCGCAACTGGATGCAACAGCAAAGTGATAGTTGGTGGTACAAACCAATTGATGGTAGTGAAAATATAAGGCGACTGCATACAAATGCAGGTTTTTACGCCAGCAGCCATGCACCGCTTGAAAGCCTGCAACGATGGAGTCAATCCACACTTAGGGCTATACTTAGCTCCCCTGTTCTTTTCGGCAATAATTCAATTACCGAGATGTTTTGGCCGATTGCCCAGCAATTATTTAGCCGCACTGGAAAAATACCTGAGCTTGTGCAGTGGCCAGGTGAGCAAGCTTTTTACGATTTCATTGCAGGTGAAGAACTTTTATTTGTATCTCCCCTTGCTGGCGATGTGGAAATTCATCACCGCACCGGCTTAGCTTTTAATTTATTTAATGATATAAAAATTCAACCTTACGGCTTGCGATGTTTAGAAGCGCCGATGTCTATCTATCCAAACCGACCAGATCGAGGATTCGAGGAGAGTTTCGAGCGCTGTTTAATACAAATCGACCGTCTATATAGGCAGAAACCTTTTACCATTTTTACCGCAAGTTGCGGAGCTTACGGGTTACCACTTTGCGAAGCGGTTAAACAACGTTACGGGGTTAGTTGTTTTTACATAGGCAATTTAATGCATGCTTATTTTGGAATTCTCCAACGAACCACAATCGACTGGAGAAAAAATAGTAGAATTAAAGAAAATTGGATTACAAGTTCAGCCCTCAATGGGATTGTGGGAATCGATCGAATTGAAGGCGGCCGCTACATGAGCTAATGCATAACAACTATGTTAACATCTACGATATAGCTTTTCCTCTATCAGCCAGGATCCATGCTTGAGATTTATTTCACGTTTTAACATAAAACGCTGATCATTAAGCCTGTAGATAGAACGAGCAATTTCAACAAATTTTGGCCCGAAATTATTTAACTGCTCACAATCTCTTATCTCATCTTCAGCATTCCACAGCTCACTATTAACCAACTTCAATTCACAAATTACCTCAAGATCAATGTTAATATTCAATGAGTGAAGAGTCTGGTTTAAGCAAGCGAGCTCTCTGTTAACATTCTCCAACCTATGACCATTCAAATGTTGAGATTTTATTTCTAGAATTGTAATTTTATCAATTAATTCCCCTAGCGAAACGGCAGCAAGGATCATCACTAAAAGCCAATAATTAGTTTAATAATACTAAAAGGGATATGGGAGAAGGCAAGCCCTTGAAATTCTTTTATACTTCCACGGAGAACTTTTGTATCCTTATTTTCGGTATCGGTAGCTGTCAGGAAAGATGACGTCTCTGCCGCCGATTAGGCGGCAAATTCAAACTTAGCCGTTTGAGCGATGAAATCAACAGCTGGCGGGTTTATCCACACCACTTCTGGTTGGCGCCAACAGCACTTACGGTGGACATCTAACTGAACGCCCCTCACGATCCAATTGCAGCGCAATCAAATCCGGGGCGCATTGGAACAGCCCTGTGTATAGCTTCCAAGTGTTTTGCGACCACTAAAAAAGCCTTTTGCTTAGGAATGCTGCTAGATCTTTGGGTTGGGTTTAAGCGCCCACGGAGGGCAATTGTGATTACACCCTTCATAATGGGTGAAAACGGGGGTATTACTCATCGATGACCCAGCAAGCCTTTGAGCGAGGCGACTGGCAGGCGGTAATCGAGGCCCATACGCTGGAAAGCCACGATCCACAGGAATGGCTCCGCTACGGATTGGCGCTGCTTCAAACGATCCAACCTGGCCCGGATGTGGGCAAGCAGCAGCAGCAGGCGGCCTTGGCGTTTGTGCAGGCGCAGAAGGGGGGGGCCACGGCTGAGCAGGTGGCTGCAACGCAGCGGCAGTCGATGCTGCTGAGCCTGGGACAGTCGCTACTGCTGGCGGGGCTGCGCCAGGGAGGGCTGACGGTGGTGGAGCGCCAACTGCCTGAATGGGTGCCTGAGCGCGATCGTGCGGCTCGGGGGCGGCTGCTGGCAGGGCAGTTGCTGGTGCAGGCGGGGGCCTGGAAGGAGGCAGAAACCCTGCATGCAGAAGCCGTACGGGCGATCGATCCAGCGCGACTGGCCCCAGAACAGCTGGCTGCAGAACTGCAGATCCTGCGCACCGAAAGCGAACTGCTCTCCCATGAACTCAGCCTGGCGTTGAGCCATGGTGCGCTGGCCGCATCAGGGAGCATGCCGCAGGCGCCGGCTCAGGACGAAGGTCCCCAGCGCTGGCAGAGTCTCAGCCGCTCGCAGCTGGGGCAGGACCTATGGGTGCTGGAGCAGTTGAGCTGGAAGCAGGGCGGCTACTTCGTGGAATTCGGTGCCACCGATGGGGTGCTGCTGAGCAACAGCTGGCTGCTGGAGAAGCACTTCAGCTGGCGGGGGATCTGCGCCGAGCCCAATCCCAAGTTGTTTGAGCGCCTGCAGCAGAACCGCTCCTGCCGCCTCAGCCCCGCTTGCGTGTATCGCAGCAGCGGTGAGCGGATGCAGTTTGTGCTGGCCGATGCCTACGGCGGCCTGGAACAGCTGGGCCAGGATGACCAACACGTGGACAAGCGCAATGCCTATGCGGCTGTGGGCGATCTGATCGAGGTGACCACCACTTCACTGATGGATCTGCTGGATCAGCACGGGGCTCCGGCTGTGATTGATTACCTCAGCATCGACACCGAAGGAAGCGAGCTAGCAATTCTGGAAGGCATCGACTGGAGCCGCTATCAGTTCCGCAGCATCACGGTGGAGCACAACTTCACCGAGCAGCGGCAGGGGATCCAGACGTTGCTGGAGGCCCAGGGCTATCGGCGCCGCGAAGCTAAGTGGGACGACTGGTATTGGAAATCAGAGTTGCGTTGATTCGAGTTATTTATTCTAGCGAGAGGAATCGGTCGAGTATAAATTAGTCGAGTAAATTATAAAGCTTGTAATCCGCTTTATGCATAGATTGAATTGAGGATTCTAGCTCTTTACTTATAATTGACTTATCAATATTTTGATTCTGCGACTTTTCCAGTAAAGGGAATTCTGTGGCATCGAGCCCCAGTCTATTGGCTAATTCGCGAACCATTCTGAAAGTGATAGCAGAGCTCGGAAGAAAGGCTGAGAAGGCTTTCGCGGCTGCTGAATCTATGATCGTGCTCAAGTATTGGCTCTGGTCCAAATCTAGCTATGTAGCTTTTGATTTCCAAGAGGCCGTTTGCTCCGGTCTCTACGCCAAAATGCTCAGGAAATTTCAGCATGGATATGAATCTGGAAATGGGGCTGCGAACAATTGAGAACTTAAAGTATTTTGTCCAGTATTCTGCGTATAACTTCTTTGCTTCAAGACCAGTAAGGTGCTTTTCTCGTGGGTTGATAAACCACTGATCACAACCCTGGATCCAATGTTCAACAGATGTCCCTGCGGTTCTAGGGATATGGATGAATATGCATTGGTGCTTGTGAGAGATCAAAAGTGATTATTCCGCTAGGTTGTAATTGTATTAAACGCGCTAAGAAGCAGGGTGAGTTTTCCCCAGTTCAGGCTATTGGCGGCGTGATCTCCTCCAACAATTCCGCCATAGCTTCACTCAGTTGGAGCCGATGCCAGCAACAACAAGGCGATCAGATCCGGCCCGCTTTGGAACAGCGCGTAGAACGAGTGGGCTTCCCCGTTTTTGTGGACAGTTGCTTAGGAAGCCTGCTCATTAATAATACTGCTTTTTAAAGCACGATTTTCGTAGTCAATCGGGCTTAGGTAGTTATTGCTTGAATTTCGTCTATTTAGATTGTAATATTCCTCAATCCAACTAGTGGTTTCACTTTGCAATTGCGATGATGTTAGCAGAATTCTACTATTATCATCTAGATTATTTTCTAATTTATAAGTAGAAAAGAAGCTTTCCATTGCCGCATTATCCCAGCAGTTTCTGGTATGTACTTCCAGTATATTAACTACCTTGATCGGTGTGAATAGCTAATTCACTTGGATTTATTCTTCTTAAAATTAAAGCTCAATTTCCAGCCTATAATACGCCTTGAAAATAAATCTATCCATACGGCAAGATAACGGTTTGGTTCTGTTGGATTAAATTTACGCAACAAGATATTTGTTGCAATTTTATTTCACTCTTCTGATTTAGTGCAATACCTAAAGCATTTAGATTGCGATCCATAGCGGTTGCGATGGGTTTTAAATACCACCTCAATATCTGCGGCAATTTCTTAATCTTGTTTAGCCCACTACGGGCTACCTGCAGTTTTTTTACTAACCCAAGCACTGGTAAGTGATCAGCTGCTCTTTGCATCTACGAGGCTTTGCCGAGTGGGCCGGTAGGCCGTAGTGAGCTGCCGCCAGACTGCCTTAGCGCAAGAAAAGTTTTCTTTTAAGCAGAAATCAATTGCCTCTGCTTTTTGTTCATCGCTGTAACAGCGAGGCGTAGACGGAGCATTCATTGTGATCATTGGTTTTCATGGGGTCAGTGTAAAGGCAACTCTCTGAACACTGTCCTTGAAAAAGGGGGAGGCTCAATTCGCAGGTCGCTGGGCGAGATTGGCCTGTCTAGCAAGCTCGATCAGCCGGTTGATGCGCCCAGGGTCAAGACTGGACAGTGGCTTGCTGTGCTGAACGTAATAAAGAATCTCAGCCTCCAAAAGGCGAATGCGGTCGAGCGCTTGGGCGGCTTGTTCCTCGCGGCTGCTCACATCCTCGAGATAGCTAGCTTGGCCTTCGAGCATGCGCTGGGCGGTGCTGAACAGGTTGGCCTTCTGCTCTGCCTGCTCAATTAATTTTTCTCGATCTTCGACTATCGCATCGCGTTCTGCCATGGCCAGATCCCGTGCTTTTTGGGCGGCGTCAAGTTCCTGGCCTAAATCCTGAAGAGCAGCTTGAGATTCTGAACTTGGTGCTGCTGCCTCGGGCTTGTTGTTGAGTGCGGTTTCCAGCTCCTGACAACGCAGAAAGTAGAACTCGAGTTCCTCCTGCACCTGCTGGAGCATGAGCAGATTCAGCTCCGCGTCATCACGACCTTCTTCCAGCTGGTGTTGCAGGGCCTGCAGCTCATCCATTAGCTGAGAATATCTGCATCGAGGCAATCGGCCAGCCAGCTGCCCCAATTACTGCCCAGCACCTGCTGGCCGTAGGGGGTTACCAGGCAAGCGCCAAGGGGCAGCTGCAACACCTGAGCCAGAGCGGCTAGGGCATCAACTGCCCTGGCCCCCTGCGGTAAAGCCTGCCAGGGCAGCCCCAGCGCCGGAGCCTCGGCCGCCAGCCAGCCATCGCCATACCCCACCACCGGGGCAGGCCGGGCGCAGGCCAGCCGGGCGGCGCCATAGAGCCAGAGCACACCGGAGCTGCGCTCGGCGTAGGCCAGGGGGCAGTAAGGCAAAAGCGCGGCGCTGGAGCGGGCCAGTTCCTGCAGCATCGTCGCCCGGGGCAGCGCACCCTCCAGCACGCGGATCCGTTCATGCTGGCTGGCCCGATGCAATAGCTCGGCCTCGGCTGGCGGCGGGGGCTGGCGGCTGGCGGCGTGGAAGCACCACTGAGCACGAGCCAGGAGCTCGGGCAAAGCAGGGCCCTCAAGCAGCTGCTCAAGCACGGCCAGGGCCAGCTCGCGACCTTTGTCGGGTTTGCGCTCGCCCCAGTGCAACATGATTTGCGCTGGCGCCTGCTCGGGCGGTGCCAGCCACTCTTGCCCCCCCACTAACGAAGGATGCAGCTGGGGTGGCGGCAGGCCTGCGGCGGCGCAAAGCGGCGCATAACGCTGGATCAACTGCTCAGAGCCAGCGCCGAGTAGCAGTTGGTGGCCGCCGCGGCTGGCCGCCATGCCCACCGCCGCCACGGCACTGCGGGCATTGAGCCCAGCGCCTAGGCGCTGGGCGTGCAGATCAAGCTCCGGCTGGCCGGCAAACACCTCGCTTGGCGCAAACATCAGGCTGATCACCACCTTTGCTGGCGGCTGATGCTGCAGCAACTGGGCCAGGGCAATCAGCTGAAATGGCACCAGGCTGTGGGCCACCCATGCCGCTACGGGGCTGGGTTCGGCGGCAACCGCCGCCGCCAGCTGGGAGCGCAGCAGGGCAGCTTGGTGCAGGGTGCCGGGGAGATCGCACCAGTGGCGCGGATCGATGTAGCCACCGTTGTGCAGGAACGGGCGCAGCTCTGGTAGTTGGGCTTTCAGGGCAGGATCATTGGAGGCTTGGGCATCGGCCCAGAGCTCCACCTGCCAGCTGCGCTGCTGCAGGGCCGGCAGTAGCAGGTTATTTACGTCGCTGTGATGCCCCACTGCGCTGGCCAGGCCCGGATCGAACAGCACCAGTCGACGCGAACGGTTCATTGCACCACAATGCACTGATGAATGTTGCCGCATCCCCCCAGCCGCTGGAGCTGCTGCAGCCACTAGCCGAGCGGTTTGATGACATGTGGATTACGGCCGCGCTAGCGCGCCGCTGCGAAACGCTGGATCAAATCGAGGCCGAACAACGCGCTTCAAGGAAATGGAGCGCGGCGACGGCGCTTCAGATAGCCCATCTATGGCTGGTGGCCGGCATGCCAGCCCATGGCGACGATCTGGTGCTGGAGGCCCACCAGCTGGAGCCTCAGGCGGGGGTGATCCCAAACTGGTGGGGAATGTGGCCCCAGGCGGCCAGCCCGGCCGAACCGCTGCAGCAGCTTGCTAATAGCTACGTGCAACTGCGACACCTACCCCCCCTGGAGACCTGGCGAGCCTGGCTGGAGCCGGTGCAGGTTGATCGCAGATGTATCGATGAGCCGGCTCTACGGCTGCTGCTGGGCTTGGTGATTCATGGCCGTGGCCAGTTGCCCGGGGCATTGGAGCCCGCCCTGGAGCAACTTGTAGGGGAGGAGCTGATAGCGGCAGAGCCAGCGCTGGCCTGGCGTTTTTTTGATGCGTTGTGTGAGCGGCTGCCGCAGTGGGGCTATGGCCGGCTCAAAGCAGCCGATCTAAGCCTGCAACGCGGCCAGCTGGCGCAGTGCCGGCAGCTGCTGAATGGCGCCAGTGATGCCCAGTGGCAACTGGCCTGGCTGCACGACATCGCTGCCCGGCTAGCGCTGGCCGAAGGAGAAGTGGAAACGGCCCTGGCAGGTTGGCAGCGGGCGATCGAGCGCTGCCAACCCAGTGAGCCCAACCAGGAGCAACAGCCCCAGGTGGTGGAGCTCTTTCGCCAGCGAGCACGGGAGGCCCGGCGCGGGCCGGGTGTGCTGAAGGCCCGCAGCCTGCTCAACCGCGGCGAGCAAGCTGAAGCAATTGCGCTGTTGGAGTTGTTGCTGCAGCAGGATCCCCAGTGGCAGCCGCTGCGCAGCTTGCTGGAGCAGGCTCGGCCGGGCACTAATACCAGAGCCCGCGTTACCCCAAGCAGCGAGCCGGCCGCCGATCTGGAGCGGCTGGAGCAGCGGCTACACCAGCTGGCGGAGCGGGCTGGAATAGCCTGGTCCCCTGAGCAGCTGCCGCCGGAGCGCGACGCTACGGCTGCTGAACAACAGCTGCAGCAAGCCCTGGCCCGGCTGGCGTTGCTCGCTTAAGCGGGGCTGGCCTCCAGGCGCTGCAGCACAGCATCCACCAGGGCCTCCGTGTGCTGCATCAACTGGCGGAAACGGGCCAGTTCCTCGGTTTGCTGTTGGTGGGCCAGGAAATAAAACTCCAGCTCTTCCTGCACCTGCTGCAGCTGCAACAGATTCAACTCGGCCTCATCGCGTGCTTCCTCCAATTGCTGCTGGAGCGCTTGAAGCTGTTTGTCTGATGGTTCCGCCATAAAGTGAGGTTACTTAGGCTGATCAAAATCCATGTCAGCTGCTTTGCCTAGAGGCCTCGCCCCGCTGGAAACGGCTAATACGCAGCTCAACATGGTGTATGCCCATCGCCAGTTTCGGAGCCTGGAGGAGTTTCGGCCTTACCTGCAGCAGGAGCATCCGCGCTGGCGTGAGGCCGTGCAGCAGGCGCTATTGCGGATGGCGGTTGCTGGCATCCTCGATCCGCTCACCGATGCGCCGATTCCCCCAGGCGAGCTGGA
>Ga0247834_1003667_pt1 | contig 20569 bp, 38 predicted proteins | sample LaCruzMarch2015__8_FD_187118 | JGI IMG/M metagenome (GOLD analysis project Ga0247834, IMG submission 187118) | Freshwater microbial communities from meromictic Lake La Cruz, Castile-La Mancha, Spain - LaCruzMarch2015_12m | ecosystem: Environmental > Aquatic > Freshwater > Lake | place: Spain...
AAAAACATCAACACATCACTAATTAAATTATAGAAAATGATACAGATTCACAACAATTAACATTATTTGAATAATTAAATATGAAAAAAGAAAAACCAATAATCCAAGATTTATCAGAATTGAGCAACGCTTTATTAAAAGAGCAATATCAAGATTTATGGAAGCAAAAGAAATATGATTGGCGTGAGCAAATATCAAGAAAAAATAGGCGGTGGTTAAAAGAAAATGAACAATCGGAGTTAAAGCAATATATGGCTTTCCCAAAAGTTTATCAAACCATTAAGAACAATTTGTTAGATGAAAAAAAACGGAATTATATAATTCATATAATAACCAATTTTTTACCATTGAAAAATACGAAGCAGGTGATATTGTTTAGAGAAGAAAATCCGACTTGTCCATTCACAAAATATCAACTTACCGATATGCAAGGATTGATTGTTGGTAATAGAGATAGACATATAGCATTTTCGGGTGTGAACACAAATGTTTTTTTAAGCGGTATAGGATTACAAGAATTGTATCGTTTCGTGTTGGATTGCACTAAAAACTTTGACACAAAAGAAGGTCAAATTGTAAATTTTGCATTAGATTCTATCCGAAAAAAAGAAGAAGAAGAAAGACAAAATCAGCAAAAAAAATAAAATAAAATTGCCTACATAAAACCCACGTTTTGCCACGAAAACAAACGATTTTTGTAAATAATTTATTTTAATTTATGATACCGATATTTTATACTTAATTTTATACTTTTATGAAAGAATTATTAGAACTCAAATTTTACCTTATGAAGAATGGTATAAATCAAACGAAATTAAGCGAAGCCACAGGTTTGCATAAAAATACAATTAGTAGATTGCTTAATACAGGTCAAGGTGCAAAAAGTACAAAGGAACTTGTAAGATTGTATTTAGGATTGGATAAAGAAGATTTTTCCAATTTATTAAATGGCTAAAAAAACCCGACAAGACGAAGAACCCAAAAAAAAGAAAAAGGTCGGCAGACCAAAAAAAAGAGGAAGGAAAAAGGTTTATTACAAATCAAAAAAAAGTAAAAAATCTACCAAGAAAAAAGGATTTTCTTCTAATTTAACTTACAATAGGGTACGCAAGGTATTGTGGCAGAATTTCCGTGAAGATTTTGCCACCTATCGTGCTTTTGTATCAAATCAAAAGGATGCCGATGGCAAACCCATTAAAGGAACAAGTATTGTTTCGTTAGTTTTTGAACAATGCAAATCTCTTGATTGCCTTGATGAAGATATAATAGCAATTTATAAACAATTTAGAAATCAAAATCCTAACGATGAAGTTCCAATTTTACCCGATTTATATTATGAAAACCATCCTTATTGGGAATTAATTACAGAAGATTGGTGGGCAGGTTTTGATGAAAGAATTTGGGTTGTTTCACCTATGTTATTGTTTGACCCCGATTATTTTTTAGGTGTTTTAGGTTCAGACAGGTTGGTAGATGAAAATGACCAATTATTGAATAGAAGATTCGATGGAAATAGGGGAGATAAATTAATTGAAGGAAAAGCAAAAAGATTCAAGGAATTTGTAGATTATTGCAATCAACTACAAACGCAGGGATTTATAACAGGTTCAGACGAAGTACCGAATTGGCGTTTTACAGGTAAAGAAGATATTGATGATAATAATGTTTATTGGAGTGAAGAAAATCAACGATGGGAAATACGCATAATAATTTGTGATAGTTTTGGAGATATAGAAAGTTATGGTTTTGTACCATCCGAACCCGATTTGCCTATTGATGAAGATGAAATAAATAGAATTTTAGGCAGACAACAACCTACGGAAGAAATACCACCTATTATTGTGAGCCAAACACAAATGCCTTTTGAAGAATATCAAGGGTTGAGTAAAGAAGAAATTAAATTACGAGAAAAGGAAATAAAAGTTAAGGAAAAAGAATTAGATTTAGAGGAAGCAAAAAGTAAAAGAAAAGATACGTTATTGGAACAATTCATCAAAGGAAAAATAACTGCAAAACAACTTGAAAATTTATTGAAATTGATATAATATGTTGGAATTAGATTTTAATGATGTAGAAAAATTCAAAGAAAATTTAGTAGGTAGAAAACTAACTTTTCGTGTAGAAAGAAAAAGAAATGAAACGTCTTTTTTGGTTAATGGTAAAAAAATTGCAAAAGCCAATCAACGAAATTCGGTAAACACTTCTGCCAATCAAAATAATAAATCCATCTTGAACATTTTTGCAAGTGTAAAAAAATCAATTAATAAATATTTAGAAAAAAACAATTTTGAAATTGAAAAAAAACAAAAAATTTATGAAAGTTCATTTTTGAATAGAATTTTGTTTGATGGATTAAAAAATGGAACACCATTTTATTACATAGATGTAAAGCATTGTTATTGGAGAATTGCATTTTTGAATGGTTATATTTCAGAAAGTTATTACAATAAAATTCTGAAAGACCCCGATATGAAGTTATTTAGAAATATGGCATTAAGTTGTATAATCGCACCGAGAATAATGGATTATTATAAAAAAGGTACTTTTATTAATACAATTCAAGAAGATACGCAGTTGTATCAAGATGTTTACGAAAACATAAGATTTACGGCTTGGAATATTTTTGGTAAATTATGTTTTGAAAAAATTGGAAAAGAAAATACCATTGGATATTTTACCGATGGAATTATGATTTTTGAAAAAGATGTTAATTTGGTAAAAACAACTCTATCAAGAGCAAAATTACAGTTTAAAGTAGTAAAGTGCATCAAGGTTAAGCACAAACACTATATGAATACCGATACAAGCAAGGTGATTCGCCTGTAATTTATCCAAACATTCATTCTATTGGATTCGGCAAGACCAATCCAAACTTAACACAAACTTAAAGAAATATTAACACAAACTTAACTAATTATCTTTTGCGATAAGAAAATTGTCCTTATCTTTGTCCTATCAGTTCAACAACGCAATCGTTCTTTGAATCGGACTGACAGGGTGGTAACAAGCGTATGTACTTGCACCCGATGGATTGAGCAGGATTGCTATACGGATGTGAAGTTGGTTGTGTGTGTGCCTATGTGCCTTATTGAGTGGTGTCTTTAAGGGGGTAGCAAAAATGTGAATGAAGTTCTTGCATTACTCGGCTACAATGGTGGCTTAAAAGTTCTTTGACTTATTGGGAAGATGGTAAAAAAAAATGAAAGTAAATAATCGTTATATCGAATGGTTACAGGGGGGTTCGATTCCCCCCCGATAACAAACCCAACAGGTGCAGGGTTAATTGCACCAATTATTTATTTAATTTTTTATAAAATGGCTCTTAATTGGGATTTAGAAGATGTGGAAAATTGGAAAGAATTATTCACGAAAGAAGATGAACAAGGTTATTCAAAAATGATTCTTATTTATGAACGAATTTTAATGAGTACAATTTACGTTGGTATTTGTTCTATTACGGAAAAAAATTGGAAGAAATTTTACAACCGAGTTTATATGCTTGAAAGGGTTGGTGGTGCAGGATATTATTCTACACTTAAATTACTTGATGGTACTAAAAAAATGCAACCAATTTACATAACAGAAGATGATGTAAAGCGAATGATTGGATTACGCACTAACGCAAGTGAACTTTCAAAAACACAATTTCTTAAAAAATTATGTGCATATCGAGAGATTTGATTTAATTATCGAATGGTTACAGGGGGGTTCGATTCCCCCCCGATAACAAACCCAACAGGTGCAGGGTTAATTGCACCAATTATTTATTTAATTTTTTATCAAAATGAAACTTAACAAGTTTATTGAAAAAAGAGGTGATTATGATGGGAGAATCGCAGAAAAAGAAATTATCGTGCGATTAACACCTTTGCGTTACAAATTGTTAACAAAAAGCGTGAAGAAATGGAATTACAATCACAAATATCCTTATGGTATTTCACCGAATGGATATGCTTACAGGTGTGGTTGCGAACACGATTGTTGTGGTTGTTTGGTTGGCGAAAGTGTTGGTGTAGAATTTAACCGAATGGTGAATGATTGGTATTTTGTAAAACTTACTTATTCAGCATCATATAATTATTAACAAAAAAAGGGGTGCGACTTTAACGCACATTTTTATTTATCAATTTATTAAATTTTATCAAAATGAAAAAAGGTGGTATCAGACAAAAAACCATTGATTCGATGGTTAGTTTCTTGAATTTGTTGAAAGGACAAACATTGACAGGAAGGGAAGTAAACAATTTGGCGAGAGAATTGAATATTCGTGCGAATGTTCATCATTTTGCTTTACAATTAAATTTTTGTGGGCGAAAAGGTAAAGAATATGCTTTTGCGGATTACGATTTTGAACCGATACACGCACGACAATTAATTAAATTATCCAACGAATATAATGTTAGGGTGGTTGAAGAAGCACGAATTAGAAAAGAAGAAAAGCAAAAAGAAATTATTAAAGGTGCGGTTGAAATTACTGAAACACAAAATCTTTTTGGAGAACCGCAAGAAAGTGATAATTTTAAAAAAGAACCAACAATGGCAATAACCGATTATTTTCAAAATCTTTTTGGTGGCAATAAAAATTCAAATAACGAATTAAAATTGTTACAAGAAGAAAATGATTTGTTGAAAAAAAATAATGACAATTTGTTATTTGAAATCAAAAATCTAACCGCACAAATTTCTGCATTGGAATTACAAAATTCGATAAAAAATAATTTATCAAATTTTGATGAAGAAGAAATTGAAATGTTGCGAGGAAAAGTGGAAGGATTTGAAAAATTGTTTAGTTTTTATTTTAAATAATTATCGAATGGTTACAGGGAGGGTTCTATTCCCTCCCGACAACAAACCTAAATGGACAGAGTTGATTGTCTTAAATCTAATTTTTAATCAAATGAATAATTTTATTGAACCTCGTAATTGGTGGAATCGTGATTATGCTACTGAATGGTGGCGTAATAATGGGCATTTTAACGATGATTTATATTTGGCGATTTTGGTCGCAAAAGAACATCGAAAAAATAAATCAGTATCAATTAAAGAAAACACACAAGATGAACATGGAAGAAAACAATTTATTTTCTTTCGATTCTTACTTATTAGAAAGTGGTTGGGAATTGAAAGGGAAAATATGGTGGAAACACAACAAGACAATAAAAGTAATTATGAATCAAGGAGAGAAAATTAATTACCTTATGATTGCATTGAATTTAAACGACAAAATAAAACACAAGCACATTGTTACTTGCGAGATTCCTACGAATTGGGAAGAAGCAGAAATAATTTTTCAAAAATGTAGGTTAAACTATTTTAATTATTATCAAAATGACACAGAGAACATCTATTGAAACATACACCGAAATAAAAAATTCGGGTTTGCTATCAGAAAAGCGTTGGCGAGTTTATGATATTTTTTATCAAAATAACAGACCATTGACAGGGGCAGAAGTCAGTCAAATTTACAAATCAAATTATCCATCATCACAACATTCGGAAACTATCCGTAACCGAATTACTGAATTAAAAGAAATGGGGTTGTTAGCGGAATTTGAAGTGGTTGATTGTACGTTCACAGGGCGGAAAGTTTTTTCGTTTATTACAACCAATAATTTGCCCGACAAATTGCAAAAGAAAGAAACTCTAAATCAAAAATTAGACAAAATACTTTCTCAAATAAAAACGATGGGATTATCTTTAACTGATGAAGAATCAAAGCAAAAATTAAGAACGATTTATAAACAAGTGTATAATTTAAAAAAGTAGAAAAATGGAAAATGAACTAACGTATGAAACAAAACAAATGGAGTTAGAAAAATCCCAACAACTTTACAAAGAAGTAAATATATGGGTAGAACGAAATTTCAATTTTATTCAAGTAGATGTGCTGAATAAATATACGGATGAAAATTTGGTGGAGTACATTCTTTACCCATCACCCGCTGATGAATTTTATGAATGGCTTACAAATCACGATGTTGTTGAAAAAATTAAATCTTGGAACGAAAATTTTAATGAAAAAGATTATTTATCATCAATTCACAATGGTAAATCTTATCACGATGCTTTTATTGAAATTGAAAGTGTAAATGCGTGGGATGAATTTCGTGAATTTTGCCTTGAAGAATACGTTGATGAAATAAACGATTTTATTTACGAGCAGGAAAATTATCCAATGTGGAATACTTGTTTTGAATTTCGTGATTCGTATAGAAATAATTACGAAGATAATTTATTGGTAATGAAGTTAGGAATGGGCGTAATAAGTGGTTTAGAAGATTTCAACGATATTATCTTTATGAAATCGGCAGGACATAGTTTTTATAGTGATTATTGGATTCCGCTTTATTTGGAATTATATCCCGATGAAAAAGAAAAATACAAGGGCGTAAAATTTAGTCATCTTTAATTTTTTTTTCAAAATAATTTTTTTTGGTTGTGGGTTCATTTATTTTTGTATATTTGAACTCACAATTCAATTATGTTTAATCTAAAAAAGTAAGTAAAATGAAAACAGGAGATTTGAAAAATTTAAGTTTACAAGAAATCGTGCAACAATTACAAGCACAGAATTTGAAAAAGAAAGATTTTGTAGTGCCATCAAGATTTATCAAAATGGTAGGTAGCAATCTCGAAGTTATTAACGAAGAAAAATTAGATTCGTTTAATTCATTATTGGCTGACACAGGAATATCAATTAATGAAAACGAGGTTTCTAAAATGCAGTTACAAGTGTTAGATTGTTGCCATTCACAAATTGGTAGTAAATTGGAAATTCCGAAAAAATATTACGATAGAATGTTGGCTGAAAAATATCACCATTTACTTGATTACAACGTATCAACTTGGTTTTCGGAAAAAGAAAATACAAATTATTTTTTACGCACTTTTATTGACATAGAAAATCGTAATGGAATAGCAAGAGCAATTTTATCGGATAGGTACAATGTATTAGATAATTACGATGTAATGTTAGCCACATTAGACGCAATTCGTGAAAGTGGTATTAATGTTCAAATTGAAAGTGGTGATATTACAGACACTAAATTTTATATGCGTTTTGTTTGCCCCGATGTTGAATTAGAAGCACCCGATTTATTAAAGAACTATCGTGTACCCGATGGAACAAAAGGTGGTAACGGAATTATTTCGGGTTTTGTAATTTCCAATTCAGAAACAGGGAACGGAAAATTTTCTATTTCACCAAGAGTTTTAGTTTTGGCTTGTCGTAATGGAATGATATTCAAAAACGATTCGTTTGCTAAAACACATTTAGGTTCAAAAATGGAAGAATATTCTGCTATTGATTGGTCGGAAGAAACACGCCAAAAAAATTACGATTTAGTAATTTCGCAAGTAAGGGATGCAATCAAATTTTACGCAAGTCAAGAATATTTAACTGCTAAAATTCACGAACTTTCGGAAAAAGGAAATAAAGAACTTTCGCATCCGATTGAAACAATTAAAAATGTAACCAAGTCGCTTTCAATTAGCGAAGAAAAAGAATCCAATATTTTGAATTATTTTATAAAGTCGGGAGATGCAAATGCGTTTGGTGTAACACAAGCATTAACATATTTTGCACAATACAACGCAACGCCCGAAGAACGATTTGAAATAGAAGTAAATTCTGTTTTAATTTTGGATAACATTGATTATTTCGATAAACCCGAAATTGCAATCAAAAGAGTACCATCTTCTCAAATAGTTTCTATGAACTAAATGGGAAAACCCCCATCGCACCATCTTTCATATCTTTTTTTTTCGATGGGGGTGTTTTTAATTTAATCACTAAAAAAATAAACAAATGGATTATATGCACATAGCAAGTAAGTACGAAAAGTACAAGAGATTTGATGAATATATTTGGGCAAATTATAGTTACACAAATAAAAATGAAAAATCTTCTCTCACAAAAGATTACGTTAGTGATATTGTCAAATTATCAAATATTTTAGGTAGATTGGAAGTTTATTTGTTGGACAAAAAAGACCTTGAAAATGCACACTACATCTGCAAATGGTTTGAGAAAGAATTTGAAGATGAATATAGTATGGAAGATTTTAAAGAATGGTTAAATGACAACAAATAAAATTTACATTAATCAAAGTTTAGTTAAGGATTTAATTAAATATCAAAACGATGAACTTTGCGGTTTGGTTTTTCACAACAAATGGATATTACAACAATTTGGTGGTGGCTCAAAAGCAAACGATTTAGGACATTATTTCGAGTGGTTATGCACAGGTGCTTTGGCAAAAGGAGAAAGTGAAGCACCGATACCCGAAACGACTAAAAGCGGAGAATTAAGTGCTGATTTTAAAATAGCGAAAAAACAAGCGGAATATTTTCATTCGTTATTACCTAAATATGGTATTAAATTACTTGATGCAGGAAATAAAATAATTGCTGATGAAAAGTGGATTGGTACGTTAGATATTGAAGCAAAGTGGGATGCTATTTTTCAAAACGAAAATTTGAATTTTGACACAAATAATACGGAACATAAGGTAATTATTGATTTGAAATATAGTGGTTTGTTAAATGATAAATGGAGTGAATTTGGTTGGCACGATGATACCATTTCAAAAAAACAAAGTACGATGTTACAGGCGAAACATTACAAATTTTTATATTGGAAAAAATATGGATTCAATCCACCTTTCTTTTTCTTTATTTTCGATTCTAAACAAGTAGGTAAAGCCAAAATATTCAATGTAGAAATTAGTACCTATGAACTTGAATTACACGAAGAATTTTTAGAAAAGGCAAAACGATATTTTGAAATGAATTTGGAACAAGGATTCTTACCAAAACCAAGTTATGATTTATGTATGAATTGCAAGTATCAACAACTTTGCACTTTCAAGATTGACAAGCCAAAAATAATATCTGTAAAACCCGAATAATAATAAATAAATGAAAAATGAAAAATGAATTAGATGTAACCCTTATGAAAAATGATTTAGATGTCATTGAACAAAATCACAAAAAAGAAATTTTGTCCATACACGAAAATATGGCTGAATTGATTGAACAATGTAATTCTATTCAAGTATTTGAAGATGATAAGACATCGTACGACAATGCCGTTGAATTGAAAAAATATGTAAAATCTGTTCACGTTTCGGTTGATAAAAAAAGAAAAGAACTTAAACAACCAATTATTGACTATGGTAAAAAATTAGATGCTTTTGCGAAAGAAATATACGAACCATTGGTTCAAGCCGAAAAAGTCGTAAAGTCAAAAATGGAAATTTACGAAATCAAACTTGAAAAAATTAAAGCGGAGAAAAAATCAAAAGAAGAAGAAGATTTAATTCAAGCAGAATTAATTGAAAATAAAATCCGTGAATTAAATTTAATTTTAGGTCATATCAACGAAGCAAAAAGCAAAAGAGATTTACTTGAAATCGAAAAACAATTAGAAAAAATTGATGTAAATTCTTTTGGTAAAAAAAGTGCCGATATTGGGTTTGTGCTTTCGCAATTAAAATTGACTTGCTCAATGGCTATGCGAATATTCAAAGATGAAGATGTAATTAATGTAGTTACGGAACAAAAACCTATTGGAGAAAAAATACCCGATGATATTGATTTTGTTTTATTTCCTGTGGAAGATTTAATTGAAAAAAACACGCAAGAAGTTTTAATAAAAAACGAAGAACATATTTTTGAAGAACATTCAATTCCTGCTTATGAATTTAATTTTTTGGATAATGTGCAGGAAGATTTAATTACGTCAATGACTGACGATGAAGTAATTAATGTAATTAAGGATATAACCGAAAATATTTTCCTTTCCGTTTGTGAATTTGTAGAACAAAAAGTAACCGATAAATTATCTGTCTATCATCACGCTGAAAAGAAAAATGTAAACGAACATTCCGATTTAATTAAAGAACAAGTGTTAGTTGCTTTATCAACTAAAATTAAAAAAAGTATAATTCTGTAACCCTTAAAAACAAATAAAAATGAAAACAATTATTTTATCAATGGCTTTATTTTTTGTAGCCAACGTCAATGCTCAATGGTCTTACAAATTAATTACGGATGGATTTGACGACCCTTATAAAGTTGCTTACACCGAAAGCGATGGATTGTCTTATTTGAAATTAGAAAAAAGCGAAGGAAAATTAATTTTTTATATCAAAGGTGGATATTACTGCGATGATGAATTGCTTGTAGATTTCGTATTTTCAACCGCTACCGAAAATTACAAAACGAGTTTGTTGGGGCAAAAATCAAAATCAAGTGAAATTGTATTTTTTACTTGGGATTTGATGAATGAATCAGCCGAATTTGTTGCTTGGTTTAAAAAGTGTAGCAACCTTAAAATACGAATTAATGAAACTACCTGTACGAGTAATTATTACGATTTCAATATGGGTAAATCAACCGCTACATTAGATTTTATGCTAAAACCATAATAACATATAGGGGGGTGTTATATGCACTTTAATTTTAAAGGTTGAACAAAGCGAATATCAGTATATTTTCATCCCCCTTACATTAGATGAATAAATAAATAAATTACAATGGAACAGAAAAAGAACGATGTTTCCACAATAAGTGGATTTTCAAATGTGCTTAAAAATTATGAAAAATCAATAGCACAATTATTGCATATAAAATATGGTATTTCCTATGAAGAATTTTATGTTACCTGTGTTAATGCGGTAAAAAAGAATCCTAAATTATTAAATTGCGACCCAAAATCTTTATTTGGTAGTATTTTATTATCAGCCGAAGTTGGTTTACGACCTAATACTCCCGAACAACACGCATTTATTTTGCCATACGGAAAAGAAGCAAAATTTCAAGTTGGCTATAAAGGTTTAATTGAAATGATGTATAGAAATATTAGGGTGAAATCAATTTATGCGGAAGCAGTATTTGAAAAAGATGATTTTGACTATGGTTATGGATTAACGCCTTATCTTAATCACAAACCTTTTCGTGGTGGTGATAGGGGTAAATTAGTATGTGTATATGCCGTTTGTAAGTTACAAGATGCAGACCCATTATTTTCAGTAGTTGAAAAATCCGAATTGGATAAAATAAAAGAATTTTCGCAAAGTAGAAATTCGGAATTTAGTCCATATAATTCGGGTGCTGACGTTCATCACTTTATGGAGATTAAAACCGCAATTAAAAAGTTATCTAAATTAATACCTAAATCATCTATTATTGAAATTAGTAAAGCCATAGATTATGATAGTCGTTTTGAAGGTGGTGCAAAAGTATTTGTAGATATTCCACAATCCCCAAATGAAATTGTTGAGCCAAAAATATTGGATTACGATGAACATAAAAAATCACTTTCTAATGCTTTTGACGATTTGAATTTTAACAATGTTTCACGACGAGAAACATCACCAAATGAAATTTACGAAACTGAAATAATTGAAAGTAAAAAAGAATTTACTTTTGATTTATCAGCACCAAATATTGAATCAGAAGTGGAAGAAAATAATTTCAATGAAGCAGAAAAAAGGAACAATATTAGAAATTTTTATGAAGGGGATGATGATGATGACATTGAAAAAACAAAAACTTTGTTTTAATGAACATTGACGAATTTAGAAAAAAGTTTTTTGTTGACGATGGAAAAGTAGTTTCTCGTTCAAAAAACAAATATCGAAATACAAAAGTAGAAATAGATGGAATTGTTTTTCATTCACGAAAGGAAGCAAATTTTTATTCTGAATTAGTTATAAAAAAAAACGCCAAATTAATTCTTGACTTTGAAAAACAAGTGTGTTACGACATTCGTGTTAATGATAAACATATTGCTAAATACTTTTTGGATTTTAAGGTCATAAATTTAGATGGAACTATTAATTATTACGATGTAAAAGGTAAAGACAAAGTTTCGGGTAAATGGATTACTACCGATGTATTTATATTAAAAAAGAAATTGGTAGAAGCAATCTATGGAATAAAAATAGAGAATATATGAGTTATAGAGTAACCAATACTGAAAAATGGAATGACACTTGGTTTAGTACCTTAACACCGAATGGTAAATTGCTTTTTTTCTTTTTGGTTGAAAATTGCGACAATGCAGGTTTTTATGAAGTAAACAGAAAATTTCTTTTATTCTATACAGGATTGAGTGAAGATGATTTAAGAGATGCTATTCTTGAACTTAAAAAAATGTATGTAAAAAGTAATGATGGTTTGCGAATATGGATTAAGAATTTTCTTAAATATCAAAAAAAAACACCCTTAAATTTTTCTAACAATAGTCATAAACAAATTATTGGTATTATTCAAGACAATTTACTTAACGAACAAAAATTTAAGGGATGTGCATTGTTAAATTCTATGTTACCTGTTGAATTGCAAATATCAAAAAGAAAGAAACGTGAAGTAATTGATAATTCAAATGAAGATATACAACCATCAGCAATAATACCATTACCTAAATTTGTAAAGCCAACGATAGAAGAAATAAAAGAATGTATGAAAAGCAAAGATTTTGCCTTCTATATTGTCGAAAGTAGTCGTTTTTACAATTATTTTGAAAGTAATGGTTGGAAAGTAGGTAAACATACAATGAAATCTTGGAAAGGTGCAGTTCATACTTGGATAAGTAATTTTTATGAAAGAAATAAAATGATTGAAAAGAAATCAAAAATTGAAACCCTACGAGAATCACACGAAGAATTATCAGAAGTTGATTGGAACAAAGTTTATAATATAAATGAAGATGAATAACATAGTCAAACATACCAACATACCCGCTTTATCTCCTGTTGCAAGAGATATTTATAATGCAAGTAAAAAACCAATGATTAAATCATTTGATGATATGAATGTTGTCGTAAATTCTATTCACGTTTCCGTTAATAAAGTAATAGCGGACAAAGGTGTTAGAATGGAAATAGATGATATTAATTACTTAAAAAAATCAATTTCACTTGATATTATTCGTGATTTCTCAATATTAAGTTTGGAAGATATTAATGTATGCTTTTCTATGGGCGTAAGAGGTAAATTAGGCGATTATTACGGAATAAATGTGGCAACACTATACCAATGGCTTGATAAGTACAAAAACGAGGTCTTACCGATGGCAAATGGAGAAATTTATGATAAAATGCCAAAAGCTATTGAACCTGTTACGGAAGTTGATTTGAAAGCATTTGATATTAGTTTATTAAAAAAAATAAATCAAATATTGGATGGCGAAATAGAATTGAATACGTTTAATGATTTTGGAAATATTCATTACAATTTATTGGATAAATTTCAATTAATAAGTTTAAGTAAGGATGACAAAATTGATATTTTTTATAGGGCAAAAGAATTGTATAAATCTAAAATAATAAATAACAATCTTGATTTGTTAAAACAAGGAAAAAGCGTACAGGTAGTAAGCGTTGAAAATTTTATGAAAGAAATAGAAACGAACTCAAAAACAGCAAAAGATATTGTAATTATCGAAGCCAAAAAAATAGCGTTTCGAGAATATTTACAAAAAATTGAAAACAAAGATGAATTTATTAAATTATTAACAGACAAAATAGAACAATATTATGGTGATAAATAAAATGGAAACTTATGTAGTGAACATAGGTAAAAACATAAAAAGAATAAGGCAAGAAAAAAAAATATCACAAAAAGAATTGGCAGAAAAAATAAACGTAACACATTTTTGGATTTGCAAATTAGAAAGTGGTAAAAAAAATACTACCATTCATAGATTGGAAGAAATTGCTCTGCACCTTGATACAACTTTACTTGATTTAATCAAATAGATATGATTTTATTAGAAGAACAAAAAGATTTTACCTTGAAACACATTGATTATGATTTATTACAAATAATCATTCGAGGTTTGAAACACGAAAAAAATAATATTCAAGAGAATATAAATTTATTGGTAGTAGAAAATATGACTACACCCGAAGTTTCTAAATTAAATAAGCCACAAATTGAATTTATGAAATCAATTAGAACCGAAATAGATAAATTGATAGAAGATTACGACAAAATGAATAAATGAAAAAACCCCCAAGCATTTGCGAGGGGGGGGAATCAATTACCTATAACGAGCAGAAATAGGATTGATTAAATGGCTAACATAACTCCCGATAAAAAGATACCACTTACAATAGCAATCCACTTACCAATTTTTTGGTTTCGTAATTGTTTTTTTAGCAATTTAGTTTCTTTTTGGTGAATATCAATTATTTTATCCTTTTCCAAAATAATTAATTGATTGCTTTCAATTATTTTGTCTTTAGATTCAATAATAGAATTTGTTTCGATGATTATTTGGTCTTTTTTTATCAGTTCGTTATTATCAATAATTCGTAATTCTTGGCATTGTTTTCTTTCTTCGTTCCATACCGCTAATTGCTTGGCTTGTGCGACCTTGAAACAAACTAATGTATCGTTATCAATCACTAATGATTTAGGATATTTTTGCCCAATTAAATTAAAAGCAAAAACAATAAATAAAATACTAATTAAATTCTGCATCCCAATAGTTAGTAATTTCTTTCGCATCCATTTGCTTTACTTTTGATATTTCTTTTTTATATCGTATTTCTACTTTCGATTTCAATTTATTAAGTGAATCAACTTGATTATTTAGTTTCACTATTTTTTGATTTTGATATTCTATTTCTTGTTCGTATTTTTCAATTATTCCTTCACGGAATTTAATTTCATCTTTTATTTCTTTCAATTTTTCTTTACGTTCACTTTCGTATGCTCTTTTGTAGTGCAATTTAGATGAACACATATTCAGAAAAAATGCAGTAAAAATAATTAATGCCCAACCAAAATAAGATAGTGGTATTTTTCTACCCCAAAAATCTTCGGAAAATTTCATTACGCTTTAATTGTAATTACTTCGTTGTTTGGTTTAGTTATCTTAAATTCCACCCTGCGATTTCTTTCTCTATTTACATCATTATCATTTGGCACAATAGGTTTACTTTCACCAAATCCTTGTGCAGTTATTGTATCAACAGCTACGCCTTGTTTAACTAAATAATCTTTAACGGCATTTGCCCTGTTTTGTGATAATTTTAGATTGTATTCATCACTTCCTTTGTCGTCAGTATGCCCTGCAATATCTAATTTCCAATTTTTCGCTTTCACCAATGTTTCAGCCAATTTATTTAAGGAAGGAAAAGAACTTTCACGAATAGTAGATTTATTAAAATCAAAATTCAAGTTATCAAAAGCATCTTGTAAAACATCTTCTTGAATTATAACAGGCACGGGTTTTTTTCTAAAATAGAAATAAGCACCCACCCCTGCGAGTATTAAAATTGTTCCAACAATTATTACCGTTTTTGTTGTTTTTGTCATAGACATAACCGAAAGTTTTAGATTACAAATTTATCAATAAAATTGCACCTATTATTTTTTTTGTTTGTAAACAATCATACCATTTTTTGTTTTCGATGCGATGTATGTTTTTCCATTGTAGGTAAATGATTCAGCACCTTGTTTTTTTGCTTCAAGCATTTTTGTAAAATATTCGTTTGCCATTTTATTTTTTTTAATTGTTACTTATTAATGTGGTGGAAATTCATCCTTCGTATATTGATAAAAAAACTGCCTAATATAAATTCCTGTTGGATTTTTGAAATCAAGTACAAGTTTGTAATCTTTTCCACCAATTATTTTTTTCATTCGTTCTTCTTGTCCTATTGCTCTATTATCCGCACCACTCCCTGCCGAGCCATAAGTCATAAAACCTGTATATGCTTTACCATCTGTACTTGGCTTTATTGTGGCTTCCCACGTTACTTTGTAATTTTTTGAATCTATATTAATTTTCAAATCAGTAACATCGGGGTTAATTCCTTTTTTGTATAAATCAACCAACGCTTCTTTAATTTTTGTGGACATACGACCCCCAAAGCCATCGGATTTCCTGCGTTCAAAACTATGTAAAGCATCTGCCATATTTGGCGTTCCTTTCGGAACAATGTATTCTCCTTTTACAATAACACCTTTGTTCATTATTGTATTGTTTTCTTTATTTTTTTTTCTTTTTCTAATTACTAAACCAACAACAAGTGCAGTCGCTAAAACACCACCTACACCTGCAATAATCAATATTTGTTGTTTACTTAAACCCACTACTTTAATCGTTTTATTTCCTTAAAGTGTTTATATGCACCTAACCCATAAAATAATAACATCGCTATTGTAACAACAGATGCTAAATTCAAAACCTTTAATATTTGTGAATTTTTTATTGATTCAATATCTATTTTTTCTTCCATTTTACCAAAGTAATTGGTCAGCGTACCAACCATTTGTTTCTTTTTTTAATCTATCTTTTTTATGACGTATTTTATACAATCTACGTCTTTCATCAGCGTATTTTTTACCCATAGTTTTTGTGTACGTTGGATAATCTGAATAACCTAATGCCCCTACGGATGCTACCTTAATACCACCCTTGTAAACGTCTATTTTTTTACCTGCTACACTACTTGGCTTAACGACTACTCCTAATCTTTTTGCCTGTTTTTTAGTGTAATCGGTTATCTTATACATTATTTAGTTGGTTTTGGATTCACGGTATCTCCACTTGCCCATAACCTACACCAATGGTCTAATTCTATATTTCCCTGTATCTGCGAACAAATTAATTCATCGTTTACATATCGCTGAAATGTAAAACGACAATTTCCACATTTTTGCCCACGATAAGGTTTACCAATATAATTACTGCCTTTTTTCGTCATTTTATAGGGTGGTGTACCCGAACCTAACAACCAATAAAGTAAGGGTTTTTTACGCCTTTCTTCAATCGGTAAATTTCTAAACTGACTTATTGCTTTTTGAACGTATGGATTTGCATATATTCCTGCTTTTGGATAATCAAAATTATTATCGCCATATTTTTGACCATCAACGCCTATTAAATCTTCAAATATATCATCCATAATTATTTATTTAAGCACCACAACAACCACCAAATGAAGATGAACCACCACAACCACAACCACTTGCATTTGACATTTTTTCAGCCATTTTAGGTGTTTTTGGTTTCAAAAAGTGATTAGCAATTAAAAAACTTCCAAATAACACTCCTACTACAATTACCATTTCTTTTGTCATATTTTTATTTTTAAAGGTTTATTTTTTTCATAAAGTTAGGTAATTTACCTTTTTTCTTTAAGTAAAGATAAGTTAAAGTTCCCGAAACTCCTAAAATAGCAACCGCAATACCTACCGCTATCACTCGTTTAACTATTCGTTTTTTTTTGTCGGCATCACTTTCAGAACTATCTGAATTTGTACCTAAATTATTTTCAAGTATTCTTTTCCACAGGTCAAAGTTAGAATTTACTTCACTCAATCCTTTTGAACCACCATTAACACTTTTTCTTGCCAAAGTCAAATTGCCATCCCTTGCCATATCAAAAGTGTTTCTATTGACACCATTTTTAGCATAAATACCACCACGCTTTTTAGATAAAAATGTTGTGGCTATTTGATATGAATTGTTTGGTTCTAATGCCTTATCTCCATCGTTTACTAAATCAACACCAATTAAATCACCATAACTTTTGTAATTTGCTTTTCCTGTTAATTGTATTAAACCTCTACCGAAATATGGTAATCCATTTTTATCTGTTCCTAAATCATAATAATTCTTTTTACCCCCTTTGGTACTTCGATAATAATTTAAAGCACTTTGACAAGGTTTATCTTTATATGCAATCCCTTTTTTACCACAAACGTTATCTGCTTCCCATCGTTCAAGAGAATAATCACTTTCGCTTTTAGCCGTTGCTAATAAATACGCTAAATCAGATATGCTCGTAATTTTGCTATCATTTTTAGCATATTCAAATATCTTGCGTAGAGAGTTTTCAAAGTCAGTTTTTCCACCACTTCTTTTATATTGCGAAATTGCATTATCTATATTTACCGAAACACCCATTATTTTAGATTTTTGATTACGACAAACACATCTTTGCTTTTATTTTTATCTATTTTTCCATTAGATAAATAATAATTTTTCTTTGTTACCGAATTACTTATATTACCACCAATACCTACGGCAACATTATTGTTTATTTCAGTTATTAAATCACAATGCGATTTGTAACCTGCACTTGAATCGTAAGTAATTCCACCTTGTCGTGGATAACATACTAAATCACCAATTTCAACTGAAACTTCATCGGGTTTGTATGCTTTAAATTTTTTAGAATTATTTTCTTTTCGATTTTTTACTGCTTCTGCAATATATTGAGAATGTGATTGTGCATATTTGAAATCATCTCCTGCCCCTGCTTTACGCATTAAATAAGAAATAAAAGCAGAACTCCACGCTTCATTAATATAATATTTATCATTTTGCTTTACACCTGCACCCTCTTCCCAATATTTTCTTAAATCTTCTATTGTTTCTTTTGAACCTTCTTTTATTCTTTTTCCGCCTTTATTCCATTTATCCCATTCTTGATTGGCTAAACGAATTAAATCATTCTTAAAATTTGAAGAACCTTTTTTTAATTCACTTTTGGGTTTTCTCAAAGTAAATAACAGACCAATAATGGTAAGCAAAGAAACTCCACCTAAAACAACCCAATATTTATTTTTAATGTCAATCATTTTTTGAATACTTTAACAAGGTAACGAATAATTGAATGATTAAAATAACCTACTAAAAAAGAAAATAATTTGGTTGCACCTGTTCCATCTTTTAATACTATACCCAATGTGTCCATTATATCATTGGACATTATCAACAAAACAAATATTGAAATGAAAGAAAGAGCAATTCTAATGTAATTATTTATATCACAAAGAAAATATCCTAACGTAAGCGGTAACGACTTATTACGTCTATCTAAAACCATCATTAAAACGTGCGTAATTATTCCACAACACGCTAATAAAATATTTTCAAAAGTTAAATTATCCATTTTTATTTTTTTGTATCTTGATTCAACATAGTTAATTTATCTTTTATTTCATCGTAATCTGCAATATATATTTCTTTTGGAGTATGTGAAGGAACGTATTGTACTTTGTTTTTTTCTCTATCAATTTTTACTTCGATAACACTTCTCGGTCTTTCACCAAATAATTCTTCATCGGGTTTAATTATCAACAAAGGATTGTTAGTTTGAAAATCGTCTATATTATTTGGCATTACATATCCACGAACATAAGAAATGCCATCTGTACCCCAATAAGTCGTTCTACCATCATTTTCATCATATTGTGGTTGGGTTTCTTTTTTTTCTAATAAATATGGATATAAATACCTATACGCTAAATATACAACACCACCCAATGCTAATATCTTGATAAAATTTTTCATTGATTTTTTCTCAAATCTTTTATTTCTAAATATATTTTATATGTAGATAAAGTATAAAATGTAATCACACTTAAAGCAACAATCAAACTGATGTTACCTACTTTTTTTATATTAATAGTTTTTAATAAATCTTCCATTAGTACACAATTTTACCACCAAAATCAATGGTTTGTTTAGAAACATTTTGACCATCTTTGTCTTTAATAACAAATTCAATCGTTTTTCCTATGGTTGTAAAAACCAATTTATATCTTTTTGGATTATATGTATTCCCTGCCGTCATTTCGCCATTTTGACCTAATGAAATTGTTTGTTCATTATACCCAAATGAAGCATTTGTTTTATTATTTATAAAGTCATAATTTGATAAGAGAAAGTATGGCTTTCTATTTCTAATCGCAAACCAATAAATGCTAAATACCGCCAAAGGTAAAGCCACCCCAAGAACTATTTTTCCTGTATTGTTCATATTAAATAATTTTTGCTATTTCAAAGTGCATACCATCTTGTCTTGAAAAATGACCACCCCAATAAAATCCATATTCATTTGCGATAGGTACGATTTCACGAACCGAACCTTTTTGACCAACTAATGCAGGTATTTTATTTAGTCCATTTTGAGCAACATTTACATCGAAAGCCGTTCCCCAACTATGATTACTTAAATTAGTTCGGCTACCACGAACATATCGTGGATAAAAAGCCCCTGCAAAACTTAAAATATGCGTATGTAAATTTTCTTTTTCTAATTGCTCAAAAAACTTTACTAATTGGTCTTTTCCGTATTTGTGCCACATCATCATTGTATATTTACCACCTGTTGCTTTTGATAACGCAGGTAAATTAACACGAACTATATTTTTTGATACCCAATCACCTAAAATTGTAATGCCTTCGGGATTTTGAGCCGTTGGACTTGATTTGTAATTAAATTCACCGAATATTTTAGCACGTTCTTTATTCCCTACCAATGGATTAAAATTAGGTTTAGGTGGAAATTCTAAATTATTAATTGATTTTCCAAAACCTAATTCTTTTGCTTTTTCAATAGTTTTTAAACCTACAACTCCATCCGCAGTCAAATTGTGTGCGTTTTGAAATTTAATTGTAGCATCGTGTGTTTTCTGTCCAAAATCTTCATCAACAATACCTAAATAAAATTCTTCTCCACGCAAAAAAGTTTGCCAATCACCTACTAAATCACCTTTTGAACCTATTTTAATAAATGTCATTTTTTTTCTTTTA
>Ga0247834_1003669_pt1 | contig 20553 bp, 16 predicted proteins | sample LaCruzMarch2015__8_FD_187118 | JGI IMG/M metagenome (GOLD analysis project Ga0247834, IMG submission 187118) | Freshwater microbial communities from meromictic Lake La Cruz, Castile-La Mancha, Spain - LaCruzMarch2015_12m | ecosystem: Environmental > Aquatic > Freshwater > Lake | place: Spain...
AGGGTGAATGATTACGATGGTCGCGGGAATTTGTCGGATGCGGGTTTGGGGGCGTTTTGCGTGTTTTTTCTGGAGACGATGCTGGATCAAGTTCGGTTCATGGGGAGCGTGTTGGATATTTCGCAGTGGCGTGCGCGGGTGGAGAGGTATTTTCAGTTTTTGGAAGGGGAATCCTATCGTGAGGCTTTCGCGGGAATTATGCGTGTGTTGGTGGATGAGGGGGAAATTCCGCGTTCGCGGGTGAGGGAGATCACGGGAAAAGGGGCCACGGTGGTGGCGGAGATCGTGAAGAGAGGCTTGGAAGTGGGGTATTTTTGCTCGCCTTCGCCGAAAGGCCTGCTGAGGGTGGCTTTTCCGGAGCAGATGCGGGAGGCGCTTTTTCCCAAGCTGTATTTTCCGGCGGGGAGCAACGAGCCATAGCAGATGAAGTGGTTAATTGTTGAGGATGCGTTGCGGGATCGGAAGGGGCATTGGCTGGAGTATGTCTCGACTTTTGTGCGGGAGTTGCGCGCGCTTGGGGATGAGGTGGTGGTGCTGTGCGATCGCAAGGCGCAGGGGTTTGTGAAGGAGCAGACGGGGGCGCGCTTCGTTTCGGTGTGGTAAATTTTCAGTCTTCGATGGCGAGTCTGGCATGGCAGCAAATCAAAAAAATTGAGATGAGAATTTTAATCGTTGAAGAGGCCTTGAAAACGGGATCGGGGCACTGGCCAGTTTATATTGGCGGGATTGCCTCGGAATTGAGGAAAGCCGGGGATGAGGTAGATGTGCTGGTGCATAGGGATGCCACTGATAGTGTGGTGGACTCTGTGGGCGGTGTTCGTTGGCTTAACAAGAACTGTTGGAGCGACAAGGACTGTCAGGGTTTTGTGGGTGGTTTAAGGCATAGTTACATTTTTGCCAGCGACTTGAAGAGTTGGATTTTGGCAAACGAGCCCTATGATTTTGTCTGCATGCTGACGATACGGTTACAGCATCTTCTTGCATTAACTGTCCTCGAAATGCGATCCTTTCAAAGTCGCGGATTTTTTGAAAAAACTCGCAAAACCCGTTTTTTGACGCTCTTTGTCCAAGGCTTTGGCGAGTATGTGGAAGGCCCTCGGGCGGAAAAGTATCGTCGAATTCAAGGTGGGCGGCTTGGAGCGTTGAAAATGCTCTTGGCTTCGAGGGGTAGATATTTCGGATTTCATGGTTCCAGTGCTTATCCTTTTAGAGGAGCACCTCTGATGGCTTGGAGTTGTTTTCGATTGCTCAGGCGGGGAGTAAGAAAGGGAAGCGTTATTCTTGCAGCGGAAACTTTGCAGATGCGCGGTAAACTGGAGAATTTCGCAAAGTGTCCGGTGGAGCTTTTTCCCCACCCTGTCGTGCCAGGCCCTTCTCTCAATCCTGTCCAAGAGTCCAAGTCGGCATTTATCGATAGTGGGTTTTCTGAAAGCACGACAAGTCCTTCGAAAAATCCCATTGTGATTATCTGTCCCGGATTTGCGCGTTATGAAAAAGGCAGTGACTTGCTCCTTGGCGCGATTGAAGCGATAGTTGAGGAGCGGCTTCGTAAGGCTGGATTGGAGCCTAGAGTAGCAAAAAATCTCTCTACGGAATCTGAGCCTCTCCATTTCATCGTGCAGTGGCCCGAGCCATTTGCCATGCCGGATGGCAAGCTAATCGGTAGCCAGGCGGATTTCGCGAGCCGGACAGAGTCATTCCGGAGCGGCAAATATTTGAGCAGTTCCGGCGAGGAGGTGGACGCCGGAATCACGGTCGAATTTTTAAATCACAATTTGACAGCGGAGGAATATCGGAGGCTCCTGCAAAAAGCTGATTTCGTAATACTGCCTTATCGCAAGAGTTCCTACCACAACAGGGTCTCGCGTGTGGCAATCGAAGCCGCCATGGAGGGGGTGGGCTTGATTTACATGGCGGGAACTTGGTCGCAAGAAATAGTGGAACTCATTGGAACTGGTGTGGAGATCGCGGAGGAGAGTGTAAGTGCGTTGAAAGTCGCTATTTTTCAGGCAATCGGGCATAGCGGAAAATTGTCGGAGGCCGGGCGGATTCGAGTTCGTGCCTTCCACTCGGTGCAGCTATTCCGGAAAATTTTGCTTGATTCCTCCAGTAGTGCACGAATTCGAAGAGGCTTTTCCCGAGTTCAAGTAGCCGCAAAAAGAGTGGCGCTCAGCGGTTGGTATGGAGAAACAAATTTGGGTGATGACTTTTTACTTTTGGCAGCTTTGAATGCGCTTCCAAAAAATCTGATGATCAATGTATTGGGTCGCAGGGAAGGATTGGAGGGATTGGCTTTTTCAGGTGGAAGGATTAAAATAGATGAAACTGGTGCACCACTAAAGCAATTCTTAAGGATTTTTAAATTTGATGATTTCATTTTAGGCGGTGGTGGCTTGTTCCCAGAGTTGAAAAGCAGCTTTTCCAAATATCTTCAGCTTATCGCTCCGATTTTATTTGGTAAGCGACTTATTATTATTGGAATTAGCGTTAATCCAAATAAAGGAGGCTTTGAATCGAAGGTCTGGAGATTTTTGGTAAAGAAATCGGCTCTTTTTACAGTAAGAGACTATAAAACAAAAGACTATTTAAAAAAATGTTGCTTCGAGAGAGATGAGGTGCCGATGCTCCATGACCTGGTTTTCTCGGGAATACCCATAAACGCACCCAAGTCATCAATCTTGCCAAGCTTGCCCTCCAGATACGCCTTAATTTGCCCTGCTTGGTTCGACTCCATTAGACAAGTTGATGAATACCAAGCAGAAAAAAGGTTAATCTTCTTGGTAGACGAGTTTCGGGCGTCAATTAAGGTGCTTTTAGACTTTGGCATCACGCCGGTTTGGTTCTCATTTTTTCCAAGACAGGACAGGATATTGATTAATGCTTTTAAGAAACTTTGGACAGGCGATCCGATTCAGGTTTTAGAATACGGGAAGGACTTTCAAGCAGGCGATGCTTTAAGTATGTTTCGCAACGCGGAATTCAACCTTTGTATGCGTTTCCACTCGCTCGTTCTTGCAATGATTGCCAGACGGAATTTCGCAGCCATATGCTACGATTATAAAACCTCTTGTTTGCTTGAAATGGTAGGGTTGTCGGATGCAGGCATTGATTTTGGTTTGGGGTCACAAATTTGCTATGGACACGAACGGGATTTGCCGATTGGAAGTTTATCGAATCTTGTGAAGAGAAGACTTGAATTGAACATGCAAACATGCAGAGTTCTTGAGCAAGAGGTGCCGAATTTGGAACACCAGTCAGCGAAGAATTTTGAGATGTTGCGGGAACTCTACACTGCGTGATGCACTGGTAAGAATCCTTATCGGCTATGAAAATTCGAATTTTGATGGGATCAATTTTGGCCCACGCTTACAATTGTTGGATTGGAAATTTCCCATCGCGGCGGGTGCGGGAGATTTATTTGAAGGGCTGGCTTGGTAAATTTGGTTCGAAATCCGGCGTTCAGATGGGGTGTCGTTTCTTGAATGGGCGGAAGGTTTTTTTGGGAGAGCGGAATGTTATTAATTTCGGATGCTTGTTTGATGGTCGCAAATTCTCAATTCGGACTGGAAGCAATGTTTCGATCGGGCCCGAAGCAACTATTTTAACGCTTGGCCATGATCCGAGGTCGGCGACCTTTGCAGATCGCGGAGGAGATGTTGTAATTGGGGATAGGGCGTGGATCGGTTACCGGGCGGTCATTTTGCCGGGTGTTATGATTGGCGATGGGGCAGTTGTCGGGGCAGGGGCGTTAGTCACCAAGGATGTCCCGCCTTATACAATTGTTGCTGGAAATCCGGCGCGCGTAATCGGTTGTCGTGAACAGGTCGATGGCTCAAGAAGTTTTGATTACGAGTTGGAGTTTCAGCCTTGGCTGCTCTAATTTTTTTTGAAAAAAACATTAACATCAAAATGCATACATTTAAGACTTTAGTATTTCTTATACTGCGTATATTGTCTTCGATTTGCGTTGGAAGCTGGAGGGTTGCATTTTTATGCGGTGGTCTTGCGTCGATGGGGCATCATCGGAGCGGGATGAGATCGCGATTTATCGCAGTGCTCCATAAATTCTCAAGGGATGGTTTTGTCCAGATGCGATTCAAAGTTCGCGGCAAACAGTTTGTTTTTCTCATGCGTGAGGGAAATATGGCTGATTATTTGATTGGTGGGGAGTTGGTGCGTGGCGCTTACAATCCACCTCAAAAAAAACCCACCTTAATCGTCGATGGCGGAGCAAATATTGGAATGTTTTCCCTTTTGGCGCATGCCTATTTTCCTGAGGTTGGGATTCTCTGTTACGAACCAGACAAGGCAAATCTTGGCCAACTTGAGCGAAATTTTGCGGCTAATCAAATCTCGGCGGAGATTGTGCCGAAAGCGCTTTGGTCCAAAGAAACTACACTATACTACCATGCGGGGGCTTCCTACACGGGCTATGTAGACGAAAGCCCTCCTGGTGAGGAGATCGCTTGCGCTACAGCGCATGTGGAAGATGGTTGTTGGCTAAAGTTGGATGTTGAGGGCGCAGAATACGAGGTGCTGCCCGAAGTATTGGGGCGAGGCGTGCGCCCAGCGTTTATTAGCATGGAAATTCACTTCAATAATCAAAAAGGGGAAAAATTGGTGAGACTTCTTGAGCAGAGTGGATATCGACTAATAAATGTTTTTGACCCTTTTTCAGAATGTTTGAACATTGAGGCTGTTTATATCGGATAATTTTGAAAATTCTGATTTTCAGCCCAACTTCTATTGGAGGACTTGCGGAGCATACGCACTACCAAGCACAAGCGCTTGATGCTATTAAAAGTCAGACTTACAGTAATATTGAAACGCCCAAGAACGAGGTAATGGTGCTGTGTTCCGCTGATTTTTTGGAAGGTCGGGTGGCAGTATATAAAAAAAAGAAAGTTTTTATATCGGGTCTTTCCGTATTCGGTCCTTTTGTGGGGCGGATCGGGGAGCTTCTGGATAAAAGCGTGAAGATTTTGGGGGATCAATGGAGACTGGCTTGGGAGGTTATGACGCGAAGGCCAGATGTTGTTTTGCTTGCTTCCTACTCCGAGTATCTGGCTCCGCTCTGGGTTTTACCGCACTGGATTTTGGCAAGGCTTTTTGGAGTGGTGTATGTGGCAAATTTGCATGATCCTGTTCGTGACTATGTAGTGGGACCGAAATGGTGGCATGAGTTTTCCGTAGCAATGGCTTACTGCCCTATTTCGGTGGGGGTGGTCCACCAGCGATTGCCGGAGTCTTCACCGGTTCCAAAGCATGTGCATGTTGTCGAAGCGCCGGTGGGCGTTTATGATTTGCAGGAGTCGCCGGAGGATCCGGAGGCGATCCGGGCGGCGTGGGGAGTGGCAAGGCGAAATTCTGCAAGGCTGGAAAAAGATTTAACCATAACCGTAGAGGCGGGAGCCTTGGAGCAAGAGCAACCGAAGGTTGGCCCGAAGGGTGAGGGAGTGGGCACGACCGAGTCAAAGAGTTCGGAGGTGTCGCAGGGCAACGCTCAGGAAAACTCTGCGGGCGCTACGTTTTCACATCTCACTACAAGCGAGCTTGCGCGGGTTTCAGCAAACGCATCGCTGCCTCGCTTCGCGAGTTGCCATGCTTCTTCAATCGCAATTAGTCACTCGTTACTCGCCACGGAGTCGGAGGTGTCTTCACTCGCTACCAGTTACTCGCCACACGCCACTACGGCTTCGCCAGAAGTCGTTTTTCTGGCTTTCGGATTTATCCGCAACAATAAGAACTTGGATTTGGTCATTCGTGCTCTAACAGAGTTTCCGCGGGCGCACTTGATCGTCATGGGCAAGGCACAGTCCCAAAAAGACAAGCCAGTCGAATTTTACCGGAAATTAGCTGAGGAACTGGCACTCTCGGAAAGGGTCAAGTTTTTCGATACCTTCGTTCCGGATGAGAAGTTGGCGAGTTATTTTGCTGCAGCGGATGTGGTGGTGTTGACTTATGACAAATCTTTTCACTCCCAGAGCGGCGTTTTGAATGTGGCGGCGCGAGCGAGGCGACCGGTGCTGGCTTCAGCCGGTGAAAGTCCTCTCAAGGATTGTGTGGAAAAATTTCGCCTTGGTGTTTTTGTAGAACCGGATGATATGAGGGCATTGAAGGAAGGGATCAAAAAAATATCGAGTGGCGAGTGGCGAGCGTCGAGTGGCGAGCCCGATTGGCAAGGCTATGAAGCGTTTGCTTCTTGGGATGTGAATGTGGCAAAAATTTTGGATGCCGTTGAGGATGTAAGGCAAAAAAAGCTGAAATGGTGAATGCGAAAATAAAAAACATCGAGCTTCAATCAAAAGCATAGATCGAAGAAATTTTAAGAAGGTAAAATTATGAATGCTCAAGAGATACTGAAAAACCTGAAGACGGATTGTTATCACTACAAGGGCGACTTGCCTTGTGGGCCGCATCGGCGTGCAGGAAAGACATGTGCTTGTGACCAATACTTGCCGGTCACGCGCCGGGGTGTGGTGATCAAGCTGGGAGCGGCGGGAGATGTGATCCGGACGACGCCGCTGCTGCGGGCGTTGAATCCGCTCGCAACGGGGACGAAGGTGCTGTGGGTAACGCATTCGCCGGAATTGATGCCGGCCGAGGTTTGCGAAGCGGTGAAACCGACTGCGGCAGTGATGGCGCGCATTGCGGCGACGGAGTGGGATTTTTGTTGGAATCTGGACAAGGATATCGAGGCGTGCGCGATCGCCAGTCAGGTGCGGGCGAAGGAGTATGCGGGCTACTCTTTGCGAAATGGAGTTCCCTATCCGATTGATGAGCGGGCTTGGCACAAGTTTGCCACGGGGTTGGACAATCCCTACAGCAAAGCGAACACTCTTAGCTACGTGCAGGAGATTTTCGATATCGTGGGGCTACCCTACAACCGTGAGGAGTATTGGTTGCGCGAGCCGTCGGAGTCTTCAAAGCAGGTGGCCGAGGAGATTTTGCCCAGCACTGGTTGGGTGGGATTGAACACGGGTGCGGGGTGGCGCTGGCCGACGCGGATCTGGCCAGAGGAAAATTGGGCGGGGTTAATTGCAAAGCTCAAGGCTACAGGACTTAAACCGGTGATCCTCGGTGGGCCGGAGGAAGTTGCTCTCAATGATCGGCTAGCCCAGAAAACAGGTTGCCTATGGCCGGGGGTGAAGTCGCTGGATGTATTTTACGCGATGGTGGCCCGTTGCGATGCGCTTGTGACCAGTGTGACACAGGCAATGCACTTGGCTATTGCGGCAAGAGTGCCCCTCGTGCTGTTCAATAACATTTTTAATCAAGCGGAGTTTGAGCTCTATGGCCGAGGACAGATTGTGGGCCCGCAAACGCGTTGCGATTGCTTTTATGACGCAGTGTGCAAGACTGGAAGAAATTGTGTGAGAGAGATCACGGTAGAAATGGCAGCGCGAGCTGTGCTGAAGGCGGTGTAATCCTAAAGCTCAACCATGCCCAGACTCCTTCTAGTAAGCGCCTGCAGGCATTGGTGTAGCTTTTAATATTCTCCACCTTACCTACGCCGCCCCACTCGTCACTCGTCTTCCATGCCCGACCAAACAGTTCTATACCCAGTCTCCTTTTACATAGCAGGAGCGATCCTTGGCGTGGGTATGCTTTATGGCTGGACGCTTAGGCAGAAGGGCATTGGGCTGCCTATGATGGTGGTATTGGCTACAGTGGGTGCATGGTATTTTGTTGATGTGCTCTATAATGATTACGCTCAATATCAACTGCAGCTGGGAGTAGATATACTGGATGGCGCTTGGTGGCAGGTAACGTTTTTCATTTTTAGCTTTTGCATCTTTGCGCCATTCATGCACCGCTGGCTCAATAAAAAAATACTTCAAGAAAGGAGTCACATTCTTCGCCTCAGCCTTGTGGGAGGGCTGGAGAACGCGTATTTCCAATTGAAAATCACGGCGGCTTTTCGTATTCTTACTGTCGCGTGGGTTGGCATTATGGTGCTGGCCCTATTCAAAACAAACTTTGATTTTCTCGGAATGCTAGCACCCTTTCTGCAGGGCAAGGCCCAGCCTTGGGGTAGGGGGCGCATTGGAGGAGGATTCGACGCGTTTTTATCACTCGCCAGCTACCTGCATATCATGCTCGTGGCGGGATTTGGCGTGATTGTCGCGCTTTCCAAAGATGTGCGCACCCGCACTGCGGCTGGCGTGGTCTTTCTGCTGAGCGCGCCATGGTTTTTTCTGGACCGAACGCGCAACACAATGCTGGCTATTGCATTGCCTGGATTGATTGCTTGGGTTTTCTTGAGAGTAAAAGGTGGGCTTTTCTTTCGCATCGGAATCCTCGTTGTCTTTTTCGTGTTTGTGGATGGGTGGATGCGATTTATCATTCAAACTCGGAGCGGATCGGATATCGCCATGGCGTTTCAAGAAGTGGGCTTTGGCGGTGTGAGTGAGAGAGTGACCAGCAATAAGGTCAAGCACGAGGGGTTGAATATGTTTGAAGAGCTTGGCTGGACGAACTATCTCATCCTCAATAAACAATTTGAGCCAAACTGGGGATCGCGGTATTTTGCGGAATTGGTAAATCCGATTCCAAGGGTATTGTGGCCGGGCAAGCCATTAATCGGAATCGACTACGCGATCGCCCGAGGACAAAAGTGGGAGGGGGCAGCCGCCAAAGAGGGCGGCGTGGGTGCGACGATCTCCACGGGGATGATCGGACAGGGAGTGGTGAATTTCGGCCCATTCTTTGGTATTCTGGCGGCGGCATTCCTCATGGCGACCTGGGCAGCAATTCTAGCGCGTCTGGACTTGAAAGGTGAGAAAACAGGCCGACTCCTGCTCTACATGGTGGGCATGGTCCTGACCTTCAACCTCGGCCGCGACATCACCCTGATCACGCTGTATCCGTTTCTCTTTGGATTCATCATGCTTGTCGTGTTCTCCAGAGCGAGAGGCGAGAGGTAGGCGTCGATCCGCCTTCGCGCTGCGCAGCTACGGCGTGACAAGTCCGCCTATCTGCACTATAGGGGTCAGCGACTGTCTTAGTTTGCAAGGGAAAAGTTAGGATTTTTTAGGAGGCGGTTGGCGAGGATAATGAGTTTTCGCATGAGGGCGGTGAGAGCGAGTCTTTTTGGTTTTCCAGCGGTAAGCAGTCGTTGGTAAAGGGCTTTGAGGATGGGGTTGTGGCGGGATGCGAGGAGGGCGGACATGTAAAGAACGGAGCGGACCTGGGAGCGCCCGCCGCGAATATGGCGTTGGCCACGAAATTGGCCGCTGTCGTGATTGAATGGAGCTACTCCGGCGAGCGAAGCGGCCTGTGTGTCGGAAAGGGAGCCGAGTTCGGGCATGAGGCCCAGGAGGGAGGATGCGGTGATCTCGCCGATGCCTTGGACCTCTTGAAGGCGGGAGACTTTGGATTGAAGGCTTGGAGAGGATTTGATTTTCTCGGCGATGAGTTTTTGAAGGTTGTCGGCCTGTTTTTTCAGGCCGGAAACGGTTTTTTCAATAATCACGAGAATTAATTTGTCGGAAATGGTTTCAGTGAGGTTGTTATTCTGGGTGATCTGGGTAAGTAGATGAGAGCGAAGTTTGACGAGGGCAGCAAGTTGCTGATGTAGAGGCTCCGAAACCGAAAGAGGGGCTGGGTGAAAGGCTTGGCCGAATTCGGTGAGAATTTGAGCGTCGATGGCATCTGACTTCGCAAGTCGACCTTTGGCTTTAGCAAAATCGCGGACTTGCCGTGCATTGATGCGAGCAATAGAGCGATGAAGGCTGTGCGCCAAGGAAATGAGGGAAGCCTCATAACCACCGCTGGATTCACAGACGATGACGGAGTGTTCGGGCAGTGATTTGAGAAAGACCGCAATGGATTTTTCGTTGTTGAGAATGCGAGCGACTTTGCCGTCGCGCTGGATGTCGAGGTGGAGTTTGGCGATATCGATGCCGATGTATGTTTTCATTTGTGTATGGAATGGTTTTAGGGTTGGTTTGTGATGTTTTCGCTTTGACTTGCAATACGAACTCGGTAGGTTCAGGCAACTGTTCAAGTTGGAAACATGCGCCGAGGGAGGATCGAGCTGACCCACGAACTCCAGGGTTCAAGGAATAAACGATCTTCTCCCTCGGCGGCTTATTTTACGCAGAAACTGCGCAGTCCCGCATAAAAATCGCTGGAGGGTTTTGAGACCACTTCAACGATCAGAATCAAGATACAAGGCATTAATTATTGACATTTAAGGGATTTGAGGAGTGGCGGTGGCGAAAAAAAGTGCCGAGTAGCGAGTAACTGGTGGCAGGTGAAAGAACCGCGAGTCGAAAAGAAGAGTCGAGGGTCGAGGGGAATAGACGAAATCATTTTAAAAAATAATAAAACTGAGGGGTATAATAAACTGCATGATCCGATGACGATGAGATTCCCAAAAAAACACAATGCCTTGGAAATATTTTGAAATTCAATTAGGGAATGGTTTTTTCATTGTAGCAGATTTTACTCGCGTCGATCGAATTGTTGTGTCATTTGTTGTAAGGTTGATGTATATCGATGAGCAATTTGAACTTGTCGATATTGCCCGCTATGATGGTGCCCATGGAGTTCCTCATCTTGACCAAATGGACCACAAGGGACGATTGATACAAAAACAATGGATACCCGGACTTGATTTTGACCGTGCCGTGGAGTATGCGTTAGAGGATTTTAAGAAAAATTATGAACACTACTACCGAACCTGGTGTAAAAGTTAAAATATTGAATTTAGAGCCGCGTGCCTCTGTGACAGCGGGTATGACGGATGAAGAGTTTGAGAAGTGGATGCGCAGTCTCGGGGCCGTGCCGATTTCTCCGCAGAGAAAGTTGGAGCTTGAAAAAGCGGGTGTTTGGCGTGATAAGACTTGGCACGCTGATTAATTGAAAACTAGGCCTTAAAAATTCTTTTTGGGGGCCTGATGGGTCAGGCATTAACTCTTGACATTTAAGGAATTTGAGGAGCGGCGGGTTGCGATCCTCCTTCGCGCTTCGAGGCTACGGCATGACGATGGTAACTGGTGGCGAGAGAAAAAACGGAAAGGGTAATTAACTTGGCAAATAGAAAACAAAACGAGTCTAAATTCCATTCGTGGGAAGAAACTGATTCTGGTGGGAGGATTTATCGATTGAAAATCGCGGGTAGGCTTGGTTGGACTGCAATTTACTTGAAGGAGGTTGATTCCTTGGAAAATACGATTCGTTTTTGGCAGGAAAATTACGATGAAAGGGATGTCTTGCGGGAAATCCACGAAAAATTTCCAATTGACCTGGGGCACCGCAAATTTTAAAGTTCATTTATGATTACGCGTGAAACTGTGGCAAAAATGTTGGGTGATTACTTGCATGGTGATCTGGCTTTGAGTGAGTTGGTTGATTGGTCAGAAAACTCGATTGCTGAGGAAGAATTCGAGAACGCAAAGTTGCTGGAAATTGTGGGACGACTGGGGTTCGCGGATGTTCGTGCCTTTGGCTTGGCTTGGGAAGATTTCCGGGAAATGTTGCGCGCCCTTGGTCTTGCTGCCCGAGTAGATCTCGTGGTTGCATAACTGTGTTGGAAAGCGCCGAGGGGTATTCCAGTCTAAGGGGTCAGCAACTGTCTTATTTAAGGGATTTTATGAGCGGCGGAGTGGCTATCCGCCTACGCGCTGGCGCGGCTACAGCGTGACGATGGTAACTGGTGGCGAGAGAAAAAACGGGGCTCGGTCAGGACATAGTTGTTGGAGTCTTGACTTAGGAAAAAATCTGCTGTGGCAGTAAAAAATCCGCTTGATGTTGTGCATTTGTTGTGTAATTGATGAACCATGCAAATGATAGCTTCCAGAGAATTAAGTTCCAAGCCCGGCGCGGTTTTATCAAAGGTTGCAACCGAGGGGGCAATGGTTGTTACGCGGGATGGCCGTCCAATGGCGATCCTCACGCCGACCTCGGCGGAGTCCTTGCTCGAGGATCTGCAGGAAATCTCTTTTTCCCAGGCCCGTCGCGCCGTGCGCAATATGCGGGCTGCCGCTAGCGAGGCGGGAGTTTCATCGCTGTCGCTTGAGGAGATCGATAGGGAAATCCAAGCCGTTCGTCAAACTGCACAATGACCTCTGCTTTCGACTGGGTTCTTGATACGAATGTGCTTGTATCAGGTTTGCTTTCAGCAAAGGGGCCTCCTGGGAGGTTGATTGACGCTGTCTTGGCACGGCGATTGCAAATTGCGTTCGATGACAGAATTCTGCAGGAATACAAGGAGGTGCTTGCCCGCCCCAAGTTTCATTTCAACCCGACTGAGTTTGCTGCCCTGTGGCAGATTCTGCCCTTTCAAAGGCATCTTACGGCAATGCCAGTGGATGGTCTGCAAGCAAGTGATCCGATCGATACAAAATTTCTCGAGGTCGCGGCTGCAACCGGATCCAAGATTCTCGTAACGGGGAATGCCCGACATTATCCAATGGAAACCACCGGCGGAGTTCAGGTCATTTCGCCGAGTGAGGCTTGGTTGCGAATGGCGTAATTTTAATGCGAATCGGGAGTTGAATCTAAAAAGTCAGGCATTAATTATTGACATTCAGACAATTTGAGAAATGGCGGGTGGCGATCCTCCTCCGCGCTTCGCGGCTCCAGCGTGACGAGTCCGCCTACCTTTGCGCTGGCGCGGTTCCAGCGTGACTTGCGGTAACAAGTGGCGGGAAAATGCTTGTTTAAATTGTTTGTTCCTGTAGTTTTGATTTATGGTTGCCTTGAGTGAAATCAGAAATGTGGTGCAAAAAATCGTTCAGTCATTTCGTCCTGAGCGAGTTGTCTTGTTCGGATCGTTTGCGCGCCAGACAGCTGGTCACGATTCGGATGTGGATTTGCTGGTGGTAGTGCCGCATGAGGGCTCGGCTGCAAAATGTGCGGCTGAAATTCGGCAAGCGGTCGATTTTGGATTTCCTTGCGACCTGCTGGTGAGAAGCCCTCAAAAAGTAGCTGAGCGTTTGCGGATGGGGGATCCTTTTTTAAGAGAAGTATTTGCAAATGGAAAAACCCTTTACGAATCCACTGGCACTTGAGTGGTTGGTCAAGGTAGATGCGGATTTCGTAACGGCGAAGCGGGAATGTAGGGCTCACAAGTTGCCGAATTACGATGCGGCATGCTTCCACGCCCAGTAATGCGTGGAGAAGCTTCTTAAGGCTATGATGATTCATGAGGGAATGGTGCCTCCAAGGTCGCATGATTTGAGTTACTTGCTTGGATTGATCCTTTCTCAACGGCCGATGTGGGAGGTTTTTCGGAAGGCTTTTCAGTTTTTGTAAGCTTACGCTGTGGAATATCGCTACCCAGACGAGACGGCGACAAAGGAAATGGCGAGGGAGGCTTTGAGGTATTGTAGCAAATTTCGTGAGCAATTTGATTGCGAAATTGGGCGGTCTCAATGTGAATGAGCATGCAGTATTTGAGAGGGGGCTATCCGCCTTCGCGCTGCTGCGGCAACGGCGTGACGAGAGGAAAGCGGCAGTAACGTGTAGTGAGTAACTTGGTGGCTGGTGGTGTTTTGAGATTTTCATCTTGATTATTCAGGCGTAATCGAATAATTATTCGAAAATTTTCGATAAAATAAATAAAAATACTTTTCAAAGTGTTTGTTCCACTTTGAAAGAGCGTTTTACAGAGAAATCTTCTGCTCTCATTCAGTTGCTTGTGGGGCCGAGGCAGGTGGGCAAGACGACTTTGCTACTGGAGGTCGCTGCGGAATGGGATGGGCGTTCTGTGTATGCTTCGGCGGACACGCCCGAGGCTGCATTGCCAAATTGGCGGGAGGGAATCTGGCGTCGGGTCGACGCTTTGGCGCTTGATGGAGCGCCAGCTGTTCTGCTTCTGGACGAGATCCAGTATCTTCCGGATTGGTCGCACTGGCTCAGGGCAAAATACGATGAGACTCAGCGGCTGGGCTTGCCGATCCGGATTGTGGCCAGTGGGTCATCTTTCCTGCAGATCGGTGCCGGAGCGCGCGAGTCGATGGCTGGGCGCTTCGAAAAGCTCTGGGCGTGTCGGTGCGGCGGGCGGGGATCGCGAAGAAAATCACGGCGCATGCGCTGCGGCACTCGTTTGCCACGCATCTGCTGGAGGGCGGAGCGGATATCCGGACGTTGCAGGAATTACTGGAGCATAGCGATGTGAGCACAACGATGATCTACACGCATGTGCTAAGTCGGCCGGGTGTCGGGGTGCGGAGCTAGATGGGTAGAATTTTTAAGCCTAGGAATGGGAGACTTAAACGCTGATCAGGCGGGCTACGGGGTTGAGTTGGAAGGCTTGGCGCCGAAGCGATCGACGGGGAAGACGAGGATGCGGGAGCCGTCTTTTTGATTTTCGGGTGTGCCGGCGGCGAGGACGGCGATGACGGAGCCTTCTTCATCGAGGACGATATTTGGGCGCTCGATGCGGAGAAATTTCTCCTCGCTGCCGTCGGCGAAGCGGATGGGGATTTGGTTGGTGAAGAGCGGGTCTTTTGAAACCAATTCGTAAGAGAGCCCATCCTTGGAGGTGTAGTAGGCGAAGCTTTTGTGGAACCCGGTGGCGAAGCCGTGGAGGTCGGTGAGGAGCATGTGGTAGCGCTCGCCGTCATGCCAGAGGCAGGGGTCTTCGTTTTGGAAACCGGCGGGCAGGGCGTTTTCGCTGCCTTTGTGCAGCATGGTGTAGGGGCCGAAAATGGAGTCGGCGCGGAAGGCGTGGATGTGGTGTAGGAGTTCGTCGAATTCCTTGCTGCCTGGAAATTTGGGGTTCTCTACTTTCACTTTGCCCACGCCGTAAACGGAGCCGTCCTTGTGGATCCAAAGCCCCGGGTTGTTTGCGGGGATGCACCAATCCTTGCGGCGTTCCCAGGGTCCCTCGACCGAATCGCTTACCGCCACGCCGCTTTTCCAAGCCGGGATGCCGAGGTGGTAGAGGTAATATTTCCCGGCGTGGAAAGCGATCTTCGGGTTGTGGCAACCATCCGAATCAAAAAAATCCCCCGGTCGCGGGCGAAAGACCTCTTCGGCGAAGGAGTAGGGTCCGAGGAGGTTTTTCGATGTGGCGCGGACGATGTAGCTGGTTTTCCATAGGTGGAAATTTTCACTCGGCCAACAGGAGGCGAATAGGTGGTAGGTGTCGCCGACTTTGATGATGGAGGGATCCCAGAGGTGGAATCCCTCGCGCCGGAAACCGCCGTCCCGGAGTGGCTCGCCGAGCTTGGCTTTGAGCGGATTGTCGGTGGGCATCTGGGCGTTGACGTTTTTGCGCCAGTCGTGCAACCGGGTGAGGAGTGCGGCGGTTTTTTCCGGCATCTTCTCGGAGAGGTTGTGTTTTTCGCCGAGGTCGTTTCGGAGGTCGTAGAGTTCCACGCGCTGGTCCTCATACCACTCGATGAGTTTGAAATCGCCCAAGCGCACGGCTCCGTAGGGCGATCCACCTTGGTTGCTGTAATGCGGGTAGTGCCAGAAGATCGGGCGCTCGGGCGAATCCGCGCCTTGGAGTTCGGGCACGAGGCTGGTGCCGTCGAGGTGCCACTGTGGGAGCGGCGGTAGGTCGGCCATGGCAAGGAGAGTGGGGAAAAAATCCGGGGAGGCCACCGCTTTGGTGCAAACGCTGCCGGGGCGGGTTGTGCCGGGCCATTTGATCAGGAGAGGTTCGCGCACGCCGCCTTCGTAGGGCCAGCCTTTGCCGGCGCGCAGGGGCAGGTTCGATGTGGGAGAACCCTCGGCGGTGGAGAGGCCTCCGTTGTCGGAGGTGAAAAGGACGATGGTGTTTTCGTCGAGTTTCAGCTCGGCGAGTTTGTCGAGGATGCGGCCGACATTATCATCGAGGTTCTCAACCATTGCCGCGTAGGCGGGGTTGTTTTGAACCTGCCTCACGGCACAGCCGTTTTCGTCGAGGAACTCGGGGGCTTCGCCGGCGGGCAGTTTGGCAGCCTTGGCTTTGTATTTTTCAAGCAAACCAGGTTTGGCCTGCAGTGGGTTGTGGACGGCATAGTGCGAGAGGTAGACGAGGAATGGCTTGTCGCGGTTCTGCTCGATGAAGTGGATCGCCTCGCTGGTGAGCCGGTCGGTGAGGTATTCGCCGTCCGGCCCGTCGGGCAGGTTCGGAAGTTGATACGGGCTGAAGTAGGATGGGGGAGTGCCCTTGCCGCAGCCGCCGAGGTTGAGGTCGAAGCCCTGATGCTCGGGCCAATGCTCGGGAGCGTCGCCGAGGTGCCATTTTCCAAAGAACGCTGTCTTGTAGCCGCCGGCTTTGAAGGCTTCGGCGAGTGTGAATTCCTCGAGTGGTAGGAAGGGTTGGATTTCCAAGCGCCGGAGCCGCTGTTCTGGTTTGTCCTTGCGGCCGGGCAACCAGTCCGTAATGCGCAGGCGGGCTGGATGCCTGCCAGTCAGGATGCTCGCGCGGGTGGGGGAGCAGACCGGCGCGGCGGTGTAGGCATCGGTGAAACGCATGCCCTGCTGGGCCAGGCGGTCAAGGTTCGGGGTCTCGTAAAAGTTGCTGCCGTAGCAGCCGAGGTCCGCCCAGCCGAGATCGTCGGCGAGGATAAAAACGATATTTGGCATCTTCTTAGCAGGAGCCGCGTGGAGTCCGGCGGATGCGGCGAGGAGGCACGAGCCTGCGAACAGCGCGCTTTTCAAATATGGGAAGCGGGACGGTTTCATGGGAGCGGCGTGAGCGTGAGGCTTTTGAAGAGCATGAGTTCCCTGCCCGTGATTTCGTCGGCTTGGATAGAAATGTCACAGGTGCCGGGTTCAAGGGCGATTTGACCGAGGTCGAGGGCGACATTCATGCCAGTTTGGGACACGGTGCCTTGGAGTGTTTGATTTCCGATCAACACGCTCAACGAGCCGCCGTAGGTTTGTTGGCTCTTGGCGGCGATGGCTCCGCCGTCAGTTTCGATCTTGGCTTTGTCGGCTTCTGGGGCGTCGTAGTGGAGGGCGGCTTGGAAGGTGGCGGGGTTGGTCAGGCGGGTTTCCCAGCGCACGGCGCAGTCTTTGGTTTTCCAACCCTTCGCATGGGAGGTGATCGAGGTGCCTTTGCCGAGGCTCCAGCCTTTGCGGTCCACGGGGCCGAGAAGTTCGGCGGTGAAGACGCTGAGTTTGTTCGCGGTGTTGGTCTGGAGGAGTTGAGCGGAATCACCACGCGGGCGGGTTTTGCAGTTCAGCACGATCACGCTATCTGTGGCATCTGGCGCGGTGGCGGGGAGTGCGATTAGGAGGTCGGGGCCGACCCGCTCAAAGGAGAGGGGAGTCTTCGGATCGGCAAGGAGCGTGGTGCCTGAGACCTCGGTATTCAGCCCGCCGACGAGCAGTTTGCCATCCTTCGGCCAGTCGAAGACATGGAGGTAGAGATCGTTTACTTTGAGTGTGGATTCGCCCCAACTCTGCGGCGCGAGTGGGGTGCGTTCGGTATCACGGATGGAGTCGCCATTCACCTTCCACCAAGCGGCAATGGTGTCGAGGATGTGTCGGTCTTCTGTGGCGAAAGTGCCGTCGCCTTTGGGGCCGATGTTCAGGAGCAGGTTGCCACCGCGTGCGGCGGCTTTGGCGAGGAGTTGGATGAAGTGCCCAGGCGGTTTGTGGGATTTGTCGTGGTCGTGGTAGCCGTAGGATTCATTGGTGGTGGGGATGGCCTCCCAATCTGTTTCTTCTGGTGCAGTCATGGGTCCGAATTCGGCGGGTCGGTCGGTCGTGGTGTGGTAATCGCCGTAGGCCGACCCTGCGATGCGGCCGTTGAGGATGAGCTTCGGATCTTCTTTGCGCAGGGCGGCGAGGATTTGGAGGTTCAGTTCCTGCGGGTTGTGGTGCGGTGTGTCGCCCCAGAGGATCGCGGGTTGGTAGTTGCGGATGAGTTCCAGCATTTGCGGGAGAGCTTTTCTATCGACACAGGCTTTGCGGCGTTCGGCGCCGTTGGGCTCGGGGAAACGGGGGTCGCCGGAGAGTGACCAATCGATCGCGTGGGAGTAATAGACGCCGAGTTTGATGCCGTGCTTGTCGCAGGCGGTTTTGAGTTCGCGCAAGGGGTCGCGGCCAAACTGGCTCGTTTTGACAACATTGTAGTCATCGACTTTGGAATCAAACATCGCCACGCCATCATGGTGGAGAGCGGTGATGATGATGTAGCTCATGCCGGTTTCCTTCGCAGCGCGCACCCACTCGTCGGCATTGAAAGATGCCGGATTGAAGGGCTTCACGATCTCCTCGAGGTAGGTGTCGCGCTTGATTTTTGCGATGCGCTGGATGTGCTCGGCGTAGCCCTCGACCTTTTGGCCTTTCCACTCGCCCGCCAGCGCGGAGTAGACGCCCCAGTGGATGAACATTCCGAAGCGGGCCTCGCGCCACCAAGCCATGCGGTCTGTAGTGTCCTTGGGGGCTGGCTCTTTTCCAGTCAGCGCGGAATAAACCGTGCTTGCCAGAAGGGTGGCTCCTTCTTCATTGGGATGAACTTTGTCGGGGAGCAAATGGGGCTTACCCGCGAAGGCGGCGTTGATGTCAACCAGCCCCACGTGGAGTTCAGCGGCGAGTTCCTTGACCCAGCCGACTTCCTCTGTGACGCAGGCGTTCTTGATTTTAAAAGCGCCTGAGCCCACGACGGGACATGGCGTGCAAATGTAAATGCGGGGCTTTGACGGGAGTGAACGGAATGACTCCACCAAATCCCGGTAATCATTCTTGAAATCAGCAATGTGTTTCCAGTTCTGCGGTTTGGTGTCGTTCGTGCCGAGTTTGATAATTACGACATCCGGCACGAATTGGAGGGCGAGTTGATAGATCGACTCGTTCCAGTAGGGATGGTCGCCCTGCTTCAGGAGCGTGCGCCCGCCTTTGCCGAAGTTTTTTACGATCCATGCAGAGCCGAGCATATTTTGGAGTTGCTCGGGATAGGTCATTCCCTTGGCCAATCTCATACCTTGAGTGATACTGTCGCCAACGCACGCGACTCGGATGGATCGTTTGAAATCACCGGGATCGATCGGCGGGGGATTTGCGAGCGCGGTAAGGGATGTGAGTGCGAGAACGAGGAGGATTTTATTCATAGGTGAATTGGGCTGTGGCCACGGTGTCGTTTGAGGAGACCAAGCGAACCCAGCAGGCTTGGAACCATACCGGAAGGCTGTTCTGTAGTCTCTCACTGGGTTTGATCTGGAATTTTTTGTAAGCCGCCCAACGGCCGTCGCCAGTCACATCGGCTTCGAGGGTGAAAGTCGCTTCCGTGTCGCCTTCATTCGATAAATCCAAGCGCTTCCGGTCGAAGCCTGTCATCAGAAAGGGATCGGAGGGAATCGCGGCGCGAACTTGTGATTTCATCCAAGGACCGCCCTTGCCGCGTGGTTTGCCGAGTTGCCAGAGATCATCCGCCGCGCCGAGCCAGACAGCGGCTTGGCCGTCTTCCGATTTTACGATGCGGGGATTATTTTCGCTGCCATCGCTGCCAGTCATGACAAGCAGACCGCGATAGGAGCAGTAATCCTGAATCCGCAAACCATGTGTGGCCACTGGGCGAACCTTGGCGATGCCGCCCGCATTTTCCGCAGGGAGTTCGTAAAATGTGCCGCCGCAATTAAACAGGTCTCGCTCGGTGCAAATCTCGCGGGCGATGCGTGCATCTGCCGGGTCGGCAAACGAACCATCCAGCCGAGGCAGGCGCCAGATGCGGCCCTGCGGGTCCTTATAGATGGCGGAGGCGTTGTCATTTTGCAGGATGCCTTGAGGAATGCTTGTTACGCCGGCGAGCTCGTTGGTCAACTCCGGATCATCTTTGCAGACGAGATTCAGGTCGGCATCGAGTTCGTAGGTGGCACCGCCATGTTTTGCCGAAAGAAGCCCGAGAGTCTTTTTGCCTCCGCTGCGTGTTCGTAAATAACCGCCGAGGGCGTTTTTCGAGCTGCCCATGGCAAGCCCGTCGAACAACGTGGCGTTTTCAGTCGGGCGCTTGTCCTCTCCCGAATACTGGAACCACGCTGTGGCATTGCTGCACTCCCGGTCGGCTCGCAGACGAATCCACTCCCCTTGGATATCGGTCCCCAGTTCGAGCCATTGCGCCTCGCCGGGGGCAACTTCGATGGAACGGATTTTTGTCCATTCGCCGTTGCTTTTTTGATCCACCTCGAGGCCGAAGTGGACAGTTTCATTCGAGCCGTGTTGAAGAAAAAGAGAACGCCTCGCGAATCCCGCAAGAAAGAAGGGATCGGATGGCGTATTGGCCGAGACGGCTTCGTCCACCCACACTCCGCCGCGTCCGAGTGATGGTCCCAAGCGGTCCAAGGTCTCTGGCTCAGTGAACCAAAGATTCGACTGTGATTGCCCAGGGCCCGCGAGGCCGCCTTTGGCGGGGCGTTTGTTGAGAAACTCGGATTTTGCCGTGTCATCGCATCCGAAGACGAGACGGCCATTCCACAGGCAGAAGTCGCCGATCACTTTGAGATAGGTCGATCGGGGCCGGATTCCAGCACTCGTTCTGGTTCCGAAGGTTTTTGGAAATTTCCAGAACATCCCGTGCATCGTCATGAGCAGGTCCTGCTCGCCGATGTCGCGGATGCGCGGCCACTCGGTGTTCCAGCCATGGGCGCCGTCATAGCAATGGCT
>Ga0247834_1003687_pt1 | contig 20462 bp, 16 predicted proteins | sample LaCruzMarch2015__8_FD_187118 | JGI IMG/M metagenome (GOLD analysis project Ga0247834, IMG submission 187118) | Freshwater microbial communities from meromictic Lake La Cruz, Castile-La Mancha, Spain - LaCruzMarch2015_12m | ecosystem: Environmental > Aquatic > Freshwater > Lake | place: Spain...
GGTTCTACTGAGGCTCTCCTCAAATCCATGTTGGCACAACAGAATAATTCTGCCCCCCCTTCATTCCCTGCCCTCAATGGCTCAGTCATACTTGCAAAATTAGGGGCGCCATTGTCACCCCTGATGCCATTGTCGCCCATGCCGCCCAGTACTTCGGCACTGACTCTGGGGGAGCTCAGCCAGAATGTGGGAGGGGGGAACTTTGGTCACGCTCCCGTATCCGCAGTGACGGATGGAGATAATACCTTGGCGACGAAGGAGGGGGAGACACCAATTCGGGATTTCTGCACTCCACCCCCACAACCCCTCCCGTCAAATGGTATCAGCGATATCACCGCACCCAATACTAACCCCAACTCTGCCCCGACCAGTTGTACCTCACAGGCTAGTACTCAAACAGCACTAACAACGGAGTCAATAATTGCAGGATACCATTATGACAAAGTCCTGCAACAGCAATATCACATTCGTCTCCTATCGACACCTGTCCCAGCTGTTGAATCTCTTCTATCCTCGGCATGTGAATCACTCAATTTTGACATTGCCGAAATGTGGCTCCGTACCGGACCAAAGACACATCAATTAACCAACTCACATGTCCGCCCGACGGCGCTGGATGAGTCGGTACGGAAGCAAGTTGTGGATGTATACTACGGCGAACGATCGGCTGAACGTACACATCGATTAAGTCCAGCATTATGCAAACGTGCCAAGGAGGCGGGAGACCTGGTTTGGGTTACGGCACATACGGTCCATGGAGCACAGGCATTGAAATGTTCTATTAGTGATGTAAGGACGGCCGTGGCTGTACCGGTCTGTCATGGTGGAAGTGGTGTGAATGTTACTATCATCTATTTCAGTATTCGAAGGTAAGGTTTGTTTCTTTGTACAATTCCTCAGTTTGAGCACCCTCTAACGTATTAATTTTATTGTCCACACATAATATACAGGGCAATCATGAAACCACAGGCGGTGGAGTTCCTCGTGCACATGTCAATCGCCACGGTAGCTGCGGCCGTGAACTCGTTGGCAGAGGAGGTCATGGTAGATGAAATTCCCAAAGTATTGGTTGAGGAAAGTCTTGGTCCAGTGGAACACCCATCAAAGACTCAATCGGCACACGTCGGTGGTGCCAACCAATCTAAGGCACTCTTGCCTCCTAACTCACTCTCCTCACGCGGTGGTCCCAAAAGTATCTACTCGGTCACGGGCGCGTTGCTCAATCTTCAATGGGACTCATTACGTAATGTAGAGTATTTAACAGATGGTGGTAATAATTGGATCCATACGGCGGTACTCAATGGAAAGTCGGTAGTTGTGAAGACACTCAAGCCAGAGTGTCAGGACGTGGCGTTAGCAATTAATGAAATTGAAGGCGAGTTAGAGATCCATTCGCGGTTGGATCATCCTCACATTGTCAAATTAATCGGTGCTGGCTTTACTCCACGGGGTGTCCGGTTTGTTGTCATGGAACGGTTGGATGGGGGGACTTTATCACAGTTACTCGGGTATGATAATCGTATACGTGACAGACGGCGACGGTTTTGGCAAAAGAAGAAAATGTCATATATGGATGTATTAATATGTGCTAGGAATTTAGCCGATGCCTTGGCATATCTACATGGACGAGCTATACCGAATGTTATGGTCCTGCATCGGGATTTGAAACCTGACAATATTGGTTTTACGCTCGATGGATCTGTACAGTTATTCGACTTTGGTTTAGCTCGAGTCGTTGAGGATGTATCAGTATCCAATGATGTGTACGATATGAGTGGTGAGACGGGATCATTGCGGTACATGGCTCCCGAGGTGGCCGACTGCCGTCCATATAATCAAAAGGCTGATGTATATTCATTTGGGGTTATACTTTGGGAATTGGTAGCATTCAAGAAGCCATACGATGGTATGAATCGTGAAGAGTTTTACGTACGTGTAGTGCAGGGAGGGGAACGACCTGCCATAAATAAGAAGTGGCCGGATGACTTGACAGAATTGATGAAGTGTTGCTGGGATGCTGAAATTAGCAACCGTCCCAACTTTACAGAAATTTTCGATGTCTTAGATAGTATGGTTACTGGTGAAAAGGATGGCAATACGAAGAAGGGGAAGCGACCGAAGAACAAATTCATTGAATTGATAGATAGACACTCAACTTGGTTCTAAAGTCTAATATGTCGTTGAGGAAATAATTATGGCGCTGTTTGGAATATGAGACAATGACGAAACAGAATATATATGAAGTCAGTGTTGCATAACTGGAAGTGAAATAGAAATCTAACGATAACATATAAAACGTAGATCAAACCGAGTATTGAAATAGTTTTGTTTTTGTAAAAGAGAATCATGATTAATTAGTATTGTTTAACACCATTATTGCATCATCCTTGGCAACATTTGACAAGGTTTCTAAACTGAAAGTGTCGTCGATTGATTCAATGAGCTCACAGATTGCTTCTGTCACCCTATCATTATAGCCAGTATCATTTGTAATGTCACCTTGTCGATCCCCTGCTGTGATATAAATGATATTCCCTCCATTCTTATTTAGCACGTCATTTTGTAATTCAATCTTCTGTTCACTACTAAAAAGCCCTCCCCGATTATCATCAGTAGTCAAACAAATAATCGCTGACCAATACGTAACTTTCATCCCAAGATCATTCGCCATACGCAGTACCATCGGATGTCTCCCTAGACTTGACATTGACAGGAACCAAGTCGGTTTCTTCTTCATCACTGTCATCTGATTAACAAATAAGTTTGTATACTCGCTATGTGCTAGTTGAAGTTCAGCACAGGCACTCTTACCTCCACGTATTGTTGGGGTGCTATCGACGAAGAATTGATGAATATGGCCATGACCAGATTCAGATAATAATGTATCATCAGTGAGTGTCAATTCAATGGCATGTCCATGATTGGCAATATTTATCATCTCCTTTGAATATAGAGCCATATCCTTACAAGTAACAAATATGTTTAACACAGGAGTAGTGGTGGTAGCGTTATCATCCCCTGACAACGTAAACTTTTGTTCTCTGGTTTGTAATGTCTTCCAAATCTCATCCCTAACATCACCACTCATGTGTGTAGCATCATCATCATCATCATTATCATTCTTTCTTTTTTTCTTTGGTAAATCACAATAGTTGATGCATAATGCAACCTTCTTCGTATTTGGTTGTCCATGTATATATGCTCTTGAATAAAGGTACCCCCCCAGAGGGCATAATGTGTTAATTAGTGGTACTCCAATGATTGTTGTCACTGTTAGCATAACAATAATTAGTATCAACGACGGTGATGTTTCGGTGGTGATTGCAGTAGTGTCACGACTAATATCATCGATGCCAATTATTACAAAGTAGTGTATATATCTATCCAACAATAGATTACGAATGTTATGCAATGTATCATTATACATGTCAATAAAACGTAATGCAAGTATGACACTAATTTTCGCCATGAAGGATATTATGCATTAAAAAAAAATGAACGAATACGAGAGACGTGGATATATATGAAGCAGAAGAAATATATCGTGCACTTGATCAGACTCTCTCACACACACAAGTAGCTAGAAGATACATACGCTTAGCTTATATACAGCTTAGAGACTCACCTGGGCCAAAGTACAAATACTAACATGCCGGATGTATCTAATGAAATCATACTAAATTGTCCAGACCCTACACTATACCAAACATCAGCAATACTAGCATATATTGTAACGAATAGTATCATAATCGTAGAACCGAGTAAAAATAGTACCATTGTCATATTACTGACCATATTGAAGGTACCAATATAATATATGGATAGTAGCATTATTAATCCTGATAGTAATGATTGAACTATCATTTTATTTGTTAGTAAACAACCATATTTTTGACTTCTATTGGTATAGTACATATGTAACAATATAATTGTTATAATATAGATGAAATGAATTGGAATAGTACTAAAATCGTCATTTTTATTCGATGATTCAATTATTGTTGTTGTTGTTATCATAATTGATTGATGAATTGACAGTAGCAATGGTATGATACATACCGATTGTAGTAATGTTGTCATTGGTCGTAGTAGCATCATGTGATTGATGTTGTTGGTAGAGTAGTTGATTAGTCGTAGCAATGAACATACCATCACTCCCGCCATTCCTCCCCCCTGCATTGATTTGAGTATTGCAAATAGGAATGGAGGCGATGATGCAGCCGCAAGAATCAAACTAGCAGCAATGATACTACCATCGTGAGAACTATTCCTCTCCTCCGACAGTGTCACAATTTGTAATATAACAATAGACATAACAAACGAAATTGCGTGCGATGTCGAGTCACTAAAGACTATCCCGATTGTTGTAGATGTTGTCCCAAGGAGTGCAACAAATATCAATTTTGCACAATCGTAATAATATGAATACGTCATTATTGCTGCAGCACCACCGCTTTCGCCTTGTTGTTGTTGTATCGGCAAGTGATGCGAGTTTGTAAACGACGAATAGACGAACAATGACGTTGCCAAACATGCACAAAGCAAATTACTAATACCAATAATAATTATCGGTCCATGGTATGGTAATGCATTCCGTGGCGTACCCCGTTCTCTACTCATCGTTGGACGTTCACCTTGGCGGGTGTTGCTGGGTCGACATCGCCGCTTGTGTTTGCGGACGCAACCAACAAGGATTGCACATGATTCTGCCCAGACCCCTCATTTATCGAGAAAAATCAAAAATCACATCACCAAAATTAAACTATTTAGGCTATTTATGTAGAATAAGTGGCTACATACCCTGAAATTGGGGGCTTCGTATGCTATTTGGTAATTTTGTTGGTAATTTGGCCGAATCGACTTCGGTAATTTTTTCCAGCCTTAAACCCGAATCGATCAAAAATAATGGAAGGCGTCGTCCCATTCCGCGGCCTAGTAATGGCGGTAGCTGTCATCAACCTCCTCCTCCTTCCATTACTCATGGCAGTGGTGGCGGCAGCAGGTGGAGGGGATGATGGAAAGGTTGCACCACCGCCAATAGTAACGATGCCCTCTGACGAACGAAAGCAAAATTATATCGACAAGGTGAAGCGATTATCACGTATGCACACGAAAGAACGACCGATGAGTAAATTGGCGAAGATGGTGGAGGAGGAGGACGATGATGAAAATAATAATAGTGGTACTCATCCCGTCACCATTGACCCGCAAACACGTGCGCGTAACATTTTGCAGGTACTGCAGCAGCATCAACAAGAGCACGATGTGCTTGATTGGGAATTCGGAAAACTCGTCGGTCAGCAACAACGGCAACACGAATTAACAAATGAAGATATCGACACCTATCTTTCATCGAAACAAAAAGCGCTACAAACATTAATAACCAATGAAGAAAAGGAATACGAACATATACTCGAAGCACGTGATTCGTTAGTAGGAGAAGAAGAAACACATGCTGATACAAAAGTAACGAAAGAAGTCCAAAAAGTATTTCATAAGGATGTATCAGAGCATGCTGAGAATATGAAAAGTCGTATTAGTAAAGCAAAGTTACAGTATGAGCGTATTGCATTGGCAGGTTCACGAACAGTAATCCAAAGAAAGGAGGAGAAGATGAGGAGGATGAATAAGAAGAAAGAATTACCAACAACGACAACGACAACGACAACAACAACTTCAATCACAGAAGAGAAAGATCAAAAGAGTTCATTGGAGGTAGAAGAGGAGGAGCAGGAAGAAGAGGATGGAATTATAGTAAAGGACAATGGTGTTGGTAGTAATGATGATAAGGAAAAAGAGGGGGAGGAGGACAATTCACCACCACCAACGACGCAGCCCACCAGCACTACCACATCTGACTCACTTAACTATTACAATCAATACAACAACAATCCTCGTCAAATATATCTTGAGCAAATATTTAATACACGTATGGAAGAATATGATATGATAAAATTTGATCCATATAGTTTCTCAGGTGCACCGTTAGGTGGATGGGGACGAGCAACACGTAGTCGGTTGGCCACACTGCCATTACGGCTTGTACTTGGTGGTGAAAGCGATGACGAGGAATATGGATTATTCAATTCTTATGGTGATGTAGTAACAGCGTCGGAAAATGACGAGGAGGAGAAGAAATATGGTGAAGATGCCGTATATGAGGACGGCGATAGTGATGTTTTGGAGCTGTCTGATGAATCAATATTAACTAATGAGCATCACGACAAAGAGACTAGTTCATCATCATCATCCAAGGACGAGGAGCTGCTTGATGATAATGGTGGTATAGTACAACAACGTAGTACCGGACCATACTTTACAATATATGATGCTACCGGTCAACAATTCATTTGTCGTCTCTATCCCGAAAATGAACTAATCGTATCAAGTCGGATAGATTCCATGTTCTATCCTGCTATTCATACATGGGATTATCATGCAGACGAATCAAAGTATGGTGATGATGGTATGGAGAAGGAGGAGGAGGAGGATGGTAGTAGTACGATTGACAAGTTTCATTTTAGCTTTGGTAATGGTGGTGACGGTACAAACAGTCTACCCGAGGTTATACGATCATCTGTATCAAATGTGTTGCGTCAGTTAGGCATGGTCGATGCCGCACAAGCATTACTGGCGAACAACAACGACAACAATAACAACAACGATGGTAATCCCTTTGTCAATATTGACGCGCATCAGGCAGCCATAGATGCAATAGAAGGTGGTGTGAGGATGGTAATGGTTGACCAATTTGGAAATATCATACATGATAATGGTGATAATGTTAATATGAATGGTAATGGTATGGACATTGCTGATATTATACGTGCTGCGGCATTAGGTGCGGGTGTAGCAAGTGACAATGTTGTCGGGGGAGAGGATGATAACGCTGGGGGAGGAGATGAGTCCAAGAAAGTGGATCGAGGTAGCAAACCTTTTTCATCCACTAGTAAACCTCCTCAACTGAGCGTTGATGAAATTAACAAATTGCTGGAAAGTCTAAAGGGAGTATGTGCTCAACTTCATGACGGTGGATGGTGGTCATATGAATGGTGTCACGAAGAGGGGGTGCGACAATTCCATGTGGCCTATTCGACCGACTCGCCACCCAGATATGAAATACAAGATGTTACACTGATCGGACAGTATGCTGGAGTATTGGTAGTTGTGTATCCCAAGGGTATTTATGGTGGAAAACATATAGATGGTGTAACAACGACTATCCAATTTGACGGTAATGGCGAAGAAGTATTACGTAGGGTTTCTGTTCACGGTCCGGATGATGATAGTATGTTTCCAAGCGATATCTTCACAGATGAAGGGATAACTCATCTGAAGCGAACGAACATCGGGAATGAGCGTGGACCAGTAGTCATACAAACATTTACTAGTGGTGATTATTGCGAAGAAAAAGGTATTGATAGAGTAATGAAAGTTGAGCTACGATGTTGTACAGAAGACGAGATCGATAAATGGCTGGAATCTAAGAAAATGAGTACGACAGGTAGCAGCGGAGAGAAGGAGGAGACGCCTCAAGCCGTTCTTGTCAAAGTCTGGGAGGATGAAACATGTGTCTACAGCTCGAAAGTTTGCACTCCATTGCTCTGTCCACAGGAAACTGTTCAAGATGATCCATCCGTGACATCTGCTGCGAACGACGTAGCGACTAAAATCACACCAGATTTGTTAATTAATGATGATCCATTGACAGATATGAAGGATTTATTGATGGGCAGCAATGAGGATTCAACTTCTTCATCATCATCTAGCTCGATTATGGATATCAAGGGTGGGGAATCGATTCGTGAGATATTAGACAAGACTTTAGGCAGATTGCCTTGCTTGACGAAAAACCTTGGCTGGTGAGGATGCTTGTTACTATTCGATTCTTCAGTAAACATGGCTCACTCACTCCCCAATCTTTTGCACCATTTTCATTTCTTCTGCAATCTGAAATATCAGGTGGACGTACGAATTTTGTCATAAAAAACATGTCCTGCAGTACCACGTCAATAGTGTCATCGATGCTGTGACGGGATTTGCGACGCAAAGAAAAGAAAGCGAGCATGTAATGGGAATTTACCATGGTAGTGGTAACAGTATCGAAGACTATCCGAACGAGGATGAACATATGCACGTAGTCAACGCCGCTAGTGGATCAACTAGTGGGGACTTTGGTATGAGGAATGGTAACAATAACGCCGCTGGTGGCAATGGCGCCGTGTACGTACAAGAATACAAGCATGGAGCTATTTGCGATCACGAAGATGTGGCCTTGTCGGTTATCAAGGGTGGGAATTTGCTCCATGGTAGTGTCAAAAGATCATCGACTGTGCGATTCATGTGTGGAAAGCGATGGGAGCTAGTTGATATCAAGGAGGATAGCACCTGTCATTATCTGTTAGATGTCACAGTGCCTGAATTGTGTCAACATCACCTTTTCAAGGTGCCTTTGACGAAGACGCAGGTAGTAAAATGTCTACCTGTTTGAAAAGAGGAGAATAAATTGTATCGCACATATGAGCATACTATTACTGAGATTGTATTACCTTCTAATTAATTGATAGGAGGAATATAACCTAATCTTCGCTTGGCAACATGAATGCGATGCGTAAATTCTCTGGCTTGACCAACGCTGACTTCACTCCCATCTTTTCAAAGCATATCCCCAATTGAATGGTTCCAGATTCATCTTGTTTCATCATTCTCACTTCTCCTAGCTACCCATTTAAGTGAGATGCACTTATCAATCCATGACAAATCACTGCACATCCTTTTGAATGTATCACGAGATCGTTTGCGATGTGATACATCCTCTCATCCTCTAAATTCCTTGGCTTTGCGACGGGACCAGTGACAACACAGATTTCCCCATCATCTTCGTAAGCAAAGCCTAAAACTGTTTGTTATCAGGAAACACAATAACACTTTCCAAGCAATGCATTTGCCTCAAGTGTAGTTTTGTGGTGCGGTCCATGAACTTGACGACTGGCAGTGGCTACCTTTATGGCAAGTCGCTCAGCGTCAATACAGTGGTCAACCTTATAAAGTTCTCTCGCATAAGCAAATCCTGCTTTATTGTTTCACCTGAGTTCATACCTTCTGCACTTAGCTCGCTCTTGTATGCATTTCTCATCACTTCTAAAGCAGAATAAGTCGATTATGCATCCCCGTTGTTTGCAGCTTGCAAATTATGATATCCATTTGATGGACATCGTCTTTCTTGCCGAATTTCTTCCGTCGAACCAAAATTTAAAGCGATCTCATGTGTGCAAACGCCTCATAATTTCCACACTTCCATGCTGTAATACAAGTATTCCTCGCTGGTTTTAGGCATGTGAACCCAACCACTCATCTTTAAGTCCTTTTTGGTTTGATCAACCATGGACAGCAAATCATTAATTTTGCTCTCCCTCTCCACTATCTCCTTATCAACAGCGTGCAACAAAGTATGAGTATCAAACAATGCCATAATTTTCGAGCGGAGTGAATCTATACTTTCAGCTTATCCCACTTACTGTTTACCTTCATGGCCATAAGTTGCATCGGCAAATGAAATACGTGCAGATGCTTAATCTATAGATAATTGACCCTGGAACGGTTGCTTACAGTTGGTACACTTACTCCACGGCTCGAACGCATCAAAATCAAAGCCTCCAACTAGATACCGCCTGTCTGCTCTTTTGTTCAGCGTACTTGACAAGGCAGGATAAATGGGCGAAGCCTGCCGAGTCTCCCCTTCTGGAGCAGTCGTACCAGCGGCATATCCTCCTCGTCCGCTCCTTCCCCAGAAGACTTACGATACAGTCGGAGCTCCTATCGAGAGTTGTGTGTGACCTCCGCCATGCCAACAACATCATGAGCGATGGCAAAGTCCGCCATCGAACGGCGGCGAAAAGCGACGACGACCATTTAGCTCAAAGTAGTCATGTCGCTGTTCCAAATGTTCGTCGACGGAGTTACAAGTTTCGCACAATCTTTTGGGTTCGTATCATTGCAATCATAGGCGTCTTAACAGTCTTCCTTCTTCTTACAAATAATAACAATGTGGCGATGAAAACAGAATCCAATGATCAATTATTAAACGAGAGACAGAACTTAATAAACGCACCAATGAGCAAAGTGCATAACCAGGTAATAAATCGTGATCCCAAATGTTCATTCCGATCCTATCCCTCCAAAAGACTTTATGGACTTTCGTCGTCGACATCATCACAACCTGATTTCCTTTCTGAAGCTGCATACATTCGAGGTCAATGGCCAATTATACTGAATCCATATAAACACGATGATACAACAACAATTCCGGTATCTAAAGTTTGCATCGATACAACATCCTGGGAAGACCTTAGTAACAACAGTGGTGGCAAAAAAGTTGGAGCAAGAAGGTTGCCATTCACCGATGGTCACAATCCCAGTGTGGTATCCTTGTCGTCGAATCCCTACATTTCCGATGATGATTTGAACAATAAGCACATCCGGCTTGATCCCAAAAATCTCGGTCCAATATCTACCGCAATGCCCACTATTCCACTAGACGATCTCTTTTTAAGTGTTAGTACGTTCGGTTCGGGGCAATGTAATTTTGGTTTCACACCCCAGGAGATGGATCAATACAATGTATCCTTGTTAGTCGAACCAACAGGGGGGAAACGTGCAGTCATTGCTATTCTTGCTTCATCTTTCCAAACACTTGCTCAGACGACATTACTGCTTGAACGTGATGCCAAGTACGGCAGCCGTAAGAACGCAATCAAGGTCGAAAAGTCGCCAGTCACGGGATTATTTGCTAGGATGCATCAAGAGTTTGATGATGCACGTCTATTCTTCCATCTTGGTCGGGTATGGGTATTATACAGGAATGGCCCGCTGTTTGGATATGAATCACAATTGCATAATCCCATCCACTTTGAGGAAATGATATCTGAGGATATTGATGCTGATGCTAAGAAGACTGGCGACAAGTTTGTTGCGTATGTGAAGGCAAGTGAAACAGTGGTAGTCGGAGGTGGAAGGAATATTGCCTTGATATCAGAGGAACCCATCGGTCATGATGACAATGGGGTCGTGAGATGGGTGCCGAATCCAACCTTGAAGGCGTTGACATGGGTTGATCCTGTTACAGTTGTGGATGATATCGATTTACATGGCCTAGATGAATTGTTTAAGAAGCGACGATTACAAGAGGATGTTAAACCCTCAACAGAGTCTCGTCATGACACGAGACATCGTCGATTGGGATCCAAACCAACAAAGTCTCACATTCATGGAACTAATGGGTGAGATATGTCATTACATTTACAATTGATTTCGAATGTGGCTCAAAATATCCTGACACTAAACTGTGTCATAACACCGTAAAAATTCTCGTGCCTAGGTATTTGGTCCCACTCACATCCACAAGTGAGCTCTTAGGAATAGCTCATTTTCATCGACCTGAGAATCGGGGAACGTCAGAGTATGCAATGCATGGTCATCATTACACACACACATTCTTCGCCATAGCCAGAGGAGATACTCAAGAGACTAATACAGAAAATATTAATAATGTCACATCGAGGCCATTCAAATTAAGAAGACTCTCTAATGAATTTGTCTTTCGTACAAACTCTATCCCATTTGGTGAGACTCAACCACCCCCAGATACGGATATAATACAATTTGCATCAGGAATTGATTTGGTCGGAAGTGATGTAGATGGAAATCTTGTTATATCGTACGGGATTAATGATTGTGAGGGTGCAGTCTTCACTGTATTGATGGATACGGTCCAGAAAATGCTACTATCCGTGGATTCGGGGCAAGAAGTTGTGGATTTGATGGAACGTGTGAAGAGATGACGCAATCAATCGGAGAGAAACGGTTTGATCCGGTCTTTATATTTGCCTTAGTAAAAAATATAATAAAGTCCATGTATCACGTAACCAACCAAGAGTCTTTAATGCATCTTTAATATCTGGATGTCTTTCAGAATCAACCCAGGAGTAGGTACGATGGCCTCTTGGTCAAACCCAAAGAAAGTAGCCATAATAAAACAGACACAGAGGAGGAGTATCATCATCGTTGTCAGCTAAGCCACTTGCACAATAGTGCTCCATCTTCTCGATGGACCTAGCATCAGATGTTTCGAATATAACTCTTACATGACTGTCCATCATTTCATTTCCTGCGTAATTTACATTGAGAATGTATTGCCTTGTCTCTACTCGTGTGTATCGTTCGTCACCATTATTTGTAAGCTGCCGTTCACCATTAATGTCCGTCATCGGTATCAACGTGGCAAGAGGATTCTTGACAATTTTGGTGTTTGGCGGTCTCAATGAATTCCATTGAGGTGGTCCTACGAAGTCATCCACATACACAATTATTCCAGTTGATGATGACAGACCTTCATCTTCGTTAACCTCCTCGGCAGTTGCGCTTTCTCCATCGTTACTGCTACCACATTCATCATCTTCCTCGTTGATTTGACCCATCGTCGAGGGCAATGGTGGATAACACAATGCAGGTGGTAACAAACACTGTGCACCACCCTTATTCATTACAAAATCATCGACCAATCGTCCTAAACCCGCCAACAAACCCTGTAAACGTCCAATCTCACCTCCATCATCATCATAATTATTCATCGTTGTTGTTGGTCGAACCTGTACAATCTCTCTCCAACCATCGTCACCACTACCTAAAAGTAGATGATGCAGTGCTTCACAGACAAGCTTGGCATACGATGTACCCATTAGTGAAACATTTAAGCTTATACCATCCTCGATAGTCTCAACCTTATGCCACATTCCAGCCGGGAAGTATAGAACATCGCCTGAATGGAGTGTCACTGTCTGTTCGGGACCATTTGCATTACTATCATTGTATTCAAATCCATACTCGCCACTATAACATGATGAATTTTTCTCCGATGACGGACACGATAGTCGTGATGCCTTCAATTGATCTTCAACAACACCAACATCTCTAACAAAGTGAGGTGTTGTCCCACGTAATGGATGTTTGACTCGTCCACGACGTAATGTCCATCGTTTCACGCCGGATAGTTGGATTGTAAAATTCTCTTGAAAGTCGGTATGCCATCCTGTGGCATGACGTTTGCTGCTGTTTGATGACGATGATCGCGAACGTTTCTTATTGGTTTGATTTGGTGATGCTGCGTCTTCCGAACAAGCATCGAATGAGTCATCGTTGCCAGAAAGTGCAGTCGAAGTACAAGAAGAAGTTGGAGACGTCGTGCCAACGAAGAGCTCTACCTCACCTCGACCAAGTGTCGTACTCATCCCACCTAATGTTGCATTCTCGCCATGAGGTGATTTGTAATGTCCACCACCTAACCCAGTCGAACGTAACAAACTTGATACGAGTAAATTTTCCAATTCGGGTGGAGCACGACAATATGCTGGATGGTTTCCCAAGGTATGTAATTTGTATGCACTGTTTGCATCAGCAATTTCAACACTGTCTAAAGGATCACCTGGGTTAGATGGACGGAGCCATAAAAAGATACATTCTGAACTAGTTTCGTGAAATATTTGACGTATGTCAAGATCAAATAGGTGTTCCGAACACAGGTATGACACTATTGACGTCTGATGATGACGATGATGCGATAGATTGCTACGGCGTTCAATATGGACTGCGTTTGTACGGAAATGACTGTCTAGGAAGTCGTTAACGGGTAGAGGAAATAGCATTTCACCGAGTAGACGCGACGAATGTGTACGGATCGATCTTCTCATAGGGTCATCGCCGTCATGTACGACGACTACCGGTGGCAAATCCATCGTTGAACTCTACGCTAGGAGATGGATGTTCAGATGACGGAGGAGGAGCGAGGCGGGGAGAGTGGAGCGGCTGACGGCGGGAAGAAGTCAAACTCTTTGTTGTGCGCAAGCTCTATCTAACGCTAGCTCCAGAACAGAACAACTTAAAAAATTAGGTATATTATCACTACCTAGACCAGTTTAACCCAAAGGGAGTCTTCATACGCCGAAGGCATGTAGCCAGACAGCGTTGCAGTCGTAACCACCAGAGAGGGGATCTCTGTCATACAGGACTTGCACCTGCGTAGTCGTATGTGAACATCGTCACATACCGTTTGTTGTTTTAAATTCGTCCCTCTCTACTTGTAGTACCTCCTGCTGTTGTCTTTCTCTTCCTGCCTTCGATTGCTGTAGCTTCCCTTGCCGCTCTCACCGCTAGTAGCCAATATTGTTCATCCGTCCCCGAAGTAATCTCCAAATCGCCTAAATTGCATTCCCCCAGGTAAGCGTCCTCCTCTAGGAACCCGTCAAACCCTATAGCTTGTTGATCCTCTATCTCCGTCTGTATCTTCTCTTTTTCGATTGTGGCAAGGGTCCCTGCAACCTTATCATGTACCTGAATATTCCGATACAGCCACTGGCCATGAGTTACCTCCAACAGTTTTGTAATCAGGTCGGTCGTCCATTGTTTTACCGAAGTTCTTAGACCGTGAAGTACGTAGTATTTGTGTTGGAGCCTCCTGAACTCTACGCTAATCATCCCTTCTAGGAACCTCCTCCAACCGATTTCGTCCTGCGCTCTAGCCATGTTCCTATGACTCACACCGTATCGATGTTGATTGCAAATTTCTAACATGCTCGTAGTGCCTCTTCCCAACAGATAGAAGTATATACACTCCCGGATTGCTGGGTCTGTGTTAACCTTCTTCATCCATTTGTCCAGTCCTCTTATTGTAGCCTGCATTGTCTCTACTCTCCCTGCGTGACAACAATGAACGATATGCCCGGCTGTTTCCACCTCCCAAAGGCAGCTTGGACATTTATTACTCTTCTTCCCCGACTTGTCAAATCTTGCTAGCCATCGGTTTGTGCCGCCAATGTCAAATACTTGCTTGCATGCAAATGCTTGGAACATCCTTGGTACTGAGTGTAACGCTAGGTATACCATCTCCCAGTCAACCTTGTCAAATTGCGCGTTAGAGAGGATACCTGCCTCTGAGAACACTTTCCTTGCTTTGTGACGATGTGCCCAATACCTGAGTCTGTCAGCTAAGTCTGTGGTTATCTTTTCCTGCCCTGCCCAAACACATACTGGCTCAAGAGGTAATCGTTGTTGAGGTGGGAGGTTCAGGCGATCTAAGTCTTCTATACACTGTTTCGCTATTAGATCGCATGCGCAGTTGAGTTGTGACGGCCTCGAGAGTGTGCTGAAGTCCTGATGGTCATCTTGGTGTGCTTCCACGTGTGTATACTTCAATCGAAAGGAAAGGACTCTGCATTGGATCATGATTGTCTTGAGAATGTCCGAGTGTTTACATTTCGATGGGATCCTATCCGTAGGTAAATTCTTCACTTGATTTAAGGCTCCAAGGCAGTCTGAGTATATCCGCGCCACTCCTGTGATGTTTGGGTCAATCTTATTTGCTGCAAGCAGGATCAGGTGAATTGCCAAAAGTCCCAGGAGTTCACCCCTGTACGCACAAGCAGCCGCTGAGTGTTCCAGGTAATTTCCTATGATCCTTCCCCTTCCCCGTGTGCACTCTAGGATGAAAGCACATGAGTTAACCTGTGAGAGCCTCTTGCTCATGAACGATCCATCCGTTACCGCAAGTAGTGTGCCGTCACGAATTGCCTCCTTTATCCATGACTCATTGCCCGTCGATTTCACATTCTCCCATAGCCATGTGTTGCCCCACTTCTCCAAAACCTCCCACAGAGTCGTTGCTGCCACCTCTGTTGGTGGTGGCTTGGAGTACGATATGATTCTGAAGTTCCTGAATGCCCCGACCTGTTCTACCGTACATCGATCACCTATCCTAGCCATCTGTTGCTCTATTCGTCTTCGGCCCCATGCGTTCGCTCGAGTGGTCAGCCCTGCCGAAATCGATGGTTCGTATACATCAGCCACGTCCTTTCCTATCCAATGGTATAATTTACTATTCTCGAGATCGTATGTCCAGTGCCAAAGTTTATGGCCTTGTTTGACGTATGGTCCCATATGTAGTCTCCCTCTGTTCGGCCGTAATTGTGGTAATGTATCTCTCCAAAGTTTGAAGTCTCTCGCAGGCGGTCTCTCGTTAGGGAACTTTAGTGATGACCAACTTTCCTCCAGTGGTCGCTCTGACAAATATTTCTTGTCGAGAGATCTACCACCGGCATCCATCACGTCCGACCCAAAAATTACCTGTTGATGTAGTCGTACCCTATTCAGTCTTACTAATTCCTCCGGAGTGCAAATGTGTTGTAATTCCTGCATTAGCCAATAGTCGACATATCCCGAATGCTACCTTCGGCCAGAATTGTACCTTCATCATAAACCATACGTTGCGGCGGCTCAATTTTCCTTCCTTCACCGTCGTCGCCCACTCCTGGCTCTTAGTTTGCATTAAGTTGATACCGCCTTCCCAGTGTCCTGATGGGCAAGTCATTGAGCCCAGGGTTTTGTTTGGTACATTCACCCCGAGATGCTCTATCTGTGCTGTTGAGCCATCGGGTACCGGGATAGATATATTGTACTCGGGCTCCTTCTCATTCTCAGCATATACCCATGACCCGTCGGGTCTCCACTCAAATGAAATCAGGTGATAGGAACATTTGACGGCCTTCAAGGAACCTCCTGTGGCGATTAAAAGTTGGCCCCAACTGGAGATGCTTTCCTGCAAGCGTAACAACGTCTCGTCGGGAAGTTCGTTCTTGTCCATCCTGATGTGAATCAGATCCGTATCATCTACAAATATCACCCCGGCGGCGTTGCATTTGAGATTGGATATTGGGCAGATGAAGTACCCTTCGTGACCTTTCCTTTTATGAGCTCTGATGATGCTGATATTCACCACTGTCCACCCAGCTGGTGCCATTCCATTCCCTTGCATATAGCCTTGCGTCTTAATCCCGTTCTTAGCCTTAGTGTATTCCTTGGAGTCACCGAAACCTGTCCTGAGGTAGAATTTCATCTCTTGTATGGTAGACAGTATAGTGTCTCTGACGCCGACGAAGGTACGCCCAGTGCTTGGAACATCATGGAAGCGATCGGATGAGCCACCCGGTCGAAGCAGTTGTCGGCATCCACCGAGGATATGCCGAGGGGGATTCTGAATTGTCTAATAGCGATGTCGTAGGTAATAACTTTCGCCAGTGTACCATCCTCTGCCGTCCGGCCGCGTTCGCTGTATATTTCTCCTGGCATTAGTTTGTATTTCCTGGCATTATCCAGCATTCTGGTTCCGAACAAGATTTTATTGGCTGCATTGTAGTCTGCTTCTATAAGGAGTATGGATCGTAGTTTCGATACTAAACTACATCCGAATAATTTTTGCAGCATAACAGATAAACCGCATGCCCACCGACTGAGTACTACTCCCTTGTTAAATATTACTGTCGCTAGTAGTGCTTGGAAATGTAGGATGTGTTTCGAATGACGAGCTGCCTTGTAATACCCGAAGTGCCTTCCCGAGTACGAAGAGGATGTGTCCTCTCTGGCTTTATTCCAATGGCTAGCCCATTCTTCCTCGGTCGTCATTCGTAGGGAATCCTTGGGGATTTTGAGTCTAATTCTAGCAAATTCCTCGCACAGTTCTCTTGTTGCCTCGTCGAAGTCGTCGGGAAATGAATATGTCCCGTCGAGAATTGATTGAGCGGTCTGAGATATTGCGTTATATCCAAATTCGCCTCTCAATCGTCCGTTGCAAATAGGAGCTGCTTCTGCCAGGTGAAATCGTTTGTTGTGGATATTCTCGAAGATCGCCGTGTTCATACTTTCCTGGGTATTGTACTCGAGAATGGAGTCCAGAGGGCCTTCTACCTGTACCGACGTAGGGCTACCACCTTTCTTCTTGCCGCACGAGTACTTCAATCGGCTCCAGAACGTCCGCAACCTCTCCCGTTCTATGATTGCCAGTATTTGTCGAGCCACATTTTCGTTGCCCCTTTTCCTCGCTATCTCGGCTCTATTTAGTAGATGCTTCTTCCGATATCGATGACCCGACACCCTGAAGTGGTCCAATTGCTTCTCACACACCCCTAGCCTTAATTCTATTTCCTGCCGAGATAATTGGAATGGGTTCCTGATCTGTTGTCTTCGAGCCGCTCTCTTGAGGGTACCCTTATTCTTCCTCTTCCCCAGACGATAATCTAACAAGGATTGGTAAATTTGTTTCCGTTTTATCCACATAACCGATTCAGGAGAGAACGGTATTCTTCCCGTCTTAAATCTTCTGCACTTCTTCTCCGCTCGGGTCATAAATTGTCCTGCATCCTTATCCACCTGTTCTATACGACGAAGTGCTTCATGCTTATCCGGACAGCGTTGTGCGGCTTCTACCTTTTCGATTAGTTTGTGTCGGATCACATTCTTCTTATATATCTCAGCATATCTCTCTGCTACGCCAGGTAGGCGGGTGGTTAATCTTCGTGCCGCTGGTCGTTGGATTTTGGGCCTGCCTTCACCAATGACTGACGTTGAGGACATGTCTACTACAAATAGGCGGTGGTCTCCTATCCCGTAGCCAGCTGGCATCACACAGGCATTAGCGATTTGTATATCTTGTGTCGCCCAAATTCCATCGATCGGTATGCTTCCTCTGAAATACGTTGGTCCTAGCTCCTTCCCGGTGTAGTCTCTTATCACTTTCTTCATGCCTAGTCCGTCTGTATCCGACAGCGCTCTTCCTATCGCTCCTCTGTAGATGTGATCGTTTGCGTCTAAGCACACCACCAACCGGTCTCCCTCTTGTCTCCACGTCTTCAGCTGATTAATTAGATCTTTCAAAAATAGAGCCCGAGGGCAAGTTGTAGTGTCTTTTTTCTTCGTAATCAAGTATCGTCGATGTTGGGCGTAGGACGTGCTACTTGGTTTACCACTTGTTTGGCTTGATTTACATGGGTTGTACCCGCACACGATCCTTGTTCTGATCCCATCCCCTTGTACCGTCATTGTTGTCCATCGGCCTAATCCCGACTCATCCTTGCCGGAATTCTTCATATCAAGGCTTTCCAAAATTGGGCCGAACATTAAGAGGCCTACCCCCCCTTCTTGTACTGGTGCTACGTTCTCATGTACATTGTGTGCCACCACCGATCGTACGTCCTCCTCTCCTCGTCGAAAGAGTTGATTCCACCCATTATTATTATTTTTATGTTTTAAATTTTGACGATGTTCCACCATTCCCACAATATCCGCTCCCCATTCATGTATAAGGTCTTTGGCCTTCTCCAACTTCTGATTTCCACCTATTCGATTTGGTAAACTATTCACATTCTCGTACAATAGTCTGATTACCCCGTCTGCCTTCTTCCCTGGCATGGTCCCGTGCACCCGTAATACCTCGTCTGACACCCCCCGTATATCTAATTTTTCTTGTTGTTCTATTTCCCTAATTGCTAATCTAGAAGTGTCTATTGTGCCTGTCTCGTCTATCGACCAGTCATGTACTTTATCAACTAACTGATTGCTATCTTTACGTAGCCTACTGGCTCTACGCTCTAGTAGTTGCAGCACGGTATCGTGTTTTGTCGTGTTCAAGTGCCCCGGCTGCTCTACCGAGTATCTTCTCCCGTCTTTACAAATCATATCTAACATTAACATTGACTCTTCTTTCTTTCTAAACATGCATGCTCGACTTCGACTCTTTTGCCCCCGTGCAGAATTCGCCGATGCCTTCCGAGAATTGCGTACCTTCCCGTGAGCCCCTTTCCCCAATCCGCTGTACGCCTGAGATGACGCCTCCCCACTCGCAGATCCAGTGGGAAGGTCTGTTGTTATACTATCCGCTCATCGCTGGATTCGATCCGTCAACACTCCCCTGATTTGGGGATACAACAGAAGTGGAGGCCTGCTCATCCGACGGGTTTTTGCCCGTCGCCTCTGTGTTGCGGTTGTCGTCATCCAGCGTCTCAATAGTACTATTCGAGCCTGCGGAGAGCTCGTCAGTGTCCGGTTCGGGTCCGAACTTCACCTTAAAGGAGTTCGTCTTCGAACGGTTGTGGATAGACTTTATCGACCTGACGTTGTCCAGGTCAATAAAGGCCTCCGGGTTGAACTTCTTCTTGTTCTTCTTCTCATATTCGTCCTTCTCGACCAATTCGATTGCTAACTTCCAGAATGGCGAGTCCTTGTGTTCCATGATCTTATTCCCTTCCTTCTCGCTAGGAATCGTCAGTGTCTTGGTCTCCTCGTTCCACTCACACCCATCAATCTCGTCGACGTATACCGGTTCGCAGAGCCTACCGCCATCCTCCTCACTGATGGTTCGTCCACGGAGTTCTTCAAGGCATGGTAGAGATACGCGGCCGGGTTCTTCTGTAGTTGTGCAATGATATGATGTCCTTCAGTGCAGTCTAAGAAGATTACTTCGACTTCGCAACCAGGATGGATTTGGTAGATTTCAGCGATGAGTGGAATGCCTCCTGCCACCTTCAACACCTTGGGAAGGAACTCTAGCCCCGTAATGGCCTCTGTACCTTCTCCTGCGATGA
>Ga0247834_1003694_pt1 | contig 20434 bp, 12 predicted proteins | sample LaCruzMarch2015__8_FD_187118 | JGI IMG/M metagenome (GOLD analysis project Ga0247834, IMG submission 187118) | Freshwater microbial communities from meromictic Lake La Cruz, Castile-La Mancha, Spain - LaCruzMarch2015_12m | ecosystem: Environmental > Aquatic > Freshwater > Lake | place: Spain...
GGGCGAAGACGTCGGCGACGGCGCCGTCGACCTTGGCCGTGTCGGTGACGACGCCGGTCTGGACGCTGACGAAGCGGGCCGTGAGCCGCAGGGTGATGGCCTTGCCCAACCCCGAGGCCTGATAGCCACCGACGACAACGGTCTCGGCGCCCACCAGCTTGCCGGCGCGGGCGGCGAGGCCGTCGTCGCTGCCCTGGCTTGCCTGCAGGGCCAGCTCCGCCAGCGCCCGATCGATCTCGGTGCGCTCCACGACGGGGCGTGAGCCGTCCTTCTGCAGGTCGGCCATCAGGGTCTCGGCGATGCCGAGCTTGAGCCAGTCGAGGTCGGCGTTGCCCGACAGGTTGCGAAACGGCATCACGGCGATGGCCCCGGGCGCCGCTGCAGCCGACGACGACGACGTCAACAGCATCACCATCAACGCAACGATGGCGGCCATGCCCCTCATGGCCGCACCCGCCGCGTCACCGTTGGCACCTGGGCCCGTACCTGGGCGCCCAGCCTGTCCTGCAGGCCAAAGACGTCGTCGAAGGCGCCGTCGACCTTGGCGGTGGCGAGCACCTCGCCGGTGCCCACGTCGACGAAGCGGGCCGTCAGGCGGGCCTGGCCACCAATGGCGTTGACCGAGCCCAGCACCACCACCTCGGCGCCCGCGATGCGTCCGATGGCCGTGCGGGTGGCGGCGTCGACGTACGCCGTCTGCTGGAAATCCAGCTCACCAATGTCGACGTCGATCTGACCGCGCTCGATGAGGCGAATGCCCGCAGCGCCCGACAACTCCGTCACAAGGGCCTCCGTGACGCCGTCGCCGAGCCCCGGAGCCTCGGGCGCAGCCCCTTTGAACGGCAGCACGCTGAGGCGGACGGGCCCGGTCCGATCGATGGGCACCGCCGGGACCGTCGCCGCCGGCGCAGCCGGCACAGCGACTGTCGACGTCGACGCCGCGACCACCGCGGGCGGCGTCATCGGCATCGGCGGCGAATCGCGCCCGAAGCCCACGGCGATAACCGCGGCGACGAGGCCGACGACGGCGGCGGCTCCCGCAATCTGGATCGGCCCGACCCCGCTCCGCGTTGGCGACGAAGTTTGTGGCGACGGCAACGACGACGATGACGATGACGATGACGATGACGATGACGATGACGATGACGATGAGGGCCCGGGCGCCGACGCCCGCGGGCTCGAGACCTCCGCCGATCGGGTGCGGCCGGCTTCGGCGACACCACGCAGGGTGAGGGGCAGTGGTTGACGGGGATCGCCAAACAGCACGTAGCCGCCAAACGACAGGGCCCCGACGGACTGCTCCCGCAGGGCCACCCGGGCCCGCCGCACGGCCTCACCGACGGGGACACCGGCGATGGCGGCCTCCGTGAAGCGCAGGGCGAAGGCGCGGGCATCGGTATCGGGGACCCCCCACAACGGCGCCACCACGTGGGACACGCCGGCGTCCAGCAACCCGCGGGTGAACGTCGACGTCGCCCACGGCGCGTCCACCGCGGCATGGCAGGCGTTGGCGATGACGAGCCCGGGGGTGTGGACGGCAAAGGCTGCGCGCAAGGCTTCGCCGTCGACGACGCCGTCGGTGACGACGAGGCCAAACTGCCCCCGCTCGATGTGGGCGGCCAGGTGCAACACGGCGGCGTTGCCGACGGCGCGCAACACGTCGGCGCGGGTCTGGGGGCCGAACAGGCGACGAACGGTGGCCCCGACGCTCTCGTACAAGCGGGCCACCAGCTCCCCCTCCTCGCGGGCCGCGGGCAAATCACCACTGGGGTCGGCGATGACGACGACCTCGGCGCCGCAGGCCGGCGTCACCGGCAACGACGCTCCGACATCGGGAGCGGAGATGATGCGCCCCACCGCAAAGGCACAGCCCAGGGGCTGCAGGTCCGCTGGCGACGACGACTGGGACGTCTGCACCATGGCCAGCTCGAAGGGCACGCGGGCGGTGGCGTCGTCAAGGTGCAGGCGGAGCGCCCGGTGGCTCGTCGACGCCAGCCGTTGCCGCACGCCGTCGGGCAGCGCCGCCCGGGCCAGGGCCTCGCCCTTGTCGCGCACCGCCGCCACATACGCCCGCTGACCACCGTCGTGGCAGAGCAGCCGCAGCTCGTCGGCAATGGCGTCGAGAGCCGCCACCTGGGTCGCGCTGTCGACGTGGCGATTGACCGTGCCCTTGCCGCTGTCGCCGTCCATGGCACTCACGCGCAGACCAGAGGGTCCCCGCTCGACGGACAGCATGAACAAGCGCGTGGCGGCGTCCCGCGTCTGAACCTGCGTGAGCTCGTCACGACGCCACAACACCGCCTGCACCGGCACCGGTTCGGCCTTGCCCTTGGCAGCCATCGCTGGCCGCGGCGACGTCGACAGCCCATGCCCGGCGGGCAACGCCGCGATGACGGCCTCGGTGACGAGGACCTCGTCTTTGTCGCAGGCGCTGTTGACGCGGGCAGCGACGTTGACGGTGTCGCCGAAGACGTCGTCTTTGTCCTTCAGCACCAGACCCGTGTGGATGCCGATGCGAATGTGGATGGCCTCCCGACCGAGGGCCGCGTCGTTGGCGAGGGCTTGTTGCATGGCCATGGCCGAGGCCACGGCGGCAGCGGTGTCGTCGAAGACCGCCATGATGGCGTCGCCGATGGTCTTGACGATGCGCCCGCCGTGGGCGGTGACGAGAGGAAAGAGCATCTCGTTGTGGCGATGGACGAGGGCCAGCCCCTCGACGTCGCCCCGCTGCTCGAAGTAGGCGGTGGAGCCCACGATGTCTGTAAAGAGGACGGCCATGGTGGCCGCGTGCTTTTCCTGCAGAGCCCTGTCGATGGCACGGCGCTGCTCGAGGAGGTCGGCAAGTTCGGGCTCAGTCACATGGCGATGCTACCGCGCGCAGCACACGTGCGCCTGCTGTGCCGCACGTCAGCGGATCGACCCATCACGGGCCCGCGTGACGGCCTCATCGAGGGCGACCTCGAAGCGGGCGCGGCTGCTCGTCACCTGGGTCCCACCGCCGCTCAAGGCGTTGGCGACGGAAATCGCCATCACCACCAGCTTCGATCGAAACAGCACCAACTGGGTCACACGCCCTTTCACCCGGGCCTGCCACTGGGTCATCTGCTCGCGGAAAATCGTGTCGTGGCTGGCCAGGTCCTCGACGTCCGAGAAGAAGTAGACGTGATCGGCGCCGCTTGTGAGTTCCTGTTCGACCATCAGGCGCTGCCAGGCACCAGCTGCTTCATCACCATGGCCCCGCAGCACCACGTGGACGACCCCGGGGGCGGGCACACGGGCCAGGCCACGGACGCGAGGTCCCACGTGCACGACGTCGCCGCCCGCGTCGGCCTCGGCAACGTCGGCAGACGGCTCGAGCAACGACACCCGTTGCGTCATCGTCGCATCCGCGTCCGCGATCGGTGTGTGTTCGGCGGTCTGTGCGCGCTCCTGTTCGACGGCCATCTCGTCGGCAAAGCGGTCCGCCATCACCCGCGCCATGTCGACCACGGGAAGACGCCCGGCCACCTCGACGAGGGCTGCCTGCATCTCGGCACAACTGCGGTACCGACTGGCCGCAGGCTGGAGCGCGCGGTCGATGATCGCGGCCAACGCCTGGTCGAGCTGCCCCAACCCGGCGGGCCTGAAACCACCCTGGCCCGCCAGGCGCCAGACATCGCCGACAGGGAGCCGCCCGTAGAATCGCTCCCCCACCAACACCTCGTACAGCATCACCCCGGCGGCAAAAATGTCCGCGCGGGCGTCGACGTCCTCGCCGCGCGCCTGCTCGGGCGACATGTACGCCATCTTGCCGAGCACCACGTCGGGCTCGGTCTTTTCGATCTTCAGCCGTGAGGCCGCGAGGCCAAAATCGATGAGTTTGACGACGCCATCGAAGCCCACCATCACGTTGTGGGGCGAGACGTCGCGATGCACGATGTGCAGCGCCTCACCCGTCTGGGGATGGGTGTGCTGGTGGGCGTAGCCCAGGGCGACCAGGACCTCGAGGACAACGTGGATCGCCGCCTGTGTCGGCAGCGGTTGCTGGGCGCTGCGAGCGAGCACGGCCCGCAGGTCGCGGCCGGCGACGTACTCCATGGCCAGATAGTGCTGGTCGCCGACCCGCCCGACGTCAAAGGTGCGGCAGATGTTTGGATGATGGAGGGTGACCGCAACGCGGGCTTCGTCGACAAAACGCCCGACCGCCTGTCGGTCTCGAGACAGCTCGGCGCGCAACGTCTTCAGGACGCACCAACTGTCGGTGCTGTCCTCGCGAATCCTGGCGAGATGGACCTCACCCATGCCGCCGCGGGCAAGCGTCTCAACGATGACATAGGGGCCGAACGCACCAGACACCGCCGCATCATCACGCAGGATGCGGCGGATAACCAAACGAGCGTCAACTCACGATGTTGGCGTCGTAGCGGGCGGTGCGGTCGTACATCTCGGCCCGCTGCTTATCGACGTTGTAGGCGCCGTCCCACAGGGGAATGTAGGGGTTGCTCCACGTCTGGTCCGACAGGTAGCGCGCGTTGTCGGCGAGGCTGATTTCCACCCAGATGTGGAAGCCGCGGAAGCCGCCCGACGACGTGTTCGCCGACCCCGACGCGAGGCGCGAATCGATGCCCGCCCGCTGCAAGAGCAGGTGCTGGGCGATGCACTGGTGGCGGCAGACGCCCTTCTTGATCTTGACCAATTCGCCGAGATCGAAGGTGCTGTAGTTGTTGCCCGTGAGGCGGTGGTATTCCTTGCTCTCGGCGTCCGTCGCCGTCTTCGCATCCGCCGGGTACTTCATGTTGGTGGCCGCGTACTTCATCAGGGCTTCCACGCAGGACTTCTGACGCTTGGCGAGCTGCTCCGTCGACAGGCCCAGCAACGTGCCGTCGGTGGGGAGGTGGGCCTTGATGATGGGGTCGGCGGCCTCGAGGAAATCCTTCAACGCCTTGTCGGTGTTGATGTTGATCTTCACGTCGGAGAAGTTCGACGAGGTCTCCTTGAAGTAGTGGGGGTGGTTGTACTTCTTGAGCTCGTCGATGGTGACGGTCTTTTGCTGCTCAACGCCCTGGGGGTCCTTGAAGGACACCTGGTAGTTGCCGGCGGCGTCGAAGCCTTTGACGGTCCCGTGGGCCACCTTGAATTGGGTGTCGAAGGGCTTGCCCTCGTCGTAGGCGTTGGCGGCCTTCATGTCGCGAAACGCGATGTCGACGCTGTCGCCGACGGCGTAGGTGGTCTGGGTCGGGTATTTGCGGGTCGAGGTGGCCTTGACCTGCACGTCGTAGGCGCCGTCGTCGCGGACCGCGGCGGAGAACAGCAGGGGCTCCAGGCCGAAACGGCGGGTATCGTAGGCCTGCACGCGGCCGTCGCTGGCCTCGGCAAAGACGTTGGTGCCCACCTTGAACAGGAAACGCTCGTGCTCGCCGTCCTTGCCGGTGGCGAGGACCTCGACCTTCTGCCCCGGGAACTGCTGACGCAGCACGTGAACAGGGCCCTTCTGCTCGGCGGTCTGCTGGGCGATGACGTCGAGGAGTTCCGCCGACTGCTTGGCGCGGATGCCCCAGCGCTGGCCGGCCCAGGGATGCTTGATGTCGCTGGTGATGGACGACGCCACCGACGTGGCCACCGACGTGTAGAACTCGGCGAGCTTGACGGTCTGGCCATTCAACGTCGACAAGGGGACGGTCTTGCCGTCGACGGCGAAGCTGGCGATGCGGCCGAGTTTGTTGAAGTCGAGGAGCTGGGCGCCGGGGAACTCGGCCATGTAGTCGCGGATGATGGTGCCGAGCTGGGCAGCCCCTGGCCCGTCGAGCCGACCACCGTGCTTGGCGGCGACGACGGCGGCGGCCCCCATGAGGTTTGTCACCGTCATGGTGGATTTGGCGTGATCGAGGATCAAGGCCTTGAGTTCCGTCGCCAGCTGGGGCGAGACGGGAATCGACGTGCCGCCGTCCTTGATGACGCCGGTGGCGAGGGCCGTCAGCAGGGGCTTCACGCTGTCGCCGAGGGCCGTGGTCTCGCTGCGGATGCTGGTCTCGAGAGCCCGCACGTCGATCATGCCGTCAGGGGTGCCCGAGGCGCCCTCAAGGGCGACAGTGGTGGCCCGCTGAAAGGCACCGAACGCGGCGGCCGACAACGGCTGGGTGGGCGCCTGGGGCGTCCCCCACGACGACACCGTCGATGAAAAGGCGGCGTGGGCCTGGGTGAGTCCCCGCGTCAACGCCGTGACCGCCGCGTCGTCCTTGAGGCCGGCAGCGACGGTGCGAATGAACGTCGCCTGCTCTGCCGTCAGCGGCACGCCACCAATGCTGGGCTTCGACGCCGACAGCAGGGGCTCGAGCTTGGCGACGACGGCGGCGTTTTGTTCTTTGGCGACGGCCTTGGGGGCTCCCTGGGCAAAGGCCCCAAAGACCAGGTTCGTCGTCGACGCCTGGTTGATGTAGGGCTCAAGCATCTTGAGGGCGCCCCGGGCTTCGGCGGCGGAGAAGTCGCTGCCGTTGCCGGCGTCCATCTTGGACCAGGTCTCCAGGCCCTTGCTGATGTTGTCGACGGCGCCCTGGTCCTTGGCAAAAGCCAGGCAGGCGAGGGCGGCAGCGGCGGCCTCGCCCTTCACGTCGGTGAAGCCCACGCGGCCGGTCTCGCCCCGGAAGGCATCAAACGCCGTCAGCAGCTTCTGCTGGTCAGCGGATGGGAAGCCGGCGACGGCGGCGGCGATGGCCGGCGTCTGCGGCGCTGCCTTCAAGGCCTGCAGCAACAGCGCTTCCTGGGCGAGGGACGGAGTCTTGCCGACCAGCGCCAGCAGATTGTCCGCCGACGTCGACGACAACGACGGCGCGAGTTCCGCCAGGGCGCCGAGGGACGCCAGGCTGCCCACGGCCGGCTGGAACTTGGTGTCGGACGTCGGCAACAACGGCAGGGCTCCCGCCAGACCGTCGACGAGGGCGCCAGCGAGGGCGGCCTTCTGGGTCCCATCGAGGCCCGCGAGCTGGCCTGGTCGAACCAGGCTCAACAGCGAGACGCCGTCGGTGGTGGACTTGAGGTCCGTCGACAGAGCAGCGCCGCCCAGACGCAGGGCGCCCGTGCTGCTGACGTCGAGGGCGCGGCCGTCGAAGCTTGGTTTCGGCAGGTTCGTCGTCGAGGTCGGCGGCGTGGGCGTCGTCGTGCCACCAGGACCGGGGACCACGGGACCAGGCCCCGGGGGCGGGCCCGGCGGAGGTGCCGGGGCGGTGCCACCACCGGGGGACGGCGGCGTGGGCGGCTGGGCGCCACCGGCGGCGCGGGCCTGCAGCAGCGACAGCCAGGCGGTGCTGCCGGACTGGGTGAACTGGGTCTTGTCGGCGATGGCGCCGGGGGCGAGTCTGTCGACGGTGTCGAGGAGCTTCTGGATGCTCTTCTGCTCGCGGGGAGCGCTTGTGTCGTAGCCGGTCTTCAGGGCCTCCACGAGGGTCTCGACGACGACCTTGGCCTCGTCGGGGGTGACGCCGTCCTTGCGCAGCTCCGTCAGGAACTTCGTGACCTCGTTGTTGGAGAGGCCAGCGCGCGACGCCCCCGCGGCGGGGTCGAAGCTTTTGCTCTGGATGGCGGCCAGGAGCGCAGTGCGAAGGGCGGCGGGGTCGTTACGGACAGGCATGGGGCTGTCTAGCGCGATGGCCGGCCCTTTGGCGTCATCGCCGCCCGCCTCTCACGATGACGCGCCGCATTATGTCAGCGAGGACGGCCGAGGGCGCCAAGGGCCGGCGGGGCGCCGCGGGGAGGAACCACAGCCGTTGCAGGCGCTGCTGGCGCTGCTGGCGCCTGAACCCGCGGCACGACGCGAGACAGGCCGTTGGCGGCCGCTGGCGTGGCTCTGGGGCCCACCAGGAGGCCATGAGAGGGCAGATCCTTTGCCGTGGTGTCGCCAAAGCGGGTCCCCACCAGGCGGGCCACCACCAGTGATCCAACGCACACCGGTGCGGCCACCGTGGACCGCGTCCACCGCTGCAGCACCGACGACGCCAGGGGTGCACACAGGGTGCCGTTGGCAGCGTGCGTCGGCGGCGTTGCCGGCGTCGTCGCCGGCGTCGTTGCCGGAGTTGTTGCCGGCGATGGTGTCGGTGCCTCGAGCAGCAGGGTTGGTGGGCTGCCGTCGACGTCGGCGCCGACGGAACCAAGGGCCACAGGCCCCGCCTCGGCGACGGAACGCCGCCAGGCCACCGCCACCCCGGGGATCCGCAGCCCATCGGCCCCATGAAGGGAAGCCGGTCCCACCACGCCGTCGACGATGGTGGGCACAAAGAGCCGCAGCGCCGTCGGGCCAGCCACCGGCAACGAAGGCGCCGGCCACGGCAACGTCGACGCCAACGCCTTGGCTTTGGGCACCTTCACCGGGCGACCCTTGGCGTCGAGCACCACGGGGGGCGTCGCCACCGCGAACAGGGGCACCCAGCTGCCGGCGTCGTCGATGGTGACGATGACGCCGTCGACGGCGGCGTTCAGCCCGGCCCCGAGGGGCGGCAATGGCCAATCCGCCCGCACCATGGTCGAGCGACCACCGGCATCGGCGAGTTGCATGGTCAAGGGGGCCTGATCGTCGTCGACCATCACCAGGGTGACTTCGCGCGCGCCGGGTCGCTCCACCACCTGCAGCAGCAGCGATGGCAGCGTGGCGTCGTCGGCCACAAACAAAATGCTCAGGGCCAGCACCGCTGGGTTCATCGCGTCCCCTCTGCCCGACGAAAGTCACGGACCCGCAGCTGCACCGTGGTGTTGCCCCGGAACTCGTTGAGCTCGGGGACGGCCAACAAGTCGACGGGCCCCTCCCATTCGGCAGCGCGAGCAGCAGCCCCGAAGGCGATGACGTCGACAAAACCAACAGGACCCGCGCCGGCCGCAAACGAGCGGGGGTCGATGCTGCCCTTCAGGTGCTCTTCCTTGATGACCTTGATGTTGCGCAGGCGCACGCCCTCGACGACGAAGCAGGGCTCGGGGTTCTTGCGACCAAACGGCGCCGCCACCGACAGCTGCAGGATCGCGTCTTTGCGCATGGTCTCTGGACCAATGGCCCCGTCGTGGAAGGCCACCCGCTGCAAGTCTTCGGGCTGCAGGGTGTGCTCCGCGTACGCCAACAGCGCGTCGCGAAAACGCTCGAAGCCCCCCGGGGCCAGGCGAACGCCGGCGGCGTGGGCATGGCCGCCGAAGCCAGCAACGACGTCGCTGCCGAGCTCGGCGGCCACGCTCCGCAGGGCGTCGTACATGTGGAAGGCCTCGATGCTGCGGGCACTGCCACGGCCGCCTTCGCCAAACACGACGGCGGGGCGTCCGAAGCGATCCGTCAGCCGCGAGGCAACGATGCCGACAACCCCCGGATGCCACCGTTCATCGCCGACGACGATGGCCCGGGCGGCCCGCAGGGTGACGCTCTGTTCGACCTGTTTGATGGCCGCCGCCACGATGTCTTTCTCGATGGCCCGGCGGGCGTGGTTCTCGGCGTCGAGGAGGGCCGCCAGCGAGGCCGCGTCGGCGGCGTTGCTTTGCAACAACTGCACGCCCTTCATGGCGTCACCAAGGCGACCGGCGGCATTCACCCGCGGCCCCAGCTGAAAGCCGAGATCGCCGGCGTCCACGCGGCCGACGTCGACACCGGCCACCTGCAACAAGGCCTGCATGCCGGGGCGCTTGCCCTGGCGCAGGGCCTTCAGGCCGTTGTGCACCAGGATCCGGTTCTCCCCCACCAGGGGCACCACGTCGGCGACGGTGCCCAGGGCCACGAGGTCGAGGGCGTCTTTGAGGTCCGGCTCCAGCCGCGTCGACGAGAACCAGCCACGATCCCGCAGCCGACGACGCAGGGCCATCACCAGGTTGAAGGTGACGCCGACGGCGCACAGCATCTCGCTGCCCCGGGTGCAGTCCGAGCGATGGGGGTTGATGACGGCGGCGGCTTTCGGCAATTCCACCGGCACCGTGTGGTGGTCGACGACGACGACCTCGATGCCCCGGTTGCGCGCATAGAGGATTTCGTCGTGGTTGGTGACGCCGCAGTCAACGGTGACGAGGAGCTTGCAGCCGGCGTCCACCAGGCGGTCGACGCCGGCCCGCGACAGGCCGTAGCCCTCGATGAGCCGGTCGGGGATGGTGCAGGCGGTCTTCACGCCGACGGCGCGAAAGAAGTCGGTCAACAACGTCGTCGAGGTGACGCCGTCGACGTCGTAGTCGCCAAAGACCCCGATGGGAGCATCGTGATCGATGCTGTGCTGAATGACGTCGACGGCGACGTCGAGGCCTGCCAGGCGGGACGGATCGGGCAGCGATTTGAGGGACGGGTGCAGGTAGGCCTGGGCCCCCGCCGACGACGTCACACCCCGACCCACCAACACCCGCGACAGCGCCGTCGGCAGCCCGGTGGCCTGCTCAACAGTGGCCAGGTCGGCGTCGGTGACGTCGCGGGCCTGCCATCGCTGGGGCGGGCGCGGCAGGGGCGGCAGGGTTCCTGCGGGCAGGACCGGGTCGGTGGGCTCCATGGGGTGACTTCCTTGCGTCCTTGCCGCATATCGGGCCCTTCGGGCCCGAATAATCAGTATTATTCAAATACTTGGCGAGGCGCCAAGTATTTGAAATCATGGCCCCATGCGCGTCGCCCTGCTGTTCGCACTCCTCCTTGGCACCGTTACGCCGACCCTGGCCCAGACCGGCAGCGACAGCCGCCTGCGCACGGTGGTGTTGGGGATTGCCGGTCGCCGTGGCGTCGAGGACCGCACCCTGGTGGCCGCCCTGTCAAGCGTCGTCATCGGCGTCTACGGCAACGACCCCACCCGCCTGGTCATCGGCCCCGACGACATCAGCCGCGCCCTTGAGTGGGAGGCCTCCAAGCAACAGGCGGGCTGCGACAACAGCGCCTGCCTGGCCGAAGTCGGCGCCGCCCTCGACGCCGCCCGCATCGTCACCGGCACCGTCGACGCCGTCGGCGAGGTCTTCATCCTGAGCCTGACCGAAATCGATGCCCGGACCCTTGAGCCCGTGGCCCGCGGCCAGGAAGAAGTGACCAAGAACGAGGCCGCCCTCCTCGACGCCACCAAACGCCTTGCCACCGACGTGCTCAGAAAGAGCGCGTCCCTGGCGGGCAACACCACGGGTGGCGCCTTCGCCGCCAACGCCGGCGGCATCGAGATCGCCTCTGATCCCGGCGGCGCCCAGATTCTGGTGTCGAACAACGTCGTTGGCAGCACCCCCACCCGCATCGACAACGTCGCTCCCGGTCGGCACATGGTGCGCCTGACCCGCCCCGACTACGAGACCGTCGAGTTCGAAGTCCCCGTCCACGCCGGCGGCACCACCCAGGTGAAGGCCGAGCTGCGGCTCATGCGCAAGATCGCCGAGCAGAACATCGAGATTCGCAACGCCCGCTGGCGCGACGAGGACCAATGGAACCAGATCGGCGGCTGGACCAAGGTCGGCATCGGCGTCGTCGGCGTCGGCGCTGGCCTTGGCATCATGGCCTCGGGCGCTGGCGACGGCGGCCTCGTCGGCGGCCTGTTGGTGGGGGCCGCGGGCGCTGGCGTCATCGCCTGGGGCGCCGGCGGCCTGTTGACCCCACCACCACGCCCCATCCCCGAGTGGGAACTCGAGCGGAAGGTCACGGTGACGCCGCCCAAGGACAAGGGCGACATCGAGGTCAAGGTTCTGCAAGAGGGCCGCGCCCCCAACGCCACCCGCTGACCTGCCACGACGGTGGCGCCAACGAGACGCGGGGGACAAGCCCCCGCCCTACGTCCGGCAACACCTGGCACGCGCCAACGAAAAAGCGGGGGCCAAGCCCCCGCCGTTCGTCAGCAGATCTCAAGGCCCGGGCCCGTCACATGCGCTGCTCAGTGTCGTCGGCGGCGGCTTTGGCGTCCGCCAGCAAGCTGTTGACCAGGGCCGCGATGGTGGCGACGGCCTCCTGGACGGGGACCTTGCGGGTCTGTTCCTTGGTCTCGGTGCGCAGCTTGATCTCGACGACCCCCTCCTTGAGGGACTTGCCACCGACGGCCACGCGGACGGGGCAGCCGATGAGGTCGTGGTCCTTGAACTTCACGCCGGGGCGCTCGTCGCGATCGTCGAGGAGAACCTCGATGCCCATGCCTTCGAGGGCGCCTTCCATCTTGATGGCGAGGTCCATGGCGTCGGCTTCGACGCCCAGGGCCACCAGGGCCACGTGGAAGGGCGCGATGGGGGCAGGCCAGCGGATGCCGTCGTCGTCGTGGTTCTGCTCGATGGCGGCCGCCGCCGTGCGGGTCACGCCGATGCCGTAGCAGCCCATCACGTAGGGGTGCTCGGCCTTGTCTTCACCCTGAAAGGTGGCCTTCATCGCCGTCGAATACTTGGTGCCCAGGAAGAACACATGGCCGACTTCGATGCCGCGGGCGGCGTCGTAGACGAGGCCGTTTTTACCGCAGACGTCGCCCTTCATGGCGGTGGTGAGGTCTGCCGTCGACGACGCCGTGAAGTCCCGGCCCTCGGCCACCTGCACGAGGTGCTTGTTCCAGGTGTTGGCGCCGGTGACGAGGCCCGCCAGGCCCTGCACACCGAGGTCGAAGACGATGGTGATCTTCGCCGCAACCTCGGCAGTGAGGCCGACGGGGCCAACGTAGCCGGCGTGCAGCCCAAGGGCCTTGCCTTCTTCGTCGGTGAGCAGGCGGACGTCGGCGCCGCCCACGGCCTTTTTGAGCTTCACTTCGTTGATGTCGCGGTCGCCACGGCACACGGCCATCACGGCCTTGCCGTCGACCATGAACAGCACGGTCTTCAGCACACGCGCGGTCTCGACGCCGAGGAACTTGGCGACGTCGTCGATGGTCTTTTTGTGGGGGGTGTCGACGGGGCACATGGCCATGGTCGGCACCTCGGGCTCCCGGGCGGGGGCCGCGATTGGCGCCAGTTCAACGTTGGCGGCGTAGATGGGGCGGCCTTCGGTGTCGACGGTGAAGACGATGGCGTCCTCGCCGCTCTCGGCCAGCACCTGGAACTCGTGGGAGCGGTTGCCCCCGATGCTGCCGGTGTCTGCCTCGACGGCGCGGAAGCGCAGACCGCAGCGGGCAAAGATGCGGCTGTAGGCGCGGTACATGTTGTCGTACTCGCGGTGGGCGTCGGTCTCGTCGACGTGGAAGGAGTAGGCGTCCTTCATGACGAACTCGCGACCGCGCATCAGGCCGAAGCGGGGGCGGACCTCGTCACGGAACTTGGTCTGGATCTGGTAGAGGTTGATCGGCAGCTGCTTGTAGCTTTTGACCTCGTCACGCACGAGGGCCGTGATGACCTCTTCGTGGGTGGGGCCGATGACGAAGTCGGCGCCTTTGCGATCCTTGAAGCGCAGCAGTTCGGGGCCGTATTGCTCCCAGCGACCCGACTCCTGCCACAGCTCGGCGGGCTGCACCGCGGGCATGGTGAGTTCCTGCGCGCCGGCGCGGTTGAGCTCCTCGCGAATGATGTTGGCGACCTTGGTGAAGGTGCGGTTGGCCATGGGCAGGTAGGTGTAGATGCCCGCCGCGAGCTTCCTGATCATGCCCGAGCGGAGCATGAGGCGATGGCTGACGACGACGGCGTCAGCGGGGGTCTCTTTGACGGTGGGGATCAGGAGCTTGGAATAGCGCATGGGGGCGCGTTAGCAGGCTCGGGCCAAAACGGTCAGGCACGCTTGTTCGGAGGGGCACCACCAGCACCCACCTGAACATCCATTCACGCCGGCACGTACCAAAAACATGAGGCGCCATGGCCTGTTACGCTCGACGCGATGTTGGCGCTGGTGTTCGCTTTGTGTGCGGCGGTCTCTGGTGAGCCGACACCAGCCCCTGTGCCAACGGATGCCGAAACCGTCCGCATCGCCGTCGGTCGCTTCCCCGATGCCGTCATCGTCGAAGGCACCGACCTGGTGGTGCGCCGCAGCGATGGCCAGGCCATCGGCAAGAAGGCCAACCGGGTGAAGATCAGCCTCGGCAAGAGCGGGCTGTTCCTCGACGGCAAGCCCCTCGATCGGGACATCGCCACCATCACCGGACCGCTGTTGAAGCTCGCCGGCCACAGCTACCGCGGCGCCCTGGAGGTCCGCTTCGCGACCTACAAGGGCAAGGTCGAGATGTTGGTCGTCCACCCCCTGGAGTTGGAGACCTACGTGACGGGCATTGTGTCGTCGGAGTTGCCCCGGGGCTGGCCCCTGGGGGCCTACCAGGCCCAGGCCGTCGCCGCGCGGACCTTCGCGGTGACGCAAAAATACCGGCGCCTCGACCTGCCCTACCACATGGAGTCGTCGGTCCTTGATCAGGTCTACCACGGCGTCGAACGTGAACATGGCCTCGCCGAGGAGGCCGCCCGCACCACCCGCGGGCTGGTGCTCACCTCGCAGCGGCACCTCGCCCAGACGTATTTCCACGCGGCCTGTGGCGGCACCACCGAGAGCGCCCTCGAGGGCTGGGGCACGAGCATCGACTATCTGCCTGGCTCCACCTGCACCAAATGCATGACCTCGGGCACCAATCGGGCCACCTGGAAGGTCCCCATCAAGCGCAAGGACGTCGACAAAGCCTTCGCGTCCGTCGTCGGTGGCCCCATCAGCGCGATCAAGATCGTGGCCCGCACGGACTCCCGTCGGGTCAAGAAGGTCGAACTCCAGAGCGGCAAGAAGCGCAAGGTCATCACCGGGGCCGATTTCCGCCGGCTGCTCGGCTGGTCCGTCGTGTGGTCGACCCAGATCGACTCCATCATCCTCACCAAGAGCGAGCTCGTCGTTGCCGGCCGCGGCTCGGGCCACGGCGTCGGCTTGTGCCAATGGGGGGCCAAGGGCTACGCCGACGACGGCGTCCCCTACGACGAGATTCTGCACCGCTACTACCCCGGTGCCGCCCTGACCCGCCTGTACTGACACCCCGCTGCCGCCACCGCCGCCGACGACGACGACGACGACGACGACGATGCACTTGACGGTGCACTTGACGGTTCGCCAGGCGATGCCATTGACGACGACGACGTTGATGACGACATCTCGGGCGTGAAGACATTGCGTGCTGCTTGCGTTGGTCTGGCCTGCTTGTCTGGTTCGACGGCCGTTGGGCCGGTACTTGCGGGGTGCACCACCGCGGCTGCCGCCCTCCCCTCGTCGTCTCCGGTGGTCCACAAGGCGCCGCCGCCTCTGCCCTTCTCGACGGCACCTGCCGTGGCCACCCTGCACCTCATCCACGTCGGCGACACCGAGGCGGGCATGATCGGCGACGACCTCGGCGTCGGCGGCGTGGCCCGTGGCGCGGCCATCATCGATGCCCTTGGTCGGCGCGCGGGGCACGCCCTCGTCGTCCACGGTGGCGACACCCTCATCCCGTCGCCAGAGTTGGCGGTGGAATTCCCCTGGCCCCCGGGCAGCAAGACCCCGCAGCGCCCGTTGCTCACCGCCAACAACGCCCTGGGGCTGCAGGTGGCGGCCCTCGGCAACCACGACTTCGACCTCGGTGAAGCTTTCCTGGCCGATGTCATCAAGCGGGCCCCGTTCCCCCACCTGGCCTCGACCCTGACGGTCAGCGGCGGCGCCCTGGCGGCTGTCGTCGACGACGGCATGCCGTGGCTGGGCCAGCCGGCCACTGCCGGCCGCTTGCTCCGTCGGGCCCGGGCCTGCCTGGGCACCGTGCGCGACGACGTCTGCGATGGCGCCGTCGTCGGCGTGGTCGCCGCCGTGCCGGAATCCCTGCGGGTCCTCAGCGGTGGGGCCAGCAACAACTGCAGCGCCCCCGCCGACGCCGCGGCAACCATCGCGGCCTTGCAGCCCCACCTCGCGGCCCTGCAGGCTGCCGGCGCCACCATCATCGTGCTGCTGTCCCACCGCCAGGGCGTCGAGAACGACAGCGCCCTCGTCAACGCCGGCCTCGTCGACGTCGACGTCATTGTGTCGGGTGGTGGCGAGAACCGGCTGGCAGCTCCTGGCCAGCGCCTCGCGGCCGGCGACGTCGTGGACCCCGTGTGCGCCCGCGAGGCCCATGGCTGTTGGCCCATCTGGCGAACGGCCCGTGACGGTGCCCTGGTGGCCATCGTGGCCACCGACGGCGGCCTGCGGACTGTGGGGGCCCTCGACGTCACCTTCGACGGCGCCGGGCACATCACGGGGACGGAGTCGGGCTCCCGGCCCTGGCCCGTCGACGAGGAGTCCCTGCTCGAGCTGCGCGCCGAGATGCGTCGCGATCTGGTCGGGCTTGAGCTGGCCACCACCGACGCGTTGGCCCCCATGCTCGATGTGGTGGGCCACGTCGACCACTTCCTCGAAGGCACCCGCGAACTGGTGCGCAATCAGGAGACAAACCTCGGCAGCCTGTCCGCCGATGCCCTGCTGGCCGCCGCCGCTGTCGACGTCCCCGACGTGGTGGCCGCCTTCCGCAACGGCGGCGCGGTGCGTGATTCCATCGGCGTCGTCGACAAAAGCGGGGCCCGCCGCGGCAAGGACGTCACCGTCCTCGACGTCAAGAGCGCCCTGCGCTTTGATTCAGCCGTCGTCGTCCTCGACCTGAGCCATGCCGACCTGGCCCGCACCATCGAGTCCAGCCTGGTGGGCGCCGGCACGGGACAAGGCCGCTTCCCCCAGGTCTCCCGCGGCGTGCAGCTCAGCTACCGGGCGTCGGGCACCGACCAGCAACAACAGATGGTCGACGGCAAAGCCGCCGGGGTCGTCGCTGACGGCACCCGCCTCCAGAGCCTGACGCTGAAGCGGGCCGACGGCAGCGTCGTCGTCGTCGTCGCCGACGGCCACGTCGTCGATCCCGCCGCCACCATCCGGATTGCCACCATCGACTACCTGGTCCGCGGTGGCGATGGCTGGTTCCCGGGCAGCAGCGTCAAGACCATCCCGACGACGTCCAGCGAGCAGCGGGCCTTCCGGGCGTTGCTGGCCCGGCCCGACGCGGTGGCTCAGAGCCTCGGGGTCACGGGCCGCATCACGCGCCTGCCATGAGGTGTCTCACCTGCGACCACATCCCTGGCGAAAACCAACCGCGACATCGGTGTCCTGCTAGCGTCGCCGCCGTGTCTGTACCCGACGACCTCGTGGGCAAAGCCCTCGCCGCGCGGCAACGCGCCTATGCTCCCTATTCCCGCTTCCTCGTGGGTGCGGCGCTGTTGTGCGACGACGGCACGGTCATCGAGGGCTGCAACGTCGAGAACGCCAGCTATGGCCTGTGCATCTGTGCCGAGCGCACGGCCGTCGCCGCCGCCGTCGCCGGTGGTCGCCGGCACTTCAAGGCCATCGCCATCGCCACCGCGGCGTCCCCACCCGCCGCCCCCTGCGGCATGTGCCGCCAGGTCCTGGCGGAGTTCCTCAGCGGTGACGGCGACGACCTCGACATCGCCCTGGTGAACGACCGCGGCGAACGCAGTGACACGACCTTGCGGGCGATCTTCCCCGGCATCTTCGACATCAAGCAGTTGGCGAGCGGACAGGGCGGGGAGACCCCATGAACCAGGCCCTGCCCCGCGCCGTCCTCCTGCAGGGCGGCACCGTCGTCACCGTCGACAGCGCCGACCGCGTCTTCGTCGGCGACGTGCTCCTGGAAGACGGTCGAATCAGGGCCCTCGGCCCCACGGGCACGGTCCCCGTCATCCCCGGCACCCGGGTTGTCAACGTCACGGGCTCCATCGTGTGTCCCGGCTTTGTCCAGGCCCATGTGCACCTCTGCCAGGTGCTGTTTCGCGGCGTCGCCGAGGACCGGGCCCTGATGCCCTGGTTGCAGGAACGCATCTGGCCCCTCGAGAAGGCCCACAGCGCCGCGTCGTTGCGGGCGTCGGCTCGCCTTGGCATTGCCGAGTTGTTGATGGGCGGCACCACCGCCGTCCTCGACATGGGCACCGTCAACCACACCGAGGTCTTGTTTGACGAGGCCCAGGCGATGGGCCTGCGCTACGTCGGCGGCAAGGCCATGATGGACAACGCCAATCCGGCGGGCCTCGACGAGAGCACCACCGACGCGTTGTCGTCGTCAAATGCCCTGGCCGATCGCTACCACAACACGGCCAACGGCCGCCTGCGCTACGCCTATGCCCCGCGCTTCATCCTGTCCTGCACCGACGAGCTGCTGCGGGCGACGGCGCGCAATGCCCGCGAACGGGGCTGCCTCATCCACACCCACGCCAGCGAGAATCCCGGCGAGATCACGGCCGTCCGCGCCGCCTTCGGCGCCGACAACGTCGTGGCCCTCCATGATCGCGGCATCAGCGGCCCCGACGTCGTCCTCGCCCACTGCGTCCACCTCAGCGACGCCGAATTCGAGTCCCTCCTCGCCACCGACACTCGCGTCGTCCACTGCCCGTCGACCAACCTCAAGTTGGCCAGCGGCACAGCCCCGATCCCCCGCTTGTTGGAAGCCGGCGTCGCCGTCGGCCTCGGCGCCGACGGCGCCCCCTGCAACAACCGCTTGAGCGCCTTCACCGAGATGCGGCTGGCGTCCCTGCTGCAAAAGCCCCTCCACGGCGCCGAGGCCATGTCGGCCAAGACGGCGCTGCGGCTGGCGACCATGGGCTCGGCGCGGGCCATCGGCCTCGACAGCGAGATTGGCTCCCTCGAGCCCGGCAAGCGCGCCGACATCGTCGTCATCGGCCGCGAACGTCCCCACCTCCACCCCATCGTCGACCCTGTCACCACCCTGGTGTTCGCCGCCGAAGCCGGCGACGTCACCCACGTCTTCGTCGACGGCCGCCAGGTGGTCCGCGACCGGCGTCTGGTGGCGGTGGACCTGGGCCCCATCCTGAGCGACGCCGACGCCGCCCTCAAAGACGTCATGGCCAGGGCGGGCATCGCCGCCTGACCCTTCTCGTGCCCCGGTGACCAGCCGCCGGTGGCCAAAGCTCCGTTCCCCCTTGTCAGCCCCGTGCCGACAAGCGACCCGGTGAGTCAATGGCAGCAGGTCGCGGCACACGATTCGGCAAGTACACCCTCCTCAACCGCATCGCGGTGGGCGGCATGGCCGAGGTGTTCCTGGCCCGCCAGGAAGGTCTCGAAGGCTTCGAAAAGACCATCTGCATCAAGCGGATTCGGCCCCACCTGTCGTCGCAGCCGAACTTCGTGCAGATGTTTCTGAACGAGGCCAAGCTGGCCGCCCAGCTCAACCATCCGAACATCGTTCAAATCTATGATCTGGGTCGGGTGAACGACTCCTATTTCATTGCCATGGAGTACATCTCTGGCCGTGACATGAGCCGGATCATTCCAAAGGCCGAGAAAGCCGGGATTTCTTTCCCGATGATCTACGCCTTGCGCATTGCCTCCAATGTCTGCGAAGGCCTGTACTTCGCCCACACCAAGGGCGACGCCTACGGCAATCCCCTCAACATCGTCCACCGCGACATCACGCCGGAGAACATCCTGGTGTCGTTCTCGGGGACGGTGAAGATCGTGGACTTCGGCATCGCCAAGGCCAACACCCAGCTCGAGCAGACCCGGGCCGGCGAAATCAAGGGCAAGCTCTCCTATATGAGCCCCGAGCAGTGCATGGGCCACCAGCTCGATGCACGGTCAGACATCTTCTCGTTCGGCTCTGTCATTTACGAGTGGGTCACCGGCTACAAGCTGTTTACCGGTGAAAATGAGATGGCCATCTTGAAGTCGATCATCGACGGCAAGATCTACCCGCCCTCCTACTTCAAAGAAGATGTGCCCGAGGCCGTCGAGCGGATCCTCATGAAGGCCCTCGATAAGGACAAGACCAAGCGCTACCAGTCAGCCTGGGAGATGCAGTTCGACATCGACACCTACCTGGCGTCGAGCGAATTCACGCCCTCCAACATCCACCTGTCCAACTTCTTGAAGCAGATTTTCGGCGACGAAATCGAGCGCGAGAAGGAGCTGCTGGTCAAGCACAAGGAAGAGTCCGACCGACGGGACCGGCCCAAGGGCGGCGTCGAGGAAGAGGTCCTCGAGCTCGAAGAAGTCGGCGGTCGCGCCCTGACCGACAGCATTCTGCGCCAGAACCTGGACTCCTCCCTCGACGACACCGCCGCCGGCAAGAAGGCCGGCTCGGGCATCCGCCCCCGCAAGAAGGGGGACGTGGCCGAGGTCCGCATTCGCCTGACCGCCGACGAAGTCGACGCCCTGCAGAAGGTGGCCGACAAGCACAAGATTTCCGTCGAACAGCTCACCCGTGAGCTCCTCAAGAGCCACCTGCGCTGGCTTGGCACCTGAGCCCGTTCAGAGGCGGCCGGACGCCCCAGCATCCGGGGTGACGACGACGGTGGTGGCGCGGTAGTGTCCGCCCATGACCGATCCCAAGGCCCCGGCCCCGATGGAACTCGATGCGTCGTTTCTGACAGCCCTTGACCCGCTGCCGACGCCAACAGCCGCACCGGCTCAGGCACCGGCGCCCATCGCCTTTGCAGCGCCCATCGAGGTCGCCGCTGAGGCCCCCGCCGCGCCGGTGGCTGCCGCGGCACCCGCCGTGCCCGCCGTGCCCGCCGTACACGCCGTGCCTGTCGCGCCACCTCCCGGTGT
>Ga0247834_1003701_pt1 | contig 20409 bp, 16 predicted proteins | sample LaCruzMarch2015__8_FD_187118 | JGI IMG/M metagenome (GOLD analysis project Ga0247834, IMG submission 187118) | Freshwater microbial communities from meromictic Lake La Cruz, Castile-La Mancha, Spain - LaCruzMarch2015_12m | ecosystem: Environmental > Aquatic > Freshwater > Lake | place: Spain...
TTAGGTATTATATTGATGTATAGTTCAATGAATGATACCTTTTGGAGAGGTATTGGACTAGGTTTATTTATTCAAGCTGGTATTGTGTTGTGTTTAGATTTTTTTGCGGAAAGACGAGGGCATATTTACTTTTTATATTTGAAAGAATTAATTGAAAAGTCATGAGTGAAATAATACATCTTCAAAGTATTGCCGACTTACATAAATTATTCAACTTAGGAAATAGTCAACATCCATTAGTTACCGTTTTAGATTTTAGTAAAGTAAATGAACACCTGATTAAAAATACTAAAATCACCACAGATTTTTATTCAATCATGTTTAAAAACTATTGTAAAAATAATTTTAAATATGGCAGAAAATCTATTGATTTTCAAGATGGTAACTTAATTTGTATTGCTCCTAATCAAATTATTGAAATTGATAATGAAATTGAAGATAGGGAAGATAAAATGGGTTGGGGATTGTTTTTTCATCCTGATTTAATAAGATCAACATCATTAAATGACCATTTGAAAAACTACCGTTTTTTTGATTACGATATTTCAGAGGCACTTCATCTTTCGGACAAAGAAAAAAATGTTTTATTTGAATGTATCCAAAAAATTCAGATTGAACTTCAAGAGAATATTGATGTGTATAGCCAATACATCATTGTCTCAACCATAGAATTACTATTGAATTATTGCTCTAGATTTTATGGCAGACAAATGATTACGAGAAGCCAAACTAATAAAACAATAATTGCTCAAATAGAAATCATTTTAGCTGCGTATTTTTCCAATACTAAAATTAAAGATATAGGATTGCCATCTGTTAAATTTTTAGCTGATAGTGTTCATTTAACACCGAGTTATTTGAGTGATTTGCTAAGAAAGGAAACGGGTAAAAATGCTCAAGAGCACATTCATTCTTATTTGATTGATGAAGCAAAAAATTTACTTTTAAATTCGGAAAAGAACGTTAGTGAAATTGCTTATGACCTGGGATTTGAATACCCACAGTACTTTAATAAACTCTTTAAGAAAAAAACAGGAAAAACGCCATTGGAATACAGGAATTTGAACTAAAGAAGTTTTAAACACTATCGGCGAAAAGAATTTTCGAGCAGGGCTTAAATCGCAGAATTGGACTGACTTTCCTTTAAACCTATATAACTAATAAAGGCTTGTTCTAATGGTGCCTTTGTGAATTTTATGGTTGTTTAATTATTTTCCAAAGCCCACTTGTTTTACCTTCTCTTTTTATGACCCCTTTCTTTTTAAGTGATTCAATATGTTTTTGTACAGCAGATTCATTAATTCCTAGTTTTTCAGACAATTGTTTTCTTGATATTTTAGGATTATCAATAATATAATCGAATACCAATTTTTGTTTATCTGTCAAATCTAATGTTGTTTCTACTACTTGACCACCTACTTGACCACCTACTTGACCACCTACTTGACCACTTCGGTGAGCTACTAAATTATTGTGTAAGGTAACCAAAATACCACCATCTAAACTAGCTATTGTAGCTTCTGGCAATCCTGCATTTTCACAAGCTTCAAATATTTTTAATGTTCCTTGTCCCCAAGAGTCTATGAAGCCTGCCTTAAAACAAACATCTGCAATTAATGGATTTCTGGGTCTTGACACATGATACCCTTTTAAACTGGCTATTGTCATGCCTTCTGGCAAATTCCCTTCGTTCCAAATTGTTAGTTTATCATCATACACCCTAATTTGAATCATAGAACCTATGTAAGTACGATGCACCAACGCATTCAAAAGCATTTCTCGAATAGCCGATGTTGGGTAAGTATCTTTTTCGATACGCTTCAATCCTTCAAAAATAATAGGCCTCGTTAGAAATTTTAAATTTAGCATTTCTGGCACTTGTTTCAATAATTCCAGCATATTCCCTTCTAAAACTTCATGATACCTTAAATCCGCATCGTTGATCCCAAACCTACCTATCTTAACTTTTATATTGGGGTAAAATTTATTAGGGTCGTTACCAAATAAAATTAAGGCAGCACGTTTTAATTTATCTCCAATAGCTAAACGAAGTTTTTCGAGAGTTTCTTTTATTGGCAGTTCTACTATATCTTGAGGCAAACGCCCACTGGTAATTGCTTCTTTTTTAAACGCTTCAACACTTTTTATTTCAATATCAGAAAAATCAGCACTCTCTTCAATAATATCATCCCATGTTTTGCCTGCTTTTTTCAGTAAAAAACCATTAAGTTCTAATCCAGTTAATTCTAACTTTGTACTACCAGACCGATAATAATAGCGACCACGAAGCGAAACAGGAACAGTATAAGGATTAGTCTTTATTTGAATGTATTTTTTACCCTCAGCATCCAAGAGTTGCACATCGCAAATTATCCCCATAGTATGGCGAATTTTATTGGGCAGGTCCTCTAATAATTTGGCATAATTTTCTAAATGAACGATTTCACCGGTATCATTTTTGCCAATATAAATAGTGCCTCCAATAGCATTTGCAAAACCGCATATCCATTTCAGATAGTCGTCATGCCAGGATTGTTTCCATTCAACATTTTGCGATTCACTCATTGTTTATATTTAAATATTTTTATTTTCATCACTGCTTTTAAATGACTCTACCTTTTTGTCATATTCTTCCCAATAAAAAGAAGCTCTTTCGGCATCAATAGTTTTGTAATTATCTAACAATTTTATAAATAATTCATTGCCGATGCCCATATCTGTCAAAGAAATCAAGACGTCTAAACTATATTCAATGTTATTTTTGTTTTGCTCTTTATTAGTAATAATAGCATTTATTTCAGATTCTAATGCAGGCAAATGGGACTGCAAAGTTTGCTGAAAAGTTTTTATTGTCTCTCTGATTTGGCTCAGATTATCATCGGAATCGTTCATAATAGTTTTGTCTGAAATATTCTTAAAATCAAAAAAAAATTAAAATAGAATTTATCATTTGATTTAATAATGTCACTAATTAAGCCTGATATTTTTATTTTCGGTTTTTTCAAAGTTAAGATATAATTTCGTACATGGTGAAAAACATTTTATTTAATACCTAAAATCCTGATTCAAAACCAGTGGCTGTTGTGCGCATAATTTCCATCAAAGATTGGAGAAGAAGTCCAATGCTGTCCTATTAACGCTTCCGGTTGTCCAGCCTTATTTTATCTGCGAAAATACCCACCACATCTCCCTGGCGATGTCCAAACTTCTTTCTGCGTATTTTTCTGTTTGTAAAGGGGTTCCGTCATACGCTTTCGGATCATCATATTTGATGGGGAATCGTGCCTCAGCCCCAACTACAATGGGGCATCCTTCGTCCGCATTATTGCAAGTCATAACCGCTCCGAATTGGGTGGAGGGATTAAATGGATGATCGTATGTTTTGGAAAAACAAAGGATAGGATTTTCATTATCAGCGAATTTTACCGCAACCACAGGATTCACATTTTCTGATAATTTTAATACCTGAAATCCCTGCGATGTTAATGTTTCCAATACTTTAATGAAAATAGCCGTGGCTTCTGTACCTCCGGAGTAACAAGACACATTTTTCAAGCCAATATAATAGGCCATAGTTTGAGCCCAAATCTGAGATAAATGACTTCTTCTGGAATTATGGGTACAAATAAAATGTAAACGAATGGCCTCACCCGAATTTACCTTTAATTGAATATAGTCAACCAATGGAAGTAATACTACTTTTCGTTCATCAGAAATAGATTGTGACGAAAAGGTGGCTATGACGTTAAATAGATTAGGATACATTATGACTCATATTTAGTTTTAAGATATAAACTTGCTTTCACCAATAATATTAATACGGGAACTTCAATCAATGGTCCTATGACTCCTACGAAGGCTTGAGCTGAATGGATGCCAAATACAGAAATAGCCACAGCAATGGCTAATTCAAAATTATTTCCCGTGGCAGTAAAAGATATGGACGCGTTCTTGTCATAAGGAACTTTCCATGCTTTATTAATGAAAAAACTGACAAAAAACATTAAAATAAAATAAATAACCAAAGGTAAGCCCACTCTTAAGACATCCATGGGCAGTTCTAAAATTTTATCTCCTTTTAAACTGAACATCAACACGATAGTGAAAAGTAAAGCATATAAGGTGATAGGAGAAATACGTGGAATAAATTTGGTATTGTACCAGGTGATTCCTTTGGATTGCACCAATATTTTTCTACTTAAAAAGCCCGCTAAAAAAGGAATACCTAAATATATAGCTACACTCTGGGCAACTTCACCCATTGGCACGCTAATATTGAAGTCGCCAATGCCTAATTTTTGAGGTAGTACATTGATAAAAAACCATGCGTAAAAACTATAGGTAATGACTTGAAAAACACTGTTTAAGGCAATAAGTAATGCACCATATTCCCGGTTTCCACCTGCCAGATCATTCCATACAATAACCATAGCAATGCAACGGGCCAGACCTATGAGAATGAGTCCCACCATATAATCAGGTTGGTCTCTCAAAAAAACAACGGCTAAAATGAACATAAGTATAGGACCAACTATCCAATTAAGGATTAAGGACAGGGTCATTACCTTTTTATCGTTGAAAGCGTTTGGTAAAAGAGAATAATCAACTTTTGCTAAAGGAGGGTACATCATTAAAATGAGTCCAACGGCCAAAGGAATATTCGTTGAACCTACGGAAAGACGGTCAAAAACAGACTTAATATTTGGAAAGAAATAACCTAAAGCTATACCAGTTAGCATGGCGAGGAAGATCCATAGGGTTAGATATCTGTCTAAAAATTTTAATTTTGGCTTCATAAGTAATGGTAAGGTAGAAATATTATTGAGTTCGTAAATATACCAACTGCATAGAAGAGGTAATGTTTTAGGATGGAGATTAATATAAATTTAATATTGACAGCAATCATTTAAAGTTACGTCATAAAAAAGGAGGTCTAATAGTTTTTTCGCTTTGAGCCAGTTTTCTTTGTGAATACAATAGGAAGTTCTACTACCATATTGCCATGATAGCATAAACATTGAGATTTTAGGAATTGTAAAATGGCTATTCTTACAGGTTGTGCCAATGCTTTGGCCAATCTCTGGCTGTTTGCTCCTGTTCTTCACTGAAATAATCTGATTTTGTCGTCCATTTTGATTTAAGAATGGGAAATATAGGCTTATATATAAGGACTTATATTAAATTTGAATATAGATTTAAAAATCATGGGAAATATGATGGACCATAATGCGAAAATGGCCAAAATGACTTTCGCCTCTGTTTATCCTCATTATGTGAATAAAGTAGAGAAAAAAGGAAGAAGCAAAGAGGAGTTGCATCAGGTGATTTATTGGTTAACCGGCTTTAATGATGATAAAATTAATCAGCTCATTCACGAAAAGGTTACTTTTGCCGATTTTTTTCAGCAGGCAACCCTTCATGACAATGCGCAGCTTATCACAGGCATGATTTGTGGGTACCGGATAGAAGAAATTGAAAATCCACTGACCCAAAAAGTAAGATTTCTGGATAAATTAGTGGATGAGTTAGCCAAAGGTCGAAAAATGGAGAAAATTCTTCGAACCTAGAATCAGTTTTTATTTAACACATTCATTTTTGCATTATGACAAAAAAGATTTTCCTTCTTCTATTTTTATTCCTGACCTGTAAAGGTATTTCACAAGATGTTCATATTCGTGTTAATCTGCTTGGCTATGCAACTTCTCATCCTAAAAAGGCATTGATTTTGTCAAAAACGCCTATAAATGATGCCTGGTTTATTTTTCAGGAAAATGGGATAAAGGTGAAAGAAATTAACCCAATGCTTTTGAAAGGGGAAAATTGGGCTCCGTTCGATTATTATTATGAATGTAATTTTACTGATATAACCTCTCCCGGCACCTATTTTTTGTCCAATAACCCACAAACTTTACGTTCAGAAAAGTTTTTGATAGGAAATTATCCGCCCATTCACGAATCTATTGTAGGTTTCATGCAAACGCAACGATGTGGATTCAATCCCTTTACCAACGAAGTATGTCATCCTCTTGATGGAAAAAGTTTTTACGGAAACAGACCCGATTCCTCCTATGTTGACGCAACAGGTGGTTGGCATGATGCCGGAGATCAGTTGAAATATCTAATAACAGGCAGTAATGCAACAGCCAGAATGTTAATGGCTTATCAATGGAATCCTAACGTTTTTGAAGATAAAGTGAATGATCTCGGTCTCCCTCAGCCCAATGGAATAGCTGATGTTCTAGATGAAGCTAAGTGGGGCCTTGATTGGATCCATAAGCTCCACCCAACCAAGGACGAATTAATTCACCAGGTTGCTGACGATCGTGATCACCTTGGATTTAAAATGCCTCATGAAGACGCCGCAAATTACGGTTGGGGTAAAAATAAATACCGACCTGCTTATTTTGCCAATGGAAAACCTCAGGGATTAGGTAAATATAAAAGTGAATCGACAGGGGTTTCTAACTTGGCAGGTAGGTCAGCCGCAGCTTTAGCGTTAGGGTATCAGATTTTTAAAGATATATCCGGACATCTTCCTTTTGCAGCCCAGTGTCTTCAGGATGCGGCTGAATTATATGAAATGGGAAAAAAAGGCGAAGGTTTTCAACAAGGAAATAGCTATGGTGCCCCATATAGATACAATGAGCGTACCTGGGCAGATGACATGGAATGGGGAGCTGCTGCTCTTTTTAAGGCCACCGGAGATAAAAAATATCTCAACGATGCATTACATTATGCCGATGTGATTGGCTTCACTTCCTGGATGGAAATGGATTCCGCCGCGCATTATGAAATGTATCCTTATGTAAATATGGGGCATTATGCTCTTTGGCAAGTTGTTAACGATAAAAATATCAGAAATAAACTAGCTAATTATTACAAACATAATCTTCTTAAAATACAGGAAAAGGCAGATAAGAATCCCTATGGAGTAGGTCATCTTTTTATTTGGTGTTCTAATAATTTGGCCGCAGCAGTAACAACGCAGGCATTGCTGTATGAACAAATGACAGGCGATGTTCAATTTCGACCTTTACTCCAGAATCATCTGAACTGGTTATTTGGACTTAATCCCTGGGGTACCAGCATGATTACGGGCATTCCGGCCCATGGGGAATACCCGTTAGATGTTCACATGCCATTTTGGATATTGAATAAACAAGTGGTTCCCGGAAGTCTGGTCGATGGTCCCCTTTGGTCTAGTATTCATGATAAAATGTTGGCTATTAGGTTAAATGAACCAGACGAGTTCGCTCATTTGCAGCCTGATCATATTAAATATTGGGATGATTTTGCTGACTATTCTACGAACGAACCTACAATGGATGGTTCGGCAGATTTAATTCTACTTCTGGCTCATTTTGCAAAACCTAAAATCAAATGATTTAATCTTTATCAGATCCTACTTCCTCTTCCATATCATTTAATATATCAATAGATGTTATTAATGGTTCCCATTCTTTTCCCTGTAAAAGGAGTTTGAACCACCATTTATCCGCATTTTCAAATTTTAAATGAAAGAAAAGCCAAAGGGAAAGATAGGTAAATGAGATGGTTACTGCACCTTGAAGTATAAACAAAGGCAAAGTTCCATTTTTAAACATACTTTCATTCCAGTAAAAGGTAGTCCAAAAGGGTAGCTGAAGGATTAAAATTTTAGTTATATTTAAAGTTGAAGCTTTTAGGTTTATTAATGTTTTTTGCAAAATAACTACTGGTTTATTAAAATCAATGCTGTAAAGTGTGCTTAATTGAATAATGTAAAGGATTACTGCTACAGCTGTTAACATCACTTGAAAATATGCTGAGTAAATGAAATAGAGACTTACCTGGTCATAAGCATTAATGGTCAGTTTTATAAGCACATACCCTATGCTAAATACCCAAAGCAATCCCACTAATAAGGTAAATATTTTAATGGGTTTCATCGAGGAAAGAAAATGACTGACATTTCTTTTTGTGAGTTTATCCAGGCTGGTTTTATCCGATTTTTGACTGATGGCAATCTGTTCATTGCCAGTTTGCCATAGATATTTCAAATCTGTGTCGTTCATTTTAATTTTCTTTATGGTTTAAAAATCTCTTCTTTAGTTTTTCCTTTATCCTACCCATTTTTGTTCCTACATTGGAAACAGATATTCCCATGATTTCAGAAATCTCCAGGTGGGATTTATCCTCCAGATACAACATTATGAGTGCTTTATCCATTTCGTTGAGTTCGGCAATAAACTTTTCCAATAAATTGAATTTTTCCTGTAAATCATTGGGAAGTTGGTCAATAACTGGTGGTAGCGTCTCAGCTATGGCGTACTGACGTCTAATACTATATTTCCTGTAAAATGAAATGGCCACATTAATGGAAATTCTATACAACCAAGTGGTCATAGCAAAATTAGCATCATATTTTGGTAGGGATTTCCAGATTTGTATCCTTATTTCCTGGATTAAATCCTGCCTGTCTTCCTCATTTCCACAATAGGTTCGGGCAACCTTGAACAATAAGCCTTTATGCTGTTCAATGATTTCATGAAATGTTTGATGTAATTTATGCTTTGCCATAGGTTCGATAAATGGAATGATACTTATTATTCGAACAAACAGTCAAAAAAGCACACTTTTTTTTAATAAATATTTACCGTTTGATAACCATTTTGTAACGTGACAAGATTTGTTTTCAAAAAAGTTGCCAGGTGGGCAGATTGAAGGTGTTCCTGAAAACTGGTTTCATTTTTAAAACACTCCCAAATGACAATGACGGTAGGGTCCTCTTTTGATTGCTTAAGTTCAAAAGAAACATTCCCTGCCTCCAAAAGAATATGTTGCCTCAATATTTTTAACTCATCCAGAGCAAATGAGACCTTATCATCTTCTTTAATCTTTAAAATGGCCGTGGAATAAAAATAGTCAGATTTACCTGATGGCTCAATTAAATCCCAAAGATTTCCATACAAATCTTCAAATACGGCGACTTTGCCATATTCCTCCAATCTGGGACCATTGATGATTTTTATATGATTATCCAGGAGATTATTGAAATCTCTATCAAAATGGTCGGTATGAAGGAATAAAAAAACTCTTCCCCCCGTTTGATTTCCAACACTTTTTGCCTGCGTTTCATTGGCACTTTTTGCGAGCAAAAGAGCACATTCTTTTGCACCTTTGGGTTTTACGACAACCCAGCGTTTGGTATCAGTCAGAGGCGTATCTTCAATAAGATCAAAATTTAATTTTTTCGTATAAAAGTCAATAGCTTCATCGTAATCAGCTACAACCAAAGTCATTTGGGCAATATGTTGGTTCATTTTTAAGGCAAATATATACGATTTTTCGTATTACTTCTTTTGCTTTTCTCCATAATCTGAGTGGCAAATGTTATCTTTCCTAAAAATTCACATGAGGATTCATATACTGTCTGGCCTTATTTTATTCGTGTTTTTATCATTGTCGCTGAAAGAAAATGAAAAGAGGCAAAGGCCAAATATAATTCTTGTTATGTCTGATGATCAGGGTTGGGGACAAATGGGATACTATAATCACCCATTTTTGCAGACACCTCATCTGAATGAAATGGCTAAAAATGGTCTAAGAATGGATCGATTTTACGCTGGTGCTCCTGTCTGTTCTCCGACCAGGTCTTCCGTATTAACGGGACGGGCAAATGATCGTTCCGCTGTTTATGCCCATGGTTTTCCCATGAGAAGACAAGAAAAAACCGTGGCTCAGGCACTTCAAAAGGCTGGATATAATACAGCACATTTTGGAAAATGGCATCTGGACGGGCTCAAAGGCCCGGGTGTACCCATCCTTGCGGAAGATAATAGGAATCCGGGATTTTTTGGATTCACCGAGTGGTTATCTGTGTCCAATTTTTTTGATCTCAATCCTTTAATGAGTCAGAAAGGTAACATTGCGGAGTATATTGGAAATTCATCTGATATCATTGTAAATCAGGCACTAGATTTTATTTTGGGTCATAAAAATGAACCATTTTTTGTGGTTATATGGTTTGGAAGTCCTCATGATCCCTGGAGTGCCTTACCTGAGGATAAATCAAATTTCCCAAAAGGCATGGAGGAAGTGCAGCAAAATTATCTTGGAGAAATAGTGGAAATGGATAAATCTATTGGTTTGCTGAATGCTAAATTGAAGGAAATGGGTTTGGATGAAAATACCTTGATTTGGTTTAATAGTGATAATGGTGGCGTATCTTTCGGAGGTAAGGAAGGGGTACGAGGACTGAGAGATTTTAAGGGAAGTCTTTATGAAGGAGGAATAAGGGTTCCTTGCATTATTCAGTGGCCGGCAACCATTAAGGGAGGAACCATAAGTCATTTTCCAGCAAGTACCATGGATATTTTCCCTACCATCGCTTCCATTTGTAACCTACCAGACGATGTTTTTGTACAACCTATCGATGGGAAAAGCATTTTTCCTCTTTTTAAGGGAAAAGCAGAGGCATTTAGGAAAGATCCAATCCCATTTAAATATAGAAACCAAGGGGCCTTAATTGACAATGATTATAAATTATTGGTGGAAAATATTGAGAAAAAGGAATACGCTTTATATGACTTGAAAAATGATAAGACTGAAACAAAGAATATCATTTCTTTACATTCTTCGCGAGCGCAAAGAATGATTTCCAATTATGAGCGATGGATGGTAAGTGTTAACCAAAGTGTAAAGGGTGAGGATTATAAAGGTGGATTGTTGGAAAAAGATCCAACCCCTGAGTTCTGGTGGATTAAACCTGAATACGCTCCTTATTTGCCCTTATGGAAAAATCGACCTGAGTATAAGAAACATTTAAATAATTGAAAAATCAGGAGATCCGGCTTTAATTTCCCATGGGACTTGTATCGCATTTTACATCACCTACCACAAATTGAAGGCCATCGAGGAAAAATTGAAGTAATTGTGGATTACTGAAACTTTGCGCATTGTGAGCAGGAGATGAGTAAAATATATTTCCTTTTCTATATTTTTTAATCCAGGCAATATATCTTTTTTCGTCTCCACCGGGATATTTATTTCCCTCAATATTAGCGCTTTCCATGTAAAGTAGCGGTCTGAAATTTTTGCTCATGTAAGCATTATTGAAGAAATAAGGCTCATCAATATGTGAAAATCCTTTTCCATTAAAACCTTGAACCAAAGGATGATTGGGGTCAACTAATTTTACGTCAATCCTTTGTTGTTTGGGATGATAATCAAAACTACCGCCTAACATGTCACTAAAAGCATTCGATTTATTCTGCATCGTTACGGCGCCATGCATGGACATAATACCACCGCCTCGTTTTACAAATTGTAACAGATATTTTTCAAATTTGGCCGCCTTTTCCATGGCTTGAACAGTATCCAGCGTAGGGTCATTTTTAAATACATCCCAAAATAAATTACGTTTGTCCCCAATACTGCAATTGTTATTTAGGATTATAGCATCGAATTGCTTTAACCAATTTTTGTCAAAATATTTTACATCTCTGGTGTAAGTCATTTCAAAACCTCCCACTTTTTCTGTAATGGTTTTTAACATGGCTTCAGTATGAGGAATGACCCAATGGTCAAAGCCGGTAAATAGGGAGAAAACCAAGACTTTATGTGTTTTAGCACTCGGAAAATGCTTCTTTGAGGGCGCTAAAGCTTTTATTTCATTAATCCATGCATCGTTAAGTTCAATTTTAGGAAGATTTTGAGCTTTAGCGCAGGGTAAGCTCAAATTCAAAAGGAAGAAAGTAAAAAATAGGGTAACGAATCTCATTGTGTTAATTTTTAGGGTAGCGTTCAATTTCAAATATAATAAAATTAAGAAGAAAAAGGTATTTACTGGTATTTTGAGGTTTGCCTGCTGATGGTTTTGAATCACGGATTATATAGAATGTCGTCGCTGTAGAGACGCGATGCCTCGCGTCTTTTTCGCGACAGGTCTATATTTGGAAATTCACCCACTGTCACTAGGTTTTGAATCAGGATTTACAGGATTTACAGGATTACAGAGGACGTCTTCGGGTTAAGCGTAATGGTGATTCGTAGAGGATTACTTTTTATCATCTTTTTCGCCGATGCGTTACGCATCGGCGAAAGGCCTGGATATGAAAACTCCTTTTAATAATAACCTTACCACTCAAATCGGAGACGTTATAATTAATCCAGGAAATCCTGTAAATCCTGATTCAAAATGCCACGAAACAGTAACATCCTTCAAATAACCTTCCCACTCAAACCGACGACGTCCTTTTCAATCCTCTCTAATCCTGTAAATTCTGATTCAAACTACGTTATACGGAATGGTTTTATTCTCCGGAATTTACTAAATACTCACCACGCAAAAGATTTAAAAAATAGGGTTAATTCCTAAATACTACACAATAAACCGTTTAATTTAAAAATAATTACATTTTTATATTAATTATGGCATTAACTTCGTTTGTTTTCATTACTTTTCGACAAACTTCCGGTATTTATAATGATATTGAAAATTCAAAGAAAATTTTATTATGAAATTAAATCATACGTTTACTATTCTTTTTATGTTTTCCTTTCTTTTTGTCAAAGGGCAACAGGCGACGAACACCGCGGGTAATCATTATTCCTCTGGTAATAATGTGCTAACTTTCTCTACTGGAGAATTTGTTAATGAACAATTTAACGGTTCAAATTTTTCATTGAAGGTAGGCGTCATTCAATCTTTCTCGGCAGCTTGTCCCATACCCAAGACTTTTGCCTTTCAACAACTAAATAACCTATGTATTCCGGAAGATGGAGCGGTTTCCCTGGCATTAAGTGGATCTGAACCTAACGTTCGTTATCAGTTAAGGATAAATGGAAACGCTTTTGGGGATAGTATTGTTGGCACGGGAAATGCGTTGAGTTTGGTAAATGCCTCTCAAGCTGGTATCTACACAGTTAGAGCCAGTTATTCAGGTAAGTCTTGTTTTGTTGATATGCCCCAGCAAATCACCCTCCAGGCTTCGCCGCAGGTGACTATCATCTCTCCTTCCGTGGCTATCTGTGCCGGTCAAAGCACCTCTATTCAGTTGACTTCAGCTGAAAATGTGTTTGTTAGTTATAGTTTGCCAGGTGGTACCTCGGAACGTGTCAATGTAACGGCTGCTGCCCTTTCTGTTCTGATACCTAATGCTCAGGTGGGTACTTCCATTTCTATTTCCTCCGTAGAATCGGTTGCAACGGGTTGTATAAATAATACCGTTTCTTCTTTGCCTATTCCGGTGTCTCCTATTCCTGCTATCACTTTAAGCCAAACAAAAATACCTTGTGCCGGCGAAGTGGTGGAGCTAAATTATAGCAGTAGCGAGCCGTTGAGTTTTTCCTATAATTTGAACGGGGCGCAAAATCAAAGCACAGTGACGACGTTATCTGGTGTTATTTTTTTGCAAAGCATTACCAGTGTTGCTAACATCACTTTAAATAATATCACCTCTCTTCAATCGGGTTGTCAAAATATTTCTCCTTTGTTTTTTCCATTTAAGGTGGACCAGAAACCTGTTATTTCAGCTACTAATGTTTCTGCTTGTAGCGATGAATCCTTCAGCCTTGCCCTTTCTTCCTCAGCCAATATTGGAGTAAGTTGGAAAGCAATATATAACGGAGCGACGGGTGGTACAGGAACGGGTACAGCTGTGGGTACCTTAAGTGAAAAATTAATGAATGCGGGAACCACTCCAATTCAGGTGTCTTATGAATTAACACCTTCCATCTTAAATAATCCAACCTGCACGGGTAATCCGGTGATTTCTACCGTGTCCATTAATTCTGCCCCTCAGATTTTAACCCCCTCTAACATCCCAGCCATTTGTGGCGGAGCTGTTATCAATGTGCCTGTTTCTTCCTCCGGGGGGGATGCTGTTAAATGGAAAAGATTGAATAGTCTTATTTCAGGAACCGGAGATATTCTGGATATAGCAGAGAACACAACTAATCAGCCGATTATACTTAATTATGCCTTAGAATTGAAGGGTTGTAACAATGTGATTACCAAAACGGTGTCAGTAACCGTTTCACCTGAACCCATTTTAAATATCAGCCAAATCCCTGCCCTTTGTGATGCCTTTACTGATTTGACGCAAAGTTCGATTACATTGGGCTCTACCGCGGGTATTCAGCTTAAATATTTTCAAGATGCTAACCTATCCATTCCCTTACCAGATCCAACAAAAGTAAGTCAGGGGACTTATTTTATTAAGGGAGAATTGGCAGGTTGTTCTACAAAAACAAGCATATCTATACGGTCTCAGTTAAAATTAAAGGTAATTGAACCCCAGACCATTTGTCCTGATAAAACGATTGATTTAGCCCAGTATGTGGACATAGCAGGGAGCACCTCCGGCTTGTCCTTAACTTACTGGATCAATGCGGAAGCAACCACGGCAGTAGTGAATCCTCAGTCAATCGGAGCCGGTACTTACTTTGTGAAAGGGCAGGCAGCAGCTACTTCTTGCGCCATTATAAAACCGATAACTGTAAAAGCATATTCGTCGGAATCTATTGCGCTTCCTACCAACCTGACGGTTTGCAGTGGTAGTGTTTTTGATTTTACGCCTACCTTAAAAGAATCTACTTTCAAATGGTTTAGAAATGTAAACAGCGCGCTGGGTCTTTCCGGAAATGCCGGCACTGACGGTATCAGTGAATTATTAACGATTATAAATGCCGATCCCGAGGTTGAATTGTCTTATGGTTATTCCGTTGGTGCTCCCGGTTGTGAGGCAACAGTAGGAACTTTCAAAGTGAAAGTGACAAAAGGTCCTTCTTTTGAATTAATAGATTCCGCAAAGATTTGCGATGCCTATTTCAATCTCAATTCTCTGATCAAATCACCAGTGTCTAATGTAAATTTCTCCTATTTCTTAAATGATAGCCGTACAGTGGATCTTACCAAAGGTATTCAGGGAAACTATCGGGTAGAGGGCGTGGATGCCAATGGTTGTAAATCCTCCAAAACAATCACCGTTAGCCATGAGTTAGAGGTTCCTAAAGTTGCTCCTTTTATCTCTTGTCCACCCTTAACGGTCGATTTGAAATCAAAATTGACTGACGTATTTGGTTCTTCTTATACGGTTTCCTATGAAAATACCACAACTCCTGAAAAAGTAAATGCAGGTACATATACCATTGGACTGAAACCATTGAATAGTGCATGTAGGATTATTTTACCAGTTGTAGTCCAATCGGGTCAACCTCAACTTTTAAATCCCTTAAGTTCCGTTTCTCTCTGTAGCGGTGAAAAATTCGCTTTTGAACCAGCATTCCCCACGAAAGACATAACTTACGCTTGGTCTTACCAGAATGGTACCGGAAATGGGAAGATTGAAGCTGTTTGGAATAATACGTCGGCAGCTATCCTGACCGATTCCATCAAGATAGTTTCTTCCAGTTCCTTGTGCAATCAAAGTGCCAGTCAGTTAATTAAGGTGGACATCCAGCCTGCGCCACCAAAGCTTGTCATCAATGCAAAGGACATTTGTGCCGACAAACCATTGGTTTTAAGTGTATTGGCTTCTCCAGACAGCCCTTCTGCGAAATTTAGCTGGAAGGCAACATATAGCTTGGTCCAAGGAGGACTAAATGGAAATGCAGTCAATGCTTTTGGCAATGAAGCCATTGTAGAACAATTATATCATGAGGAAGACACAGCAGTAACAGTAAAATATGTACTTCAATCGTTCTTGCCAGGTTCTAAAACTTGTTACAGTGCTTTTGATTCGATAAGCATTGAGGTGTTGCCCCTCGGTTTTGGTCCTTGTGCTGGTACTCTTGCAGGCATTATCAAAACGATCAATAAGCAGTTCATCGAAGGGGTGAAAGTGCAGGTTTCAGGGCTGTCAGGGGATAAAATAGTCAATACCCGAAATGACGGTTTATTCAAGTTTTCGGGACTTGACAATTGGGGAGATTATACCATTTTTCCAGAGTTGAATAAAAATCCGCTAAACGGTGTTTCTACCTTCGATTTGCTATTGATTCAAAAGCATGTGTTGAATACGAAGAAAATAGAGAATCCTTATGAACTTATTGCCGCCGATGTCAATAAATCGGGTAGTATTTCTATCTTAGATATGTTGCAACTGCGCAAAATCATATTGGGTGTAGATAAGGAATTCAAGGAAAACAAAAGCTGGCGATTCGTTGATGCTAATTTTACCTTTAAAAAGGAGGCCAGTCCCTATCAATTTCCGGAAATTGTAAATATCAATGACCTGAATGGTTCGGCTGAAGCTCATTTTTATGGTATAAAAATTGGCGATGTAAATGGTAACGCAGTAGCCAATGGTTCAGGTTTAGGAGATACCAGGGAACAACAAGATTATGTGCTGCAAGCGGAAAACAAGGAATTGTTGGCTGGAGAAACTTATCCTCTAACCATTTATGCCGACCCGTCTTTACAGGCGGAAGGGATGCAGTTCACGCTACAATATGACCCTAAAAAGGTACAATTTGAATCTTCACTGACCGATAGCATTCTGCTTTCCATGATGGGTGTATTTGAAGAAGAAGGATTGCTGACACTGAGTTGGGCATCGAAAATGACACCAGAATCCATGGTTTTATCTCTTCCATTCACAGCATTACAAAAGGGAGAAATAGCTGATATGATACAGATAGGGGATAGGATTACCCGATCGGAAGCATACATAGGAGAAAGAACCTTACCGGTGAACCTCACCTTTACCAATAAACCAGCGGAACCCATTGTGCTGAATCCTTATCCTAATCCATTTATGGACAGGGTAAACATCTCCTATTATCTGACTGTGAATGCATCGGTGTCTTTAAAAATCTTTGATTTTTCAGGAAAATTAGTGCGTTCCATCTTACAGGAAGGGATTGCGGGGTTGAATACCTTTGAAATAGACAACTTGCCTACTGGTTCAGAATGGAAATATGAATTGAGTACCTCACATTGGAAAAAAGCAGGCGTTTTAATTTCTGTTATCAGGTAATTTCATTAAACTATTTAAATTCTTTACTTGATACATTATTATGTAGTTTTAAAGCTAATTAAATTCAATTTTAAGAATTAATATTGCAGTTGTTAAAGTTGAAAAATGGGAATATTTTACACAGCCTTATTATTTTTTATCATTTATTTTTCATTGGGAATGTTCCTTTTGGTTAAGAACGGGAGGGTGTCAAATTCCAGTATATATTTAGGTTTATTTTTCTTGTCTATTTCAGCAGGTTCATTATCAATCTGCTTTTTTACATTAAATTTGGATAATTATTTTGTCTTACCTTTTTTATTTTTTCAATCTCATATTGTATGGTTTTATTTTTATTTGAATGCGGTCACTGGGAATAAGATCTCTAAAAATAATTTTTATTTTGTTATTTTTTGTTTTGCTATTAGTTTTATTTTAACCTTATATGTTGCATTTCAATTATTTACAAATGCTATTATAATTTTAGAGGAAAATCTATTTCCTTTTCAAAAAAACAAGGATGATCTGTTTATTTGGGTCTCTAAAATAAATTATGGATACAAAATACTTCTGTCGGTATTACTTTTTATTTATACATGGAAATTACTTAAAGATTTTAAAAAGAAGGGTTTTATTAATAAATCAAGTGGCGATTTATATAATTGGCTAATTAATATGTTGTTAATATTCATTTTATTCACTATATCTAAAATAGGAATTCTTTATTCAATTAGACTTTCAAATAATGAAATTGATTCCGTAAATTCTTATTTTTTTATTTTTACTCAATTTCTTCTATTATTAATTTCACTTCAAATATTTAGATATCCTTTGTTTTCCCTTGGCATTCCCATGAGTAAAAGATTCTATAAACCTTCTAAGAATGCTATTGATCAAACGACGAGAAGTTATTTATTTGATGCTACTATTATAAATCAAAAAATAATTGATTGGGAAAATTCCTCCAAGTCCTATTTGAACAAAGATTTTAATCTTTCTTTATTTTCTAGTGAACTTGAGATAGATGAATTGGAAATCATTTATTATTTAAATGAATTTAAGGAAATAAGTTTTCAGGAATATTTAAATTTTTTAAGAATTTCGTTTGTATTAAGTAAAATAGAGCAGCATTTCTTAAAAGAACATTCTATTTCAGAATTAGCTGAAGTTGCAGGGTTTTCAGATAGAAATAATCTGGAAAGCATTTTCAAAAAAATTTTAAACCGTAACCTTCAGGAATTTATAGAACATGAATAAAGTTTCTTTAATAGATGAAGACAGTATTTTGATGGCTAGAATGGCTGACTTTTTAATGGAAAAGGAAAAGTATATTGTGATTTCAAAAAATTCGGATTTGACTTCCTTTTTCAGAAGCCCCCCTTTCGTTGTTAATATTATCATAACTAATCTTTTACCAAATTATTTAGAAAAAATTGATCCTTATAAATATTTAAAAAAGGAATTCCCATCGGCTAAAATTTTGGTGCTAACACATCAGGAATTTGCTTTTAAAGCTTATGAGGCCATTAAAATGGGTGCAGATGGATTTTGCCTGAAAAGTGATTCACTGGAAGACTTAGAAAAAGGCTTGGATAATATGATGGATTTTGGGAATTATATTTCAAATTCTGCATTGCCATTTATGGTTAAAAGCTTTAGGGCAAAATCAAATTTTGAAGGGGAGGATATCTTGAGCACAAGAGAGAAACAAATCGTTAAATTGGTATGTCAGGGGCAATCATATAAAATGATTGCCAGTGAAAGCGATTTATCCATAGACGGAGTTAGATATTACCTCATGCGTATCTACCGCAAATTAGAAATAAATAGCAAGGCGGAATTAATTGCCATCGCTCTTTTCTAATATTTCTTTATTCCTCTCCAATTTTAGGATAATCACTCATTTTGAATACCTGATTGATTCCTTTTTTTACCTCCTTAAGAGTAATGATTGATTTATCTCCTGTTTTTAAGTCTTCAGATTGCATTTCAACCAACATGCCATAAGGTATATCTTTAGGAAATTTAGATTGCATACCCATATTGGCAGAATTAAAAAAGTTCTCCATACCGAATAATTCATCTCTGGTGACCCATACCTCTGATTTTCCAATCTCATTGGTAATAGTGTAGCCATCGCAGGAATAGCCCATAATGGTTCTTTTATCCAGTTTTTTATATCCCCGCCATTCGGTGACATTATTCCAATCAACTGGTTCCTGTTGTTTTTCTACTTGATTGGATTGATTATAAAGTGCTGGATCCATAGACATTACCGTACGATATTTCTTTTCATTATCACCCATTAAAACGACCAATGCCTTGTTTTGATAATCAGCAATCATAAACATCATTTCGCCCTGATTCCTGGAGGCATCGGCTTTATAGGTAGAACCTGTATATTTTGTTCCTTGCTTGAAATACATTTCCAACATCGTTGGGGGTTCTAATTTGCCCGATGTTGGAATAAATTTCATTTCCATCGTCGTTTTGATGTCAAAGCTATACTGTGATTCAGTTGGTACGTTTGCCTGATTAAAGACAGAACTTAACTGCCTCAGTTTTGAAGTATCAATACTAGAACCATTATAATTAGCAGAATCGGCTCCAAAAACGGCACCCCAGGCATTATCCACCGCTTTTCCGGCCGCTTTATCCACTTCTCTGTCCACTTTTTCTTCTACTTTTTGTTCAATTTTTCTTTCAATGGCTTGTTGTACCTTGTTTTTTAATTTATTCAAGATTTGGGCATTACCATAGACTGGAGCTATAATCATTGCGATAAAGAAGGAATAAATAACATTTTTCATTGGTGAAAAAAATTAAAAGGTGATTTTTAATTGACCTTCACTGCTTTCCTTTAAAAATTTAATGAGGCCATACATATAACGTTCCTGATCATCGTACATACACATGTGACTACCCTTTGGACATAGAAGAAAACTACCATTTTCCATGTTATCTGCCATCTTTTCCATGTAGGCAGGATCCATTGTGTCATGCGTTGCACCGATAACCAATGTCGGTACTTTTATATGTTTTAAGTCCTCCATTCTGTTCCATTGCTCTAATTTTCCTGATAATCCAAACTCACTGGGCCCTTGCATGGTCACATAAAGAGATTGATTTGTTTGATTTAAAGATCTGGACATTGGCTCTGGCCAATCTTGAGAAGGAATGCGGCAAACATGTTTTTCATAAAAATTGGGTATCAAAATTTCCATATATCGTGGATTTCCAAAATCATTAGCTGCCTCCAGGGCTCTGATTTCAGCTAAAACCTGCGGGTCTAATTGTGGCGCCAGAACTTCTTCTGCATATTTATCATAAGCAGGGCAAGAAGCCATCATATTGGAAATTATGAGCCCCTTTAGGTTTGCTTTATACTTGACAGCATATTCCATAGCTAAAATACCTCCCCAGGAATGTCCTAATAAGTAAAAATTATCCTTATTCAGGTTCAAGGCTT
>Ga0247834_1003704_pt1 | contig 20391 bp, 10 predicted proteins | sample LaCruzMarch2015__8_FD_187118 | JGI IMG/M metagenome (GOLD analysis project Ga0247834, IMG submission 187118) | Freshwater microbial communities from meromictic Lake La Cruz, Castile-La Mancha, Spain - LaCruzMarch2015_12m | ecosystem: Environmental > Aquatic > Freshwater > Lake | place: Spain...
AGTTCTATGATGATATCATTGCACCGTGATGACGAGGATCGGGGCAAAATCAATGGTGAAGATATATTTTATTTGGTGAAAAAAAGGTGGACAATTGAGAATTGTTTGATGCCGTCCTGTCCTAGTCTAGACTTAATTCTTAATTCTATGTGTTATGTGTTAGTGTTCAGCGCAATCTCTAGTTTACTGTATTTACGTAGTTTCAGCGTTAGTTAACCCCACCTTAATACCAATACCATACCGAATATACCAACCGAAGAGGGCCGGTAACTTACCGATACCGGCAAACCCACCGGTAAACGAATGGGATGCAACTCTAAAAATTATGGATGTGAAAATAAATATGACATTCCTATTTGATGAGATGCAGGCGAGTCAAGTTGTTTACGGTGGAACAGTATTCTTCTTGTGCAATCATCATGGTTTTATGATACAGTACAGCAACTAGAATCAGAGTATTCATGTATAGCATTCGGTCCACCTCCCAGAATCATCATCACAGGCTCTGCAGCACTTTCCAATGCACCCACTGCGGCAGCTCCTGCTGCCACACCCAACGCCAAACCAGCCACTTGCCAAAGTGCATCCTCAAAGTTTACTTTGTCATTCATTTCCATCTCCTCCGATTCTCCATCTGCAACGAATCGGTACGGCAAATCAAGTACAGTCCCACTATGACAACAATCCATCAAGCATGTCATATTCACACCGGCAGGCATGGGGTGGATTAATGTTTTTAATAGCTCATCATCTCGGATTTGTCCTGCCTTAGCATAGTCTACCGGGATTAAAGTTTCATCATATCCATCCTCCTCATCCCCATTATCATCATGTACTCGTCCACCGTGTCCGGAGTAATGACAAAATACTACATCTCCCTCCTTACATTCCCTCACTAACCGCTTGTATGCGGTTAGTATGTTACTCTTTGTTGGATTTTTATTCTTCCCATCATCCATTAATATAGTAATATTCTCCTTCTTAAAATTCTCAATGTCCATCAAATATTTAGCAACATTGTTCACGTCATGATGACATCCACTCAATTGACCATTTTGTCCAGTGTAATTAATACCAATAAGTAATGCACGTTGTGTATTCTTCTTCTTTTTAAATGATCCATCCGTGGGTGTGATAGCAAACGGAGTATTTAAATCAATAATACGACTGGATGTTAATTGTGGTATCTGTTCAAAACGCTTACTATCTAATACATCTCGCATTTGACAAAGTACATCAATCCAGGAACAGTCCTTCCTATTTGATTTGTGATTGCTGTATAGCACCTGAAGTAGAGCCGCGGTACATGCCCCTCCGGATTGACCCGCAGGATTAGGTAGTTGGAATTGAGATGAAATTTTGCCGACATCTGCAGACGTTTGTGAATCATGACAGCCGGATATCATACGAATTGATGCGGGTATTGCCTTTCGTGTATATTCATCCCACTGTTTGGCAGATGGACGTTTCTTCTTCTTCTTCTTCTTTGATGACGAGGATCGATTGCCCTTACTGGGCTTGGGTTCGTATTGAGAAGACTTCTTTGATTCGCTACGACTGCTGCGATTTTTTTCTCCTGTTGTCCTCGACTTACTTCGAGCACGATTATCACCACCATTATTCTGTTTCGGCCGAGATTTGCTCCTGCTGCTACGGCTAGTACTCCCATTAGTCAAAGCTACGGCCCTGGACTTGCTCCCATCTTCATTGTTTTGTTTCTTCGATTGTTGATTACTCCGAGATTTTTTCTTGTCGGCCATTATAGATTATATGATCGATGGCTAAGCCGCTTAAATTGTGTTCTTTTCACTCCGCACACCATTATTTGTTTATTGATCTCCCCCAGGCCTAGCCCAGGTAGTGGAGTCCGACCCAGACTAGCCCCCCACGCCAACAACATGGTTGCCGCCAATTTGAAAATTTGCGAATCACACCGCGAAATCCAGAAATAGGAACTTGCGCCCCTTTGGCAATGAACGACGAAGTTGTCGAGCTGCGCGTGCATTCACTACCCCTATCAAACCCTGTTGCTGCTAGACGCGAGGTTTCAAACGCCTCGGCAAATCTCTGCTGCTCACATCAATGCCAGTAAAAAAATTATTTGAAAATGAGAACACTACAGTAGGAGCAACAACTCACTATTCCACCACCGAAGATAACTATGAATGAAATCAATACTTCTTCTTCTCTCCCAGTCGAGACGACAACATTGGACGAAAGGTGGAATTTATTTACTTCGGCCAATGATCTGCTAACACCAGTAAATTTATTTCAGGATGAGAACACCACAGGAACAAAACCATCACTCACTGCTATTACACCGAAGAATATCACAGCTATGAATGAAACCACTGGTACTGCTTCTCTTTCAGTCAAGGATGAGGATTATTGGTGGAGGATGCCAGTGATATGTTTCATCATCCTCGCTCCATGTTTATTAGCATGTGTATTCCAATCTATATACAGCATCAAAAAAAGACGAAAGGATCGGATTGAACGACAATTACAGGCAGTAAGCTCTAACCCCACATCACGTATGCTTATACTTAAAGAAATATTTAAGAATGATATCCGACCAGTAACTGAAGATGAGGCCTATTCGCCCCGGAAGAAGAAACGTATATTGGTAAAGAAGCATCGCAAACGAACACCCTCAGAACGTCTTGGTTTGTCGTCTGGTAATATATCTCCTCTTCATGGGATGATGGGATCATCCTTCGGAGATGATGTTGTAATTTCTGATCATCCTAATATCATTATTTATGATGATTATTTTGCGAGTAATCGTGAAATTAGTAATAGACATGATGATGAATTAAATGATATTGAAGACCAGATGAACTCTACCTGGTCGAACGAAGACGAGGTCAGTAGTACTAGTAGTAATGATAGTGGTGAGAAGCCATTCATAGTATTCATTTCCGATCGCATTAAATTGGGTGGTTCGAGTTTAAGTTTCGAACATGGTGTCATAACATCAAGTGAAGAAAATCAATTAGAAGAACATGATAATGTGTCAACTTTAGATGGGGAAGATGCTATTTCGGACCGATTATTTCAACACCACGAGAGAGTTGAATATGATGACATTGAGAGTGGAGGAGGAGTCCGTGTTGACAGCTGTGAGCTCGTCATTGACACTATCACGAGCTCACTATCGATTGACGATACTATTGCAGCGATGCATGATAGAGTAAAACCTATTTTACAGTCGGTCAAGAAGTATGATACTCCTAGGAGTAGTCCCAAGTCTGAAACTTCACCAGTAGTTTTGATAGGGTCCGAAACTTCAATCACCGGTGCAAATAAATTGAATGCGACACCATCCCCTACATCACCTCGCAAGTCGAATGTAAGGATGACTCCTGCGGGTAGGGTAGCCAAAGAAGTTGCCAAATTGTGCAAACCTGACTCTTCGTCCGGCATCGTCGCGCACATTGTCGAAGACGATATGAATCACCTCATCGGCACCATCACCGGTCCAGTGGGCACGCCCTACGAGGGTGGAGTCTTCAATGTTAATATAGTGATCCCGACGGGCTACCCTTTCGAGCCTCCGATCATGAAATTCATCACACGGATATGGCACCCTAACATTAGCTCCCAGACAGGAGCGATTTGTCTGGACATATTGAAGGATCAATGGTCCCCGGCATTGAATATAAAGACGGCGATGCTTTCTCTACAGGCCCTTCTCTGCTCCCCTGAGCCGGATAACCCACAGGACGCAGTTGTGGCGACTATGTACCTCAACGAGAGGGCCGAGTTTGAGAGGACAGCTAAGTATTGGGTGCAATTACACGCCACCTCACGGATTGAGAAGGAAGAAGAGCAGGAGGAGGAGGACGAGGAGGAGGAGACGATGGATCGCAATTGTGATGAGATAAAATACTTGGCAAACCTGTCAAGAAGTTGTGATTCGTTGGAATCACATAACTCTGGTGCATTGTCTCCAGCTTCGACCAAAAGTCAACATGATGACAACTCGGAATTGAATCACCCCCCAGCTATACCATTTCTTCGCACTGGGCCAATATCTTCGAGAAACTATTTATCTCCACGTGTGTTATCACCAATAAGTGATAGGAGTAACAATTGTGATGACGATGATGCTGATGATCTCTGTCCGGCTGTGCCTTCCTTGTTTCGAGAGACCAACTTGGATTATGATGAATCTCCTGGATTAGTAACATGTGGATCAGACGTCACCGAAATTACCTCTAACGTCATTGACGGGAAAGAGACAGGAGATCTGACTGCATCTACTGTCTTGGGTCACTCTTCCAGCTACTGTCAGATTGGTAAATTGAATATCAGTGCTGAATCCGACCAGGAAGACGTCGAGGAAGGGGTGATTCCATTGGAGAAAGTGGAAAGTTGTAAGTCGACAGATCGCTCTCTCTCAGACACTGTCAGTTATTTCAGTTATGAGGATGTCAGTATTACAAGTGACGATTGTGAAATGTGCTCAATTTGCTTGTGTGCATATGACGAAGGAGATGTTCGCATATTTTCAAAGAGATGCCCCCACGCTTTTCACAAAGAATGTATCCTCGAGTGGTTAGTCAAAAGTCAACAATGTCCATGTTGTCGGATTGACATGGTAACGAAAGAAGAAATGTATGAAATATCGAAGACTCTTATTGGGACTGAGAGACTCGCTCAAGCAATGGCTGGGTCTCAAATGCAAGAGGGGGTTCCATTTCGCAATCGGGTGCGGAGATCTCAGCTTGTACGTGAAATGCAGCGACTTCGGTCGCGGATTGATATGCCATCAACTCCATTTGCCACTAGAACTAGCGAAGACGACGCAAATACTCACGCATACAACATGGATTGGAACTGGACGACTAGATTTGTCATCTCGACTGACCAACTTGATGAGCAACAGATGGAAATCAATTCCTCTCGGTCGTCTGAGGCATTAACAAGTCCCGACCCGATGTCATCCGACGCTGTTGGATCTCTTATTACCCCGAACGATAGCATTTTTCACCATCACTGGGGGAATCAACCTCGCGAACTATCCCCAACAACGAGAGTCGATCCGGCCGGTAGTATTTTTCATGATCACTGGCAGCCACCACGCCAGGTCTCCCCAACAAGGCGTAATCACCCTATAAATCTTGGTACACCGACGACGATTCACAATCGCTGGCGGGATTTGTCTCCATCTAGGCATGTGTCTCCAACTAGGAGTAACCAATCACAAGTACCACCACGAGTATCAACGGCGCACTCTTACTGGCGTGAGCGGAGTAACAGTACGGACACTCCGATCCAACAAGCGATTGCGAGCGTGGAGGAATTGCGGGCGCACACTTCTTTGCTTCCGTCGATTGGAATAGCAAGGCCGCCTGCATTACCCTCGTCATCGTTGGAGTTCAGTTTTCGGGGGAACAGTGGCGATAGTGCTGCTGAGGAATGAATACTAGTCCCTAGCCTTTGACCACGAGCATTATGGGTAAAACTAGAGGGGGTGCGTGTCGATGCATGTGAAAGGTGTGTTGGTGTGGATGATGAGGTTTGAGCTATAGAAACGAAATGATTCTTTAATAATTATGATATGTGAACACCTATTGTGCGTGTTAGGCGTCGTATTCGCGTCGTGCTCCTCTATTACTCTTATACTACCATGGTGCACGGGAATTGCTGGGAGCTTACGGAATAGTCGGGATACCATTTCCCATCAGCTTCCTCTTCAACTACATTGTCCTCAGTCTCAATAATGGCTTGCTCTAGCCTTGATGATGTGAGGGGGGCATTAAGGATCGTCCTCATGGTGGGCTCCAGCTCGGATTTGTGAAGGTTGTGGACATAGTAAGTAATTTCGGTTCCACTGCACCATGAAAAGGGGGTAAAGAAATATTGCTCGTGTAATGATTGATTCTCTAATAATTATGATATGTAAACAACTCCTCCCTACGTGCGTTGTACTATCTCATCGCGTGTCCCACATCCCATCGTCTACGACTTCATCATCGTCGGAGCATTGGTGGGAGCACTCGTAGCAGGACCAGGTACCACATTGGTCTCACCTTCGCCTACATTATTGCATACTTCCATCTTCTTCTCGCCACCACCCACGACCTTACCCCACAACGAGGTCACGCCGGACTTTGTCTTTTCACTCGCGCTAGAAGCCGCGGCCATCGTTGTGGATGAGATTTGGTGCTTCGCATCCAACTCCTTTGCCGTGACAACTGCCGCACTAGCCGCTACGGTGGTCTTCTCTACGGCGACGTTGGCAATCTTTCGGGTCTTGTGAAGAACGCTCGCGAGGGTGACCGGCTTCTTCGCTTTCTCGCCTGGCTTGGATTCATCGGCGGCAGCAACAGGGCACACGTCAGCATAGGTGAAGGCATCGGCGTTGACGGTGGCACCTTGCTCAGCGGTGGTGATAGAGATATTAGACATGATGATGTTGGTACAAGGAATGTCGATGGATAGGGTGCGTTGTGGTGCTGTGAAAATTTATGAGCAAGATGTGTGGGGGACTCCCTCCTCTCTCACCACTTCTCACAACGGCTGTTCGTGCGACTCAATTCCCGCCGCGACGAGATTGATGGACCCGCACACAAATGAGACCATGCATGAGATGATGATAAATTGCAGCGGTGGTACCACTGCGTCTAAGGTCTGATCGGCGGGCGACCCATCCCTCTTCGCTTGTCACCCAATCGCTCTCAGGCTGGGATATGGGACATGGAAATGATTTTGATAACAGTGACGTCTATATAATATGTATGGTTTCAACGATGACTCGCCAGGGGTATTATTCATTAGATAATTTAACACAAATGGAAACACAACGATCAACCTAACCCCATCAAAGTGACTGCTTTATAATGAATTTATGGTACCATTAATTTTGATCGTGGTTGTGACAAGTTGTGGCAGTGCTGAACAGGTATAAGTTGGAATGAAATGTGAAGGATGGCAAAGGATCCAGGATATGCAACTTGTCTGATGTTGAAAGTGTGGCTGTTGCGGTCATGGTACAAGACGGATTTCCTATGGCTGCATCGTTCGATTCGTTTCTCGCATCCCCACCGATCGTGTTATTCTACTGGTATTCTAGGGTTCTAGAGTAGGAGTTTATACCCTATTACAATGAAGGGCTAAATGGTGGCCTTATTTTGCAACCGCCCGTTGGAATTTTCCCAAACCAAGCGCATGCTACATCGCCATAGACGTGTCGATGAGGAATGCTTGGTCGATCCGGTTTAGATATGACCATGGGCTTGGTAATAGTCGACGGCGGCACCGCCATGATGAGATAGGGGAAAATCCAGTTGGTGAGTTGCCGGAGCCGAGGGTACGATACTACGGAAAAAAATAGGTCCGATTTCTACGTAGGAATTCAATCTCAAAACGGACAACTCAACTCTGGGCATAAACTTTAGAACGTACTCCGCATGCGATACACGCGATCCATCGCCATCCTCCTCCCCTCGCGTTCTGTCACCCTAGCGCTTACGGTTGCGGTATTGTTAGGATCGTCTTGTTGGCGTGCATATTCGTTTTCTCGCGTTGGTGGCATCTCAACTCGCCGTCTGGTGATTTTGCCATTGAGAGGCGGAAAGAGTGATACAGAAACAGAGCCACTCACCGGCTGGTTACACAATACCAAGCCAAAAGCAATTAGCACTTCCATCACTACTAACGAGCGAGGAACGATGGACAGTCCAGCGATGAAGAGACTACTCGTTGAGAAGATGAAAGAATATCGTAATCATCGCATCATATCTCCACCGGCCATTCATCCGTGTGGGAATAAACGTGCCATGGTTACCGAGCATCGTATCTCTGCGCCACTTCATCATGTTGACATGGAAAAAACTACAAAATTGAGAGCATTGAGGGATAATACCATTAATCTCGTGAATCGTGTCGATTCGGCATTTGACACGTTGGAATCATTTACTGATCGACCTTCGATTGATTTATACTTTTGTATTATTGAATTGATAACCAATTCTGATGTGGACGAATTGTATATATCATCGTCGTCCGATCTGGACATTGATTCAGTGAAACGAGCAGAAATCTATTTGAAACGAGGTGCCATTGACCCATCACGTTCGATGATTTATCTTCAGGGTGGACCAGGGTTTGGGTGTGCTGCTCCAGTTAGTGGACTGTCACTAACATCATCAAAGTCAAGTTGGGCATCTGCTGTATTGCTGGGAGAAGTGACCAACCTTGATGGATCTACTTTTGATCGTGTCATATTAATGGACCAGCGGGGAACTGGTCGGAGTTCTCCAATTACAAAGCAAACGTTGAGGAGGATGTTTCCCAATCTATTCCTTTTGGGCTCCGATGTGGAGAACGACGAAAGTGATGCTGTGATGCAGCTAAAGGAGGCACAAATATCTTTGGCTGTAACCGAAGCGTCGAGCTACCTCACCAAATTTCGGGCCGATTCAATAATACGAGATGCTGAATGGATTAGAGAGGCGCTCTGCCGATCATCGACTCCAATGACGTCAAAGTCGGCGGAAGATACCAATGACAAGGACGATTTTCTTCCTCGGCCATGGGGTGCTGCACTTGGTCAAAGTTTTGGTGGGTTTTGTCTCATGACCTATTTGTCATCTATTATGCATCCTCCGCGAATGTGTCTTTTCACAGGTGGGATTGCTCCGATGAATACACCTATCCGAGAGGTATACGATAGGCTGTGGGTTCGCGTCGAAGAGAGGAATCGAAAATACTATGAAAAGTATCCCGGCGATGTTGTCGTAGTAAAAAGGATTGTGCGTCGACTAATAACCAAGCCCGCCTTGCTGCCTTGTGGAGGGATGCTAACAGCACGAAGGTTCTTACAGCTCGGGTTAGGATTAGGTGGTTCTCCTGGATCAGCCTTTGCGAATTTACACTCCGTGATAAGCTCGGCATTCCTGGATGACAATGATGATGAGATTTCACTCTCATTTTTGAAGAAGGTGGAGCAGAATCAATCATTTGATGATGCCCCACTGTATTTCATATTGCATGAGAGCATTTATGCCGATGGTCCATTGGCCGGCCCGACAAAATGGGCGGCACATTCATCCTATGAGAGCTACAAGATTCCTGTTTTTGACTATCACATAACTTCTAATGACGATTCGAGACCCACCTTATTCTTCGGTGAAATGGTCTTTCCGTGGATGACGAATGACTACGAAGAAGTGAGTGGACGCGGTATGGTCTCACTCTCAGAGGCTTTGGCAACGAAAGATGACTGGTTACCATTGTTTGATGCGAAAAATATGCGAAGGGCGCTCATCGGTGGCGATAATGCGAATGAGCCGCCGAGGACTAATGCCGCCAGTGTTTCGTACTATGACGACATGTATGTGGACTTTGATTGTGCCATGAAACTTGTCAAACGCGATGGTCCGATGGAAGGTGTCAAGGTTTGGATCACGAACGAATATCAACACAGTGGTTTGAGAGATGATGGGGCAAATATTTTCCTCAAGTTAGTGAGCATGGCGAAGGGAACAGTGCACGTTCCGAGTTAACTAAATTACTTAGATGTCAAAGTAGCAAGCAACAACCTCTGTAACAACGACTTTGGTTCCAGGGTGTGTACGACTCACACACGCGGGAACAGCGCACGATAGGGCACGTTTAAAACCCAACGAATCCCAAGACTCGCTTCTCTTCCTTTCCGTCCGCTCCCTTTATTATCATTGATCTGCGATTCTATCAACGATGATGAACATGCAATTCTCAGATATAGGAATAGGAGCAGTACTCGCACCAATAACCAATTCCCCGTCGCCCCCTGCTAAAAAAGCGGCGCCCGATGTGACAAAGAAAGAGGCCGCGGTTGTTGGATCTATTCAATGGGTACCAGATTTCATGATCCGTAGTAAATTGCAGCAGCAACAACGAATTGACGCCGACTTCCCCAAACTTGCGAATGTTCTTCACAAGACCAACAAGATTGCCAACGTCGCCGTCGAGAAGACCACCGTAGCGGCTAGTGCGGCAGTTGTCACGGCAAAGGAGCTGGATGCTAAGCACAATATCTCGTCCAAGACGATGGCTGCTGCGTCGAGCGCGAGTGAAAAGACAAAGTCCGGCGTGACCTCGTTGTGGGGTAAGGTCGCAAGCAGTATTGAAAAGAAGAAGGGAGTAGGTAATAATGTAGGGGCAAGCGAGAGCACGGTGCCTGATCCTGCCACGAACGCTCCGATGATGACAGCGACCAGCACTGCAACGGAAGAATCATCGATGATGAAGGCGTAGACGACGGTATGAGCACGACGCACAACAATTTTGATGATCTTGTATGTAGGAGTAATAGTAGAGAAACACTGCTCTTTACTCGGCAGTACTATTTATTTGTTATCCACTTCATCGTCAATAATCTCATCAGCACTATTCTCGATCTCGTTAGTGCTACATACCAATACACAGTTTAATCATTCTCTTCGAGGTCAAAGGCTAGAGGAAGAAGTATTCTACCTCATCTATCTTCTTGCAGAACCAAAAGGAGCTGCTACTCCAAATGGAGATGGCTGCACTGAGCCTCCAAAGCCAGTCGCAGGCGACGAAGCCAATGCGCTGAATCCTCCTGTTTGCGCTATCGAGCCGAAACCACCTGTTGCAGTTGAGCCAAAGCCCCCAGCGCTGAAACCCGCAGCTGGTGCAGCACCCCCAAATCCAGCAGTGTTGCCAAAACCCATAGGTGCAGGCGTACCGAAAGTCATGCCTCCCATCGTAGGGGTAGCTGTGGGCTGCGCCGCACTGACGCCGAACATGGATGGGTCAAGGTTGTACTTCTTAGCCAAGGCAAGAAACATTTGTTCTTCCCGCCCCGCATATTTTGCCAACAATGTGTCAACTTCGTTTACTTTGCTTGGATTGTGAGTCTGGTAAAAGCTTGCGAGTATGTCCCTCGGATTGCGTCCTCCAAATTTGGTAGAGCCCGTAGCCTGTGCAAAGGCTGCACCTGCCGATGGAGCAAGACCAAATTGGCCACCCGAAAGCGGCGTTGCAGCAGGGACAACCCCCCCTCCAAAGGCAGAACCAGTTGATGCTCCACCAAAGGGGCTTGGGTTGGAATTAAAAGCACTGGTGACACCAGCAGACCCAAAAGGAGATTTTGTTTGAGGTGCTGTAGATGATCCACCAAAAGGGCTCGGTGAGGAACCAACAGCACTACCGAATGGAGGATGGGCTGGTGCTGTAGCTGCTTGAGTGTTACCAAACAATGATTTATTCTGTCCTAATGCACCACCTGCACCAAAAGTAGATGAAGTAAATGACACCGATGGTGATCCTTGAGCCAAAGGAGTGGTACCAAATGGAGACTTTGAAGCCCCTAATGAGGCAGTTAGATTTCCAAAACCAAATGACGAAGTAGTTGCTGACGATGATTGCGTTGTAGAAGCTGATTTCACATCGTCTAAAGGATTGGTCGTTTTGTATTTCACAGCCAGCTTGCCAAACATGGCATGCTCTCGTCCCTTGTAGTTCTCCAAAGTCTTGGTCACCTCAGACACCTTTTGCGGATTATGCCTTTGATAAAAGTCGGTTAATAGCTTATGGTAGTCATTGTCGTCGGTAAGTGTTGCTATTGGTTCTGATGAACCTGCGATAAGTTTCGATTCAGTGACATAGGGATTTGGAGTTGGTTCGCTAGTACTGGGCTCTTCGACGATAGGAGCAAACAAGTTTTGAGCGGCAGAAGAGGACTCAGCAGAAGGCACCGCTGGCAAATTCACTTTTTGTAATGGATTGCACGTGAACCATCTTGATGACAAATCTGCAAACATGGTTTCTTCTTTTCCCTTATTTTTCATCAACAGTTTTTCTGCATCATTCGCTCTGCTAGGGTTGAAGACTTGCAGATACAGTTTTGTCAATGCAGTGTAGTCATGTTTATCAATATTCTTGACGCGAGACTCGAATTCTTGATTCAACGCATTAGACGCTTTATACCTCTTTGCCAACGAAACAAACATCTCAGCTTCCTTCCCCTGGTATTTGTTCAAAGCAGATTCAATTTCTGCAATCATTTCGGGAGCATGGTCCTTGTAAAACTTCGTCAAAACGCTCTTGTAATCAATTGGAATTTTTAGCGTTGGGGCTGAAGAGGTGCTCTGATTTGTTGTCTGAGAAACCCGTTTGGGTGATTGTGACGACGTAAAGGGAGACGCACCAGTGGAACTAGATGTCGGGAGGCTAAATTTAGGAGCCGGTTTCGTGTCTGAAAACGAAATAAGAGGCGCTGTCGACTCAGCAGCATCACGAGAAATGATATCCCTTCCTTCAGCAAGTTTCTCAGGAGTGAGACCAAACTTCTTCAATGCCTCTGTCGTTGCGTCGGCAAGATTAATTGTCGTCAATTGTGTTGGAACATTAATATTGAGTATTGCTTTCTCACGCTCAGATGCGGCGTTCCAGTCCCGAGCTTTCGTGCTGGTAATGGGAGATGAAAACAAAGACTTGGCAATTGCAGACGACGCATCATTGGCTCTAGAAGCCGCAACAAGAAGCTGCTCAGCTTTTGAGTTGGAATAAAGTTGATTCTTCCCTTTTGACCGCCAGTCAGGGATCTGTGATTGACTATTTGATAAATCTCGTGATGCAAGTCCTCTCGTATAGAATATTGTGGACGTTGAACGATGCTCGCGAGAGAGTTCACTCGTCATCCTTCTCAAAGAATGGTGACGTTCAAGGATAGAGGCACGCATGTCAGATGGGTTACTCCGGCTACTCAATGGTGAAACTAGTTGTTTTGTTCGAAGTGGGGATATGATTTTCGATTTCGACAAAGGACCCATTCGACTCTTGCTTAGGACCGATTCCGTGCCACTTTTATGTGCCTTTGATCTATCAATTGATTGAGAAGCGACAAGATTTGTTGACTTCTCTGAAATGTGTTCCACGTAAGATTGAAAGTCCCGCACTCGGTCAAACCCACTAGTTAGTGCTCTGAATAATACCCTTCTTGCTTCCTTAGCCGTTTGTTCACGAGTTTTCGGTGGAGTTCTCGACCACTGATTGAAATAATCCGATGCACGAAGTGTTTCCTGTCGATGGCTCGCGGAACAAGAGAAAATAGCCTTATTCAATGATACTCGACTCTCAACCCTTTCCATTAGATTCTGGACTTTGTAAAGTTTTGATACAATCGCTCGACGTTTCTTCTCGGATTCAGCATCCAGGGGTTCTTTTCGTGCAAGTTGGGACGTAGCTTGGCCGGTAGTTTGTTCCTCAATAGCAACGAGAGCTGATTTCTTTTGCCGATCTAAATCATCTTGGATACTTATAAGATGAACTAATCGTTTCTGGACTGCAGAGCTCCGACCTATGAATAATTCAGCATTTGATATTTTCTCTTGATATTTGTTGATCATTTTGTCGATGTCAGCTTGAAGATCTGAAGGGATGCAGGATGAAACTTCGATTTGCAGGCTCTTAGCAATCACAGTCTTCTCTATAAAACAATTGACTTGGTTCCACAACTCAGCCTCGTACTTCGAGGTAACGCTAAACTTGTTGTTTTCTGTTATCATATTGCCATCACGCACTAAACAGCCAAATTTATTGGACAAATTGTTTGTGACATCTCTGTAGTATCCAACACCTAAGTGATCCGACTTGAAGACGTAGCCCACCTTCAATCCGGCAAATTCTCTTGATGCAATAAATCTGTCCGTCATCGATAGCACAGCAGCACTCGAGCTGCTGTGATTTGAATCCTCCTTGCCAGTGAGTGAAAATTCACTAATTGTCGCTGATTTAGTCACAAATGGATTGGTGGGTGCCGCCGATGACATTGGAGGGAAGCCAGCATTACTTGTGTTCTTCACTATGGGCTTCGCTTCCTCCTCCTTCTTCGAGAATACACTAAACGGTGATGGAGCAGTCGTTGACATGGGAGGGAAAGCACTGCTAGTCGCTGATTTAGTCGCAAATGGATTGGTGGGTGCCGCCGATGACATTGGAGGGAAGCCAGCATTACTTGAGCTCTTCACTGTGGGCTTTTTACTTGAGCTCTTCTCATCGGCTTCGACATGCGTAGATGCAGACACTGACATAGGCAGACTAGCAAAGTCTGTTATTGCCATTGATTTATTCTCCATTGTGGTAACTGTAGTGACAGCGCCAAACTCAGTACTCGATGCCACTTTGGGTACAACCCCACCAAATGAAAATCCACTTGAGCCTATGCTGCTTGATCCAAACCCACCTGTTGCTGTAGTAGTAGTGGTAGTTGACAAAGCAGAACCCCCAAAAGAGAACCCACCAGCGCCAATACTTCCACTCGAAACTGACTTGCTTGCAGCAGCTTCCGAAGAGCTGCTCTCATAGCCAGGCCTGGGTGTCTCACAAGCTTCACACTTAATAGCTGTTGGTTTGCTTGTGATCATGCACACCTCACATTTCCATGAACCCTCCTCGGCAGCTTTGAATGTGGAACCCCAACCTTCTGTCTTGTGATCTGAAGCCACAAGCACTGCTGAATTTGTGACAGGTTCGCGGCCATAGACATTCTCACCATCGCTTTCATCACCATCATCGCTGTCACCGTCACCAAATAGCCAATCAACGTACCAGGCCACAAAGTCTTTTTTTGCAATGACCTTTATGCCAGATTTGTCAGGTATGCCGAGCTTCTTAATAGTGCGGACATGTTCCTCTTCGCAATACGTCGTCCCCATTGATTCCAAGAGCCTGCTGAAATCTGTCGCTGGAATTTCTGTGACTCCTTTCCCAAGCACATCAAAGGCTTTTTCCGCCTTTGCTTTCTCCTCTGCAACTTCACTCTCCTGTGATGACTCGTCGCCTTCTTGGTCAACCAGGTTGCAATACCACTTTATGAAAGCAATCTTCGTTATCTTTCCCGTGCCATCATGGTCGACAAGAGCGAGCTGCTTGTCTAGCTCATCTCCATGAAAACCTTCTCCGACTTCCTCTACCAACGATTCGAATATCGATATTGGAAGATGAGAGTCAGTGGCCCCAGACTCGGTAAGAGTCTTATTGAAAACCTCCATGGCCTTCTTTCCAGATGTAGACTGAGCGAGCTCGCCAAGGTCATTATCCTCCTCATAAATGACACCGATGTGTTCGACTTCATCAACGGCATTCACCTCATCTTTGACTTGATTGTTGCTAATTGTATTACTGACAATAGAAGTTGATATGCTAGGGTCAGTGTTGGACAATTTTGATCCTCCGAATGCACCAAACGCGTTGGTGCTAGCTTTGGCAACCCAGCTAGAAACTGCTCCGTCTGCACCGAGCGACGCAAATCCCAAATTAGGCGTTGCGCCCGATCCAAAGACAGATGTAGTCCCAGATCCAAATGCCACAGTTGGTACTTGTTCTTTCGTCTTAACCGGTATTGAATCTTTCTTTTCTTTGTCGTCAACTACGGTCCCGAATGTTGAGCCCATGGGCTGGCCCGATGCAGCGGCTGGAGATCCAAGGCCTATCTTAGGTGTGGATCCAAATTCAGGAGCAGATTCTGAACCCAATACCGAAGTTTGCACGGGTGATTTCAGTGTTGGTGATTCGGGCTCCTTCTTTTCCGCATCTACTTTATCGTCCGTTTTTACATTGAATCCAAACCCAATAGAATTGACTGATGACCCAGCTAGACTTCCAAAGCCTGACGATGATCCAAAGACGGGAGCAGATCCAGATCCAAAGATGGGGGCAGACATCAAAGGAGCTTTCTTCGATGCTTCAATCCCCTTATCTTCCACTTTTGCTCCAAATGCAGAACCTTTCAATGTATTTGTTGATGCGGCGAGGGCTCCAAAGTCTACGCTGGGTGTTGCTGTAGATCCAAATGTTGCGATTGGAACGCCTGACCCAAATACTGGAGCCGATGAGAGAGAAGATCTTTGAGGCGAAGTCGATGATGCTTCAAAAGTCTTGATGGCGCTTTTAACTTTGCTTTCTGGTGCTGCTCCAAAAGTTGTTGCTGTTACGCCGAATGCAGATCCGAATGCAGTCCGACTAGGTGACCCAGCTTGTCCAAAGCCAATAGATGTAGCTTTGGCTGAAAATTGTGACGCAAAGTGTGATGGGGCAGTAAATGACGGAGCAGATATATTGGACATGAATGCCGATACAGACGAGGAGGCATTATTAGGGCTTTTGCTAGGCGACTCGGCACTGCCAGCCGAATCAAGCGACGCGGAATCCTCATCACTGATTTCGTCGACATCATCATCCCGAGACATATGCTTCCTGTCCTTGTAGACACTATCCAATCCCAAATCTATTCCATAAAGAATGCACTTGTCTGATGCATCTGTCTCGTTCGGCGACATTGAAGCAACCGCTATGGCTGTGGGTGGTTCTGATGTGGAAATTGCTAGCGGTACAGCCATATCAGGTGTAAAACTGCCAACACTCATTTGGCAAATGAAGAAATTGGCCCCTGCTGAGCGATGACGTGGGACGAATCCCGTTAGGCTTCCATCACTACTTGCCAACATGGGAAACGGATGGCTCATTACCCGTTGATGTTCAAATGGAAGCAGCACCACAACTAGACCCATCAAGTATAAGAATTCATCCTCATCGTCAGCGGGACACGACATTTGACATCCCTCCATGAGATCTAACACCTCCCAGTTGTCATTCTTACGGCAGATCACAGCAACGTCGTTGGCGACATTACACCCCACCAATAACACAGGAGAAGATCGTAACGTCAGTACGGCAGTGTGGAACATGTGTTGACCTCCCCTCGGCACCGAGAAGAAGGGAACAACATCTCCAAGGTTGGAGAATGTCCACGATGACGAGCCATTGATTGTACCAATGAGAAAACAGGCCTGATGATCATGTGGATCATCCTCGCCATCCTCGTCCTCGTCGCAGTCCGGATCAAGAATGATACGTGACAAGCCCACCGCTAGTGACATGCTGTCAATCCAATTCAAATGTGTGACCTTCCACGAAGGACCCTCGTCGTCTGCGTCTGCCGTATTCACATTTGGGAGTGGATAAACGACGGACTGAACAACACCCCCCGATACTGATAGAATACCCAGCGATCCCTTGCTCGTACCGAAGGTAATCATCGTTGTTGTTGGTACTGCCACCGAAGATAATGGCGATAAATGTGGGCGGGTCGTCGCACATGAAATAACACCATCGATAACGTCCATATCCTTCAACGGCCACAAGTTCACCGATGGTGGAGAACCAGAAGATGAGGTCGCATCGATGTATAACACATCATAGCTGCTCGTTGACGACTCCACGACGGTGAGGAAATGATGCATCTTATCCCCCTCGTGTAAGAATTCCAATGTCGGGAATTGTACATCGTTGGAGGTGACTGCAGTCGTCATCATCTTCCAACGATGAGTGAAACCAAATGCCAATTCGCCACCGCTATCATCATCATCTACAATCAATACATTCAAACATGACAATGTCCCATCTGTATATGCTACCAGGAGTAGTCGTGCATCGTCCGAACACGTCAATCGCGCCACCATTATCGTCTCCCCAAGCTCGAGCAGGATTGATCCAACAACTTTCATCCCCCCTCCGTTTGATGAAGACGACGACGAACCTGCTTCCTCAGCATCATCATTGTCATTATCTCTCCCTCCACTCAACAATGTTGATGGTGGTGATAATTGTGCTGCCTCGATTACAACCACATTCCCACTGCCTCTGGCACGAAATGCAATACCTGGGGGAGCATGTGACGAGCCCAAGTGAGGGGCACAAAGTATACTACGTCCATATTTGTCCGGCTTATTACTATTAATATGCTGACCGTCATTGGCATTCCCCGTGAGGGATGCAAATGGTGTTAGTCGTAATGCCTCAGCCAAATCCATCTCTGTCGACATAATGATGTTGTTGTTATTCGTCTGATTCTGCAGCCACGACAGATGATTATTTTTAATAATATTGCAATGAACTAATGACGGTTCGGTAGAATGCCGACGATTGCCTTCTAAATGTAAATAATCACACCAATCTAATATCTTCGATTCATACCATGTCAAATGGAATTGTAGTCGTCGTTGTCGTCGTCGTTGCTCTTCGTCGTCTTTGCGTTGTTGTGTGTCGATTTTTGTGAGTGGGCTCTTACTCATTCACTCATCGTTGGGATCGTAGTCGGGCTCACAGTTGTAGTGAGAATATCTTTACTCCAAGCGCAGTAGTTGATGGCCAGCACAATGCTAACACCACCGCACCATGTACAACGTAATACTTCACTCGTTTTGTGATCATCTATCCTCGTCATTCCTACCATCAAGCAAGATTGGCCCCAAAATAGCTTTCTTTCATCGTCTGAGAATTTCTTCTCCGTCATACTCATACACATGATGACGAAGAATCAAGCCCTCAGTTAGCAGGCATGAAACCGATGTTTGCTTAGAGGTCTAGCTCTCCATTTATAGATAAAAAGAAAAGAAGGGTGACATTTATGTGCACGTAAATCATTATTTATTAATTATTAACAACATTCATAATCGTTCCATTGATATACGATTCAATGTTATCAGTAGTCATATCCACAAGTCGTTGTCGAGTCTCAATCCGCCTCCAACCAATGTGTGGCGTAAGGAAGACATTGTCCAACGTCCAAAGTTCGCTGTCTGTTTGTGGTGGCTCAATCTCCTGTGTATCCAGTCCTGCCCCCGCGATGACATTTTCCTTCATACATTGGATGAACTCCGTCTCATTAATTATTGCACCTCGAGCAGTATTAATTAGGAAGGCAGTGGGTTTCATTAGCCGGATTTCACGTGAACCGATCGAATGACGGGTTTGTTCATTCAATGGACAATTGATACTAACATAGTCCGACGTTGATAGCATTTCATCAAGGGATACAACCTTCACTCTGGGATTATTCTCATACTTATGCCCCAGCGGCAGTCGTCCGGACCGGCTAGATATTAGCACATGCATCCCTAGTGGCAAGGCCACATCGATGATGGCAGTTCCAATAGTACCACTACCGCCGATCAAACCCAATACCTTGCCTGAGATTTCACGTATCGGATGCTGGAAGACGGTAAAATTCGATCTGTCACCTTTATGAAGCATCCGTGCCTGATGGAACATTGCCGCTGAAAAATTCATTATGTAGGTTATAACCATATGTGCAACACTTTCTGTGGAGTAAGTTGGGACATTCACAACGTCAATGCCAAGTGATCGAGCGAGTGCGACGGGGAGGTTGTTATATCTGAGGAGTGAATTGAGATGACCATTGTCGTGCACTACCAGATAGAGACCGACGAACTAACACTCACCCAGTACCTGCCTCACACATTAGCTTTACTACCCCAGGCGTGAATTTCTCCACAGCTGAGGAAGGGATGATCATCTCCTTTGTAATTATAATCTCAGCGTTGCTTGAATTAACAAGGTTCGCAATCTCATTGGCATCCGTTATTGAGTCTACTGAGTTGAGCGTAAGGTCGACGAGGGATGACAAGCGAGTGAAATTAAGGGCTCCGTCGTAATCGAGACGAGCCGTGTTAAGGAAGATTGCACGTGGCCGCATTAGTATTCGTGTCGCGGCGGCCATGAGGTGAAGGTGTATGTGAAGGGTGGGCCCCCCGCCAAAAGAGAGTCTGTGTATCGTGGAGCACGACACATGAAATACAACGATCCGCTACGCTCTGGTCCTTATCATATCATTAAATCAACTCGAACCAGGGGCATAAAAATATTATTATTTCATTGTCGGTGTGAAAAATATGGATGAGATCAGTGCATCTAACAAACGCCTCAAAACGGCCCATGATAGTCATTTGCACGATCTGAACAACGAGATTTCGGCACTCGATAAAAGAGAGACTACACTCAACGAGCGAGTGCAAGAATTGAATCGCAAAAAGCATGAAATTGCTCAGGCTCATGGCAATTTAGATGCCACTGATGACGATCTTATTGAAATCAATGCTGGAGGTAGAATAATTGTCGCGAAACGATCTACATTGACACAAATACAAGGAAGTCGGATAGAGGCCTTGTTCAGTGGACGCTGGGATAAGAAGTTGATGCGAGATAGCCACGGTCGAATCTTTCTTGATGTTGACCCCACTTGTTTCCAGGCCATTGTCGATTATCTGAACGAGATGACAATTTCATCCAAGGACAGTCCTCCAAGTCCTCCCAGTGTTGATGATGAGCACAAGATTGTTCTCAACCACCAACTCGAATTATTTGGCCTTGGGCCTGAATGCTCACTTCCGGACAGCACCATCATCAAGGATGTTAAAGGCTGCTATGTGCTTCATGAGTGGCTAGAGGAAGATGATCAGGATGGGGAATTCAGTCTCCTTTATCGAGGAACTCAAGATGGGCAAACGGCAGAAGCATTCCATTCCAAGTGCGACAATAAAGGCTGCACTCTTACTGTCATCGAAACACGTG
>Ga0247834_1003706_pt1 | contig 20382 bp, 17 predicted proteins | sample LaCruzMarch2015__8_FD_187118 | JGI IMG/M metagenome (GOLD analysis project Ga0247834, IMG submission 187118) | Freshwater microbial communities from meromictic Lake La Cruz, Castile-La Mancha, Spain - LaCruzMarch2015_12m | ecosystem: Environmental > Aquatic > Freshwater > Lake | place: Spain...
CATCCTGGTCGCTGTTGGCGGGGCTCTCAAAGCCCTGTTCGACGGTGATCCGACCACCCATCTGGACATCACCACGACCATCGCAGCGGTCACCGCTGGCATCGGTCTGATCTGGGCCAAGGACGCCAAGGACGCCGAGAAAAAGGCAGAATGAACATAATCGAGCAGATCGTGACAGCCATCCTAAAATGGCTGACCGGTTTGGCTAAAACTCAACCCACAGCCGAAGATGCAAAACCAGACCCTGAGCTTAAACAAAAGCTGCTGGATCGCATTGATAAGTCTGGCCTCTAGCTGTGGCTGCGCCACCCGTGTGGTCTATGTGCCCCACGGAGAGCCTGTGCGCCTGGCTGAGAGCGTTAAGGCGAAGGTTTGGGTCATTGACGCCAACGGCAAATCGGTGCGTAGTAATAACCGCATCATCATCCACGAAGGCTGGTATGCACTACCAAAGGACAAATGAGCAATAACGCACCATACAAAGGCTCCCCGCCACTCTCACGACCAAGCGGAAGCGGACCTTACAAACAGTCGCCGCCTCCGAAGCCTCCGATTAAGCCAAGTCCAAAGCCTGCTCCAAGCGGCAGCGGACCGTATCGAGGCGGAAGCGGACCGTATCGTAAATGATTCAAACGAAAATCCCCCGGCGGTAATAAAAACCATCGGGGGATAATTGTTTCTACGCGTAAAGTCAGCGTCCTAACGACTTCATCACGTTGGCGACAAAGTCCTCGCTCTTGGCAGAGTTAGTATTGGCCGACTTGAAGCCGGGATTCGTCGCCCTAGAGCTTACGCCGGGTTCGCTTCCACGAAGCTTCGCCAGTTCGGCTTTGAGACGCTTGTTTACCTCTACCTGAGAATAGAGAAGCTCACGATACTTCGGCGCGGCAGCGGCCCATAGAGCGGCTTTGGCGAGGTCTTCTTCGCTGTTCTCACCGTTGAAGATTTGCTGGGCAAGGCTAAGTCGGCCATTCAGCTCCGTATTCCATTCCTCGTCGTTCTCACGCGGCTCAAAGATTTCAAGCGCACGGGCATTCTCGCTGACCTTTGTCCAAGTCTTATTGGCCGACTCCAATGCAGCGCGAGTACCCTGCTCATTCTCTTGCTGGTACTTCGAGATGATCGAGTCGTAGTCAGCCTTCGCTTCGGACATCTCCGCAGACTTCTCGCCGTTGATTTCGTCGTACTTGACGATTAACGCACCAAGCTTGGCCCTCTTGGCCGATGAAAGGTTCTCAACGATGTCGTCGATCTGCGAGTTCCGGTAGTCGTTCTCAGGCGACTTGAGTAGGCCAACAAGCCTATCGCCATCAGTGCCGACAAGAGTCTTCATCGACTCGAACACGCCGGTAATCTTGCCTTCGTACTTCTTAACGAACTCAGGGTGACGCTCGATATCAAGCAAGCGAACACGCTCAGAAAGCGCGTCACGCTCCTCTTGCAAGGTCTTGAGCTGCGCCTCGGAGTTTGAACTCAAAGACTTGCCAGCCTTGAACTCCTCAAGCTGCTTCGACAACTGCGCCTTCTCTTCCTTGATCTTGCGGAAAGCATCAGCGGCCTTCGTAGACTTGATGGACTCAGGAATGCCAGAATCATCAGTAGCCGAGGAATCCTCGGTAGCTGGAGCCTTCTGCTTCGAAGTGAACATCTGCTCGATATCCATCTCAGACCTACTGAGTTTGGTGTTCGCGTCAGACTTTTGCGTCGATGACTTCTTCTGCTTAGGCTCCTCAGTTACCTGAGTGGCAGAATTGGCCGACTCATCAGCCGATGCGGCGTCATCAAGAGTGTTCGCCTTGAATGCATCGATGAACGAGTTGCCAAAGTCGGGCGTTTGCGCGGAGTGAATGACGGGGGAGTTGAGTGGTTCTTCCATAAATTAGTATTGTTTTTCGAATGTTGCTTCAGGTTCTCTCGTTGTGTCGGTTACTGCAAGTTTTCGCAGGTTTTCAAGACAATGCGCGTAGCCAGCGGTTACACCAGCAGCAAAAATAATGTCAGATTCTTTGGTTCCGTTGGATGGCATCGGAATCGGCATCGACTCTGCGACAATGCGTAAAGCCATGCGAAGAAGCGGATTTTGCAGAATAACTGCAAGTTCTGCTGTTTGACCCGAAGTTGTCCATTCGAGAATGTCTACTTCAGGCAACTGCATCAGGTTCTTTGCTGTTTCCTTGCGGCTCTTCGTCGAGCCTCTTAGCCAGTTGATCATACTTTGATTTCTTGTTTCGTTTGAGTTTGTGTCTTTCGGGAATTGGATCGAGAACGTCGTCTAGCCTCATCGGCTTTTCTTTGTTGACAACATCGCGCTTAGGTCGAATCACCTTCGTTACCTCCAGCATGTCGGCCAATGGTAGCTTGATGTAGCCGCAATCAACATCGTTGATGCCGTACGAGACGACGAATTGATTCTTTGCGGAATCGAAGAATGCGCCGCACGGGAACACGACCGCAGGCAATCCCGGCCACCAGTCCTGCTGGTTTGTGCCGGTTAGAAGCGGCAACGTCGTCATGCGAACGATGCGGAATGGAGCCTTGGTTTCGAAAGCGTAGGCACCCATGTAGTAACGGCGCTTCTTGTTAATCCACGGCAGAGAACTATGGAAGAAGGTCCAGTACAGGCCGTCGGCCAGAATAGGGTTCGATCCGCCGCGCACCTCGCCAAACTTCCAGAGCGGATTGAACTCTTCGGTGACGTACTCAGCTTCCTTCTCAAGACGCCCATTAAGGCGCACAACGACATGAGGATTGGCCGAATACACCATGTGTGGCGCATTATCGTGGACGAAGTAGAGCCAGTTCTTTTCGTGGCCATCGTTGATCATGGCCTGCGCGTAGTTGTTGCCGTAGATCGTGTCGAAGCGGCCTACGTTCAGGAACTGCTTGTCCAGAAGGAACATGCCCTGATGCGCGTAGCTCTTGAACGGGATGAACGTGGCGCAACTGACGCCGTACTTGTCGCCGAACTTGATGACGCGAGGGTCTTCAAACTGTTCGAGAGGGTAATGCGACGTAAGCTGGAGCAGAGCCTTCTTTGTGGCTCGTAAATCTTTACTCAACTCGAAGACAACAATGTCGTTCTTCTCGACGTAGACATCCTCGTCCTTCTCGCGCTTGTTACGGCAGCGACGAGCGAAGAGCAGGATTTTGCCATCCGGCTCCTGTATAATCGCTGGATTGAAGTAGTACGTCCCGGTTTCCTGCGGAAGGACGATCTTACCAGTCTCCCAATCAGTTTGTTCGCACAGCTTGGGGACATCATTTTTTGCGTAGTTCATTAGAAACTCGGCTGCGAATTTTATTTCGTCGTATTGAGCGAGCCAATGATCGCGTTCCTCACGGACCTCGGTCAGATGCTCGTCGTGTTCTTTGGTTCGAATCTCAAGTGTTTTGCGAAGGTCTTCAATTTCATTCAGAAGATCCACCTGACCATCGCCTCCATTTGCAAATCGCTTGAGAGCTTTAAGGGACAGACTTCGAATTATATCTTTCATTGTTTTCTTACAAATACATTTTAACCGCTGATTGTGCTTGGTTGCCCGTTCTGCACAGCAAGAGGAGGAACTAAAGAATAGTGGCTGATTGTTGGAAGTGTTCGCTTTTTGAGCTGGATGTCGATTGGCGCGTACATCACACCGTTTGTTTCGATCAAATGCCTAACCGCAGTTTTTCGAACTAGATATGCATGCGTACACATCGGGGGGACATGAGTGTGAGCCACGCCATCGCAAACCATTAGTAAATTAGGTTCAAGGCAGCAATGGCCAACAAAAACAAACTGCCAATCGTTTGGAAGCCTTTGAATCGTAGAAATAAGCTTCTCTTTAAAACCTTCGCAAAGCTCAACATCATCCTCGACAACAAGAAAATAATCGTCATCAAGGTACTCCATTATTCTCCAAATAATGTAATGGGACATTGAACACCCAAGAATACTCTGCACAATCTTGTATGGAGGCCCATCTTCGGGACGCCAATTTGGATAATCATCAAGATAAGATAACTTTGTATCCAATCCCATCTTTGAAGCGTGAATTGCGTCAAACAAATAAAAGTCAATTCCATGACTCTTCAAATGATCAGAAACCGTCTCCCGTCTTTGAGTTGCTGACTTAAGTGAAACACAAAATGTTGTTGGAAACTTCATTTGTTGGTTATTAAAACTGCTGATTTCTTGAATCCGCCAATGTTGAAAATTCTCAAGAGCTTGGAGTTCGGCCAGTACAACACGTTAATCGGCCTGTATCCTCCTGCATCTGTGTCAGAGTTTGATTCGCAATGGTCGTTTACCACTAAAACGTATTTATTTTTAGTCGCCTTGCTTAAAATATTGTCGCATTCAGAAAATGGAAGATGTTGAATTACATCTTTGATGTGAACAAAATCAAACAGCTCATCAACCTCAAAAATAGTTCCGTTAAAAAGATCGGTTCCAGACGGAGCTTTCGACTTCGCTATTTCAATCGCCCTATTGCTGACGTCGATTCCCTTGTATCGGATTCCGCTTAGATCAATCTGTTCCGCAAGCTGCCAATCACCACACCCAACATCTAAGAAAGACTTTACCCCAAGAGAGCGAATCAGCTCGTTGAGATAAGAAGCGTATTCTGTTGTGTTTGATTTGTTTGAGCCGGGTCCAGAGCCTCCCTTCCACCTATCTTCCCTGTAGATATCATCAAAGATATTTTGAAGCGTGTTCGCAATAGGCATTTTCTTTTTTATTTATAATTTCTTCAGTTAAAGAATTCATTCTAGGCGTGTGGTAAGACCTCCACAAATGCGCAATCACACATCCATCTAGCGAATAATTAGGTTCCCAATATTTTCCAGATTCGCAGTGAATGAAACCGAGCATCTCAAAATCAACCGCCTTGCAAAGACCCGGATTTTCCCGATGCAGCTTCCACGGAAATTGAACCGAGGTTTCATTCCATCCGGTGCCGTCAAACTTTTGCCATTCCTGAAGCCACTTCCACTGAAACTGACCATGCATCTTGCTGTACATGACAGCGTTGCAGAGGCCGATAGTTCCTTCGCCACAGAACTCGCGCCCTAAAACAGCGTCATGCTCAAGCCATTCCTTCGGGAAAGGAGCGAGCGTAATCGTGTCCGTGTCGGCGTAAACCCCACCCATCGCGTACAAAACCGAATGGCGAATTAGATCGGCGCGGTGCTGATACTTGGGAACAACCTTTCCGTTCCAAGTTTTGAAATCATCAACAAACATCACGCGAACCGGAACCTTCGCCTTCAGCTTTTCCCAATGCTCGCCAGTCGGCTCCTTGGGACACCAAAGAAAAACGCTCCAGTCTGGATTGTTCATCCATGCGGAAGCGATTGCGATTCTGTCGCAGATGTTGAAACCGTCATCGTGAAGACCGTGTACGAAGTGTATGTTTTTCATCCCTGACGTGACAAATTGGATTCCGCAGTTGCATTCGCTCGCTGAATATCAGCCGTTGTCTTCGCATTCCGGCGCGACAAATCTGCCATCGCCTTCGTGTTCTGACGCTGGATGTTGGCCATAGTCTCGGCATTCTGGCGAGCGATTTTCGCTTGAACCTCTGCGTTCATCACGGCTGTACGAGGATCGGAGCCTTGCTGAATCGCCATCGCTTGCTGCTGCTGCGCCATTGCCTGCTGCTGCTCTTGAAGCATCTGACCAAGCTGCTTGATAGTCTCGCCGAGCATTCCGAGCTGCTGGACGTATGCATCGACCTGCTGCTTGCGCGACGGATCGGTTGCCAGCCGCTGAATATGCTGCTGAACATGCTGACCAATACCCTGCATGAAGAGCATGATTTCCTCGGGATTGCCGCCACCTTGAAGCGAGGACGCTGCCTCGTTCGCTGCGCCAAGGTGAGTCTCGATGTGGATGATCTGATTCTGCGTATCGGTGACGATTGGCATGTTGCCCTGATGCAGCGACGCATGCTCCAGAACGGCCAGAGCGGCTTGATCTTGAGCGCGAGAAGATTGGAGCTGCGAGGGCAGATAACGATCCACCATCTGTTGGCCAACCTGTGCGGCAATATAGTCCTTGAGCAGGTTAATTTTGCCGCCCTCTGGCAGGGAACCGGACAACTGAAGAAGCGTTCCAAGAAGCTGTTGCTTCGCGAACTGAGAACCTTGGCCGACCGTACGAGTCGCCTCAACGTAGTCGATGTCCATCATCGCCTGCACCGGAACGCCACGCTCTTTGCAGCGACGCTGGAACTCGATGGCATCCTTGTCCGACTTGGTAATCGGATTGAGATTCGGATCTGAGGCACGGTTGTACCGCTCCTCAAAGAAAGAATCCAACTGGTTGTAATACCGACTCAACTGAGTCTTACCGATGGCCGATTGCTGCGACGAAATGATCTGCATTTCGGTGGCAGTTCTCGGGTTGCCAGTCTTGTTGAGCGATTGGCGATACTGAGAGAGATTGCCTTGCAGAACATTCTCAAGATCCGCGTTGACCGCCATAGGAGCGTCCAGAACACCGGCAATGTTCTGCTGGATGACTTCGTAGTCTGGAGGAAGTATCGCATACGGTCCTTGTTGAACGACGCTGGTCTTGCTGAGAGCGTTCGCATTTAGGGGTCGGAACAGAATCTGAGTCCGCGCAAACGCGCTGTCTACCATCGAGCAACGGAGCCGGTTCTTCAGCTCCATCGCCTGAAGCATCTTGATGCCAAGACCCTTTACACCGTGATGCTCGCCGTCGCCACGGTCGTAGTACATCGGGTGAATGACCTGCTCCCACCGGCTGAACCGGCGAAGCTTGCGGTACATGAAACTCTCGCTATCGCGTTCATCGATGATGGCATGGCTGATCTGACCGTCGAATTCCTTGTAGAAAACGTGGCACATCAAGACCACCTCGGAACGTGCGCTGAAGGTGATGTCGTTCGAGCGAAGCTGCTTCTGGAAGAACTCCCAGTCGTATTGAACGCCTGAGCGATACGGTTCGGGCATCGCAGCGCGAATACGCTGGCGAACATAGTCAACGTCCCAACCGGAAGCTTTTGCCGCCTCTTCGTCTTGGATCTTCTCGAACAGGTCATCCACGCCCATTCGGGTGCGGACGCAGGCTACTTTCCAGTCGCTGACATTAGACTTGGTGCCATCGGGGACGAGAAGATCCGTCGCCATGATGGCTTTGCAGCGCCAGTTGGTGTTGTCCTCGAAGATGAGCGGACCGTCGCCAATAAGGACCATCTCACGCTGCGAGAGCTGCATGATGTAGTCGAAGTCCTTGTCGAGCTTCTGGAGCCGATCAAACTCCTCGGTGATGATCTTCGACCATTCCTCGCGCTTATCCATGTCGTTGCCGTAAGCGGTGCGGACATTTGCGTACGTCGGAACCTCGGCGAACACGTCGTAGAAGGAAGACATGGCCAACGTGAGGAACGCTTCCGATTCACGGAAGTTGACGTTGGTGCGGAACGCTTGGTTATTACGGCGCAGTTCTGCTGGATTGTACGGAGGATTTCCATCAACGAGTCCGCGAAGCTTTGCGCGAGTGCTATTGCGAAGCTCATCGGCCATAATTAGCTTCTGGAAGATTTCGCGAGCGGATGCCGCATCGGCGATACGAGTTTCCGGGGCTTTGCCCTCCTCGTTAATGGTTTCGAGCGGTAGTTGGGCTAGGTTTCCGTACATGATCGTTTTTTCCAGCAGTGAGCCGGGAGGTTTTCGTTCTCTGTAGCGTCCGAGAATTTATGGAGTGTTTCAATGGGAAACCACACCATGCTCCTGATGAAGCAACCGCAAAACTCGCAGCTTTGCAGACTTTCGTCTACTGGAGTGCTGCCGTGTTGAGAAAAAGTTTTAACAGCATCCTTCAATACACGGGCGTTGCAGCCGGTGCATCCAAGTGGCTTTCGGTTGAATGGACAACTTGAGCAGATGTTTGCGCGTCGATTTGCTTCCGCTTGACCAACTTTGCCGCCGCCAACGGTAAGTCCGTGGAGAAGGCTCATGCTAAATCGGATGACATCTCCGAGCTGAAGCGATTTCAAACCTGCTGGCTTGGGGATATTAACTTCGTCGTAAGAGCAATCGGCACCGTTAAGACACGCATATTCGGTGATTAAAGTGTCAAGGTTGCTGGGAATTTTAATCGCGTTCGCAGTGTAATGGTTACGGATAAACTCATGGAGTTGCGGCCATGATCCTCCGGCTATTTCGATTCCGGTTTCAGGAACTCGATAGCTCCATCCGCCGGGAATTACCATGTGTTCGTTCAGCACCTTGTATCCACTCATACGTCTCCTTCGTAATAAATTGAGTCAGCGTCCCTGACTAGTTTTTCCCACACTTTATCCAGCTTGGTCGAGCGAGGTTCGAGAACAGAGGTTTTGCGCACCAGATCAAGCAAGACTACAGCAGCGTCGGCCAAATCAGGCGATTTTCCTGTCCGTTGCTTCATCACAGTCTTCGATTCGACCGATATCTTTCGCTTGGAATCGTCGAACATTCGCGCACAGAACTCTTGAAGAGTCTCAATGTCCATACCTCCAAGACGTTCTTCAACGGCCCATTTGCGCATCGAGAACCATAGCTCAGTCACCTTTCTATCGTAAGCCTCATTGCACGGCCTACTGTCCTCGTCGCTGACGGGAATCGTTGATGGAGAGCCGCCGAACTCGACGCGATGAACCACACCCCATTCGCGAGTCAAAATGTCAGCCAAACCGCCGCCTTCGCCGCTTGAATCGAGAGCAAACCTATCGGGAGGCACACCGCGCTTGTTGCATTCCTCTTTGACTCGATTGGCTATCTGGTAATGGACCGGCTCGGTTAGCTGCGCATTGGGGGATATCTGGATGATATCCTGAAAGAGTATGCTCAGTTTGTCGTTTGCGGTGCCAACCTTAGCAAAGCGAAGGACGCATCTATCGCCGCCAAAACCCGGATCAAGACCGGCAACGACTTGGACATTGGTGGTAAACACCAAATTCTTTGTAGGTGTGTGCGTCTCGATGAGCGATTCGGACAAGACCGTCTTGACCATGCCATCAGGACTCCAGAATCCGCGTGTGTACTTCCAGAACGTAGGACTCTGCTCGCCCTCATGGCGCATCGCCGACAAGACCTGATCGTGAGTAATGAGGTACGGATACTTTGTCCTGCCCTCACTGATGTTCGGCGACTTCATGCCGTCAAAGCGTCGGCACATTCCGCGTTCTGTCAGCCAGTGCTGGTCTTCAATTGTGACGCTGCGCCAACCTTTTGCCGGTGTGCAGAAGCGTCCATGAGGATCGTACTTTGAGGCTGGATTGCCGATGACGAGCATCTTGAACTCGCGACAACCCTTAGAAAGGTTCGTACACGCTTCGAACGCTGCTTCAGGCGTATCGGTAGCTTCGTCAATAATAACCATCACACGCTCGGCGTGGATGCCCTGAATGTTGGCCACAGCCTTCGAAGTGTTACCTTCTGCAACGGCGATAGCGGAAATGGAGTGCCGGTCGTCGCCTTTGATGGCTTGAAGACTCATCTTCGAATCGACCATGTTTCCAGGGAATCCTCGCGATTTCCGAACAAGATCCTGAAGATTTGCCCACATACGCTTTCGGATCATCTTTGCCGTTGTAGACGTGAGAACAACGGTTGTCTTGGAAGGATTGGCCAACCACCAAACAGTCGCAAAGAGCGTCGCGCCGAAGGTCTTTCCGCTCGCTCCGCATCCCGCCCATCCAACGTAGTCATGCTCGCAAAGACCCTCTACTTGAGCTTCTAGCCACGGATTCCAGCTCATCTTCGGCCATAGCATTTTGGTGGCGTTAACAAAATGGTTGAAAGTGCCTAGACCTCCTTCATTCGGTTGGAGCCGATTTCGGAATGCGTAGAGTTCCAGTTCTAGGTCTGGAATCTTGACGGGCGAACGAATCCCGTACTTGTGGTCGATCAATGGATGCTCTGACACTTGCTCTGCCATAGTTTGGCCTTGCATTAGTTGTCGTTGGACTTGAGGTTCTGCGAAAGGAAAAATATGCCGTCGCAACTTATTTCTTCATCCGGCTGTTGCCAACCTTGCGACTCCGAACCGATTGTCGTAAACACGCCCGGACCTCAAGGTGCAGCGGGTACTAACGGAACGAATGGCGCAAATGGAGAAAATGCGTTCTCGTACACGACCGCGTCGTTTGTAGTTCCAGCGTTTGGAGTGTCGGTTGTCGTTCCGGTTGCCAACACTTCGTTTCTTCCAGAATCGGTTGCTGGACAGTTTTTTGTCTCCGTTCAGGGATGCGGCTATTTGCAGGTAACGGATGTCACCGGACTCAATGTAACGCTTAAAAATCCGCTTGCTGGCGTACTTGGTATTCCGAATGCGATTCCGACGACGGTGATACCAACCAGTGCGCTTATCACGCTGGCGGGTGCGATTGGCGCCACGGGTGCCGCTGGCGTCGCTGGTGGCGCGTCATCCGCAGCAACGTACATCGTACGAGTTCCAGATGTTTCAGTGCCGAGTGCGACTGCTCTCAATTCTTTTTCATCCGGTTACCTCAAGACTCAAGGGTCGAGCGGATCAGGTTTTCTTTCGACCGTTGCAACGGTTCCTGTTGGCGAAATCAGCGGCGTGTTGCCGGTTGCCAATGGTGGAACAAACGTAGCAACCGTACCTACCAATGGACAGTTGCTCATTGGCAATGGAACTGGCTACACGTTGGCCAGCCTTACCGCAGGGTCGAACATCACGATTACTCCGGGTGCAGGAACGATCAGCATAGCGGCCACAGGAGCTGCGGCGGCGTTCGTCTACGAAACGTTTACGCGGAGGGTAAGCGGAACTGTGGGTGCTGGTGCGCCGCAGATTAATCCTAGTTTAACCAAGAATCCGTTTAGTTTAACAGAATTTCCGTCTGGATCTTGGACTGGAATTGATACCGCATCACGATTTACTGCGGCTACAGGTCGGTTTACGGCGGCTCTTGCAGGTTATTACCGAATAGATGTTGCCTTAATGTTAAGCGCAGATACAGGAACGTCCTCTACGGTTTCTTTTAAGATTAGAAAAAACGGAACGACCGATATTGGACCTGCAAATATTCAGACAACAAACTCAACAAGTTTGGTTGGACCGTTTTTTATCCAGTACATAGATCAGGCATCTGCTAGCGATTATTACGAAGTTTTAGTTACAACCTCTGCTCTAAATACATATTACATCCGAGAGGGAGCATCGTTCTCAATCCAGCGGATTCAGGCTTAAGCCATGAGCGAACGCGCACCACGGAGGTACACGGATGGGTCTGTCACCTTTGAGGGTGGCGTTGACTCAGGTGTGATGCCGTCTGAAGTGGACAAGAATCAGGTGGCGTTTGCGGTGAATGCCAGCTTCCGGCAAAGCTTCGTTTCTCCTCGACCGGGTTTCATCCAAAAGGACTACGAAACATGCCTTTCGATTACCGCCGATAACACGCTCGTCACTGCGGATCAAACGAACGTAACGGCTGATGGATACTCAGAGGAGTGCTACAGCTCTGGCGGTCTGACCGGCGTGTTCCAGTGTGCGCTACCGTACATCGGGGACAACGGCTCGACGTTCATTCTGATGCTGATCAGTGGTAAAGTGTGGCTTTACGACTGCCTTCAAAACAGCGTCCAGAGCCTTTCGGCATCGCCCGATCTTGAGAATCCATCGAACATACTCGACGGATGGATGGTTCAAGCCGAGAACTTCGTCGTCATTCAAGATGGACAGAGCGCACCGCTGATATTCAACGGATCAAACCTGCGTCGCGCAACCATCGATGAAATCAAGTGCGGTAGAGTAATGGCCTACGTCAACGGACGTATCTGGTACGCTCTTGCAAATGGATTCTCGTTCCGAGCAACCGACATCGTTTATGGAGATGGTACGCGAGCCAGCGTTCTCAAGGAAACCGAGAACACCTTCCTTAATGAAGGCGGTGACTTTGCGGTTCCGTCGGATTCAGGGGGCATCACAGCAATGGCCGTCCCCGGCAATCCAGATACGTCGCTGGGGCAAGGACCGCTTCTCATCTTCACGCCACGATACGTTTTCAGCATAAACGCTCCGGTTGATCGTGATGTCTGGAAGAATCTGAACTATCCGATTCAAGCCATTAGCTTGCTGACTAGTGGAGCGTTGGGTGCGCGTTCAGCCATCACGGTCAACGGTGATGTGTTCTATCGTGCAGTTGATGGTGTTCGCTCGTTCATTATTGCCAGACGTTCGTTCAACGATTGGGGAAATACTCCGATCAGCAACGAGGTTCTGAACATCATCGATAATGATCAGGCCGATCTGCTGTGGGCTAGTTCTGCTGTCGTGTTTGACAATCGATTGCTGATGACGTCTCAGCCTCGGTACAATGCCGAGGGCGTCGTCCACAAGTCGTTGGTCGTTCTTGATTTTGATCTGATTACGTCGCTGCGGAAAAAGTTTCCTCCTGCATGGGCCGGAATCTGGACGGGGCTTGACGTGTTGCAGGTTCTCAAAACCGAGAATGCTTATGGAGACAGATGCTTCTCGATAGCCCGTGGGCTTGATGGAACCATTCAGATTTGGGAAATCAGCAAGGCTGAGAAGTTCGACAACAATCTTGCTGACGGTAAGAAGGAAATCCAGTGGCTGGTTCAAACCCGCGCCTACAACTTCGAGATTCCGTTTGGATTGAAGCGGCTTGATTCGGGCGACATTTTCATCGACTCGCTGGATGGAGACGTTTCTTTCAACGTCGAGTATCGGCCAGACCAGTACCCCGGTTGGATTGAGTGGGCAGATTGGTCCGAATGCGCGACAACATTGCAGTGTCAACCTGCTTGTCCGTTGGCCAATTTTCAGCCTCAGTACAGGCCGAAGATGCGATTGCCGACTCCTTCGGATGTCCCGTGCAATTCGAGCATCAGCACTCCGACAAGAAACATGTACGAGGTTCAGATGAGCCTCACGATTACTGGGTACTGTCGCATCAAGAGCATTCGAGTTCACGCTTACGACGTTCAGGAACCTGCGGTCGGAGAGTGCCTTGTGTTCGAAGGATGCAAAACTCTTGAAGGTTGCGACGTAAACCCGTTCCTCTACACATCGGAATAGTATGCCAAACCTAACCCTCATCACGCTTACAGCCCCAAGCCTTCCGGCAAATTATTGCCCTGCATCTTACCAGAAGTTGGCCAACGATATCATCGGCGGCACTCAGGCTACGTTCAACAGCACGATTGGAAACTCGTTCTTCAATTTTGGACCGACGTATCCGGCAATTAACAACCGGATTTACCCGTGGCTTGATGAAAATGGTCAGTGGTGGATTTACGATCAAGGATTCTGGCTTCGTAAAAACCCAGTTACGGCAGCATACGAGCGTCGCATCTATGTCGGGACGACCACGGATCTTCTTTCGTACGACGGCGGCGACGGAACAGCTACAGCGACAACCACAACCGGACCAATGTGGGAAGTTGACACTGAGTTTGAGGCTCGCTTCCCGGTTGGCGTTGGAGCGTTTGTTGCGAGCGGCGCGGTTGCTGTTCTTGGAAAAGCGACATCGACGGCAATCGTTGGTGAGGATCAGCACAAGCTGACGGTTCCAGAGACTCCGTTCAACGACCACACGCACGGCGTCGCTCAACTAATTGCTCCGGCAAACGACGATTACTACCTCGTCAACAAGTCGTGGAGCGGACTTGGTTCGTATCCGACGCAGATTCTTCAAGGTGCTGCCGGAACTGGTGGCGGCGGAGCTGGTCCGAGCATTACGACTGGCGACATTGGAACGACCAGTGCCGACAAGACCGGCAACGACACGCAGAATGCCGTTGGCCACAATAACCTGCCTCCTTTCTACGGTGTTTACTTCATCAAGCGAACCATTCGAGTCTACTACACCAAATGAAGCTCATCGTTCAGGACATCCGCTCGACTATCGCTCGGGTTATCGGCACATGTGTCGATGATCAGCGCGTTTATGATTACATCAATCAGGCGTGTCGAAGGCTTCTACACAAGGGTCTGTGGGCCGGTGCGTACGGGCGGTTCACGATTCATACGGTCGGCGGTTGCATCACTTGGCCGCGACAGATTGAAACCATCGAGTCGGTAGCCGATTGCTGCGGAGTCGGAACGGTTCGCAATCAATGGTTCGAATTTCAAGAGTCTGGATACGGACTTCTTGGAGGAGAAAACGGCGCATGCGTCGGCAAGCAGCTTGTTGATCGTGGCACCGTCGTCTCTTACCGCGACATGTCCGGTGGCACTAACAGCTACCTGCGAGTCTATCCTGGTGACGCTTCTGACGTTGGCAAGACCATCACGCTGCAAGGAGTCGATCAGAACGGAAACTGGATTCGCACTCAGTCCGGCGGCGTGTGGATTGACGGAGAGAAGCTGACGCTCGCTTTGCCGTACGTTCAATCCACCAAGAAGTTCATCTCGTTGAGTGGCGTCATTCGCGATGCGACGAACACTGCCAGCCGGTTGTACGAGTACAATGCGACGACGTTGCTGGAACTTGATCTGGCAGTTTACGACCCAGATGAAACTTTGCCGCAGTACCGTCGCAGCTACCTGACGGATCGTTGCAGCAACGACGAGGACAAGCCCGTCACGGTCATGGCGAAGATGCGTCATATCAACGCTACAAGCGCCAACGATTACCTTATTCCTCCTTCGCCCGACGCTATCAAGCTGATGGTCATGGCGATTCGCAAGGAAGAGAACGATTTGATTCAGGAAGCAGTGGCCTACGAAGCAAAGGCTGTTCAGGCTGTGCAAGAGCAGACGATGCAGTATCTAGGTGACGCAGTTGCGACGATACGCATGGTTGGCGTCGGCTTAAACGGCGGTGGATTTTCGCAATGGTTCTGAACCAAAAGGATAATTTATGGCAATAGGTATTCCAGCGGCAATTTTGGGTGGAGCGGCAATCTCCGGCCTTGGAAGTTTGTTTGGCGGATTGTTTGGCGGAAAAAAGCCAAAGGTTCCCGAGCTGAAGCCGATTGATTTTGCCAATGAGCAGCAGCAAGCGATTCAGCAGAATATCGCGTCGCTTCAACCTGCAACCGAACTTGCTCAGAGAACGACCGCCGCCGAGCAGTCGCAGCTAGAGACTCAGCTTCGTCGCGCAATCCCTGGTTACGACCAGCTCATCGCTCAGGCTGGAAAGACTATTGGCTCAAGATTGCGTGGCGAGGTTGATCAAGATATTCAATCTCAGCTTCAACGATCTGTCGCTGGTCGGGCGGTTGGTGGAGGATTCAAAGAATCAGAAGGTATTCGAACAAATTTGCTCGCTCGCGACTTTGGCCTGACAGCGATGCAGATCCAGAATCAGGGTCTTGCCCAAGCGCAGAGCTTTATCCAGCAGCAGCGGACGCTTGGAATAGCGCAACCGTTCTCGATCAGCAGCATGTTCATTACACCGGCACAGCGCATTGGAGCGATTCAACAGCAGCAACAGCTTCAATACGGTCGTGATTTGACTGCGGCTCAAGTTGCTGCCGCTCCTTCTCCGATGCAGCAATCGGCTCAAACCGCGTTCACTAACTTTGGAGGTATTGCCGGAGGCTCGTTGGCGCAGTACGGAATGTATCAAGGATTGATGGGGCAGCAATCTGGAGCCTATCGACCACAATCGTACAATCCTCAGAACGATTCTGAGATTTATCCGAATCTCTACGCACCGTCTCCAACGAGGTCGGATATCACCCCGATTTCTAACAGTCTATTCCCAGAGTACGGCTCCTCAAACTACAGACCTTGATTTATGGCCGACCAATCTCTTCAAGCATTTCAGCTAGGCGCATCGCTGGTTGACCGCGCACAGACGCAGAAGCGGATGATGGAGCAGATGCAGATGCAGGCTGCTGATCAGATTATGCGGCAGCGGCAGGCTGATCTTCAGAACAAAGTTCAGATATTTCAGCTAGGCGCATCGCTGGTTGACCGCGCACAGACGCAGAAGCGGATGATGGAGCAGTTGCAGGTGCAGACTGCTGATCAGATTATGCGGCAGCGGCAGGCTGATCTTCAGAACAAAGTTCAGACGTTTGCATTAGGCCGCGCAATGAAGGATCAGGAGGACGATTTGGCTGACGTTGACAACATGAACTACAATGTTCAGTCAGTTGATACGTTTTTTGTAGATCCAAACGCTCCGTTCCCGACTTTTAGGCCGGTAAAGTCGGCTAAGAATCAAGCAATCTTGAATCAGTATCGTCAGCAGCTTGATGATTTTTCTACTCGTCGCCGGTTAATGAATGGGGCGCAGCAAACGAGTCAAATTGTTGGGGGACAATTGGCAAGCGTTATTGAATTTGCCAATAAAAACGGAATGTACGATGTTGTTTGGCAAAACAACAATGGTTTAAACGAGTACAATCAAATTGATTTTAATAAGGCAAAAACAATTATTGATGCAGTTGCGCCCAAAATGTCGCAACAAACTCTTGGAAAAGAACAACGCGAAACAGCGTCTCGAATTGGAAGCTATGCTAGACTCGGAAAACCTGCTGTTGAAAGTTTGATTGAATCAGGAGGAATACCTCAAGATATTGCTCAACCAACACTTCTTGCCGCAGAAAGTTTTGATAAATCAAAGATGGGTGCAGTTGGTAAAAACACCGACTTGTTCATTGAGGCCGCGAAGGCAAAGGCCAAAGCCTCAGGCCAAGCGCTTTCTCCAGCTGAAGAGGCTGAATTGAGGCAGACATTTATCGCAGGGGGCGGACGGCTTAAACCGCTTGAAGCTAAGACAGCGACAAAGCTGGATGATGAATTTGCTGTCATGGAGACGATTGATTCTCTTCAAGATGAAATCGCCAAATTTGAATCACGTTATCCCGGCAAGAAATTCACTGATTTTCTTGGAACGATACCTACAACTGAAATCAAGATTCGCTCTTTGGTTCAGACCGAGAAAGATCCTGTCCGCCAAGATGCCTTGGAGTTGCTGGCCGACTTCATGGGCGTTGTAAATCGAACCGCAAGAACAACGTCAGGTCTGAACGTCACTGAAAGCGAAGGCAAGCGAATCGCTCAGGAAATCGGTGGATCGTTCGATAAGAACTCCATTATCAAGCTCGATCAGTTTAGGAAGCGGATTGAGCGGAGTGCGCGGGGGACGATTGGTCGAAACATCGACAAGTCTCTTCCGTCGTTCTATGAACGATGGTCTACGACTCCTTTTGGAACTAGGACTACTGCTGCGTATTCCGTTCCTGCCGTTCCGTTTCAGGCAACATCTCAGTCGGCAGAATCGATGAGTCTTCAAGAGATTCAGCAAGCGATTCAACAGCTTAGGGCTGAAAACGAACAGCAATAAAAATATGCCATTATCACCAGAGAAAGCTGATCTTCTTAAGCGTCTTGAAGCCGAACTCGCGCGTCGCACAGCGTCAAGCAATGCTGTTCCTACTCAGCCTTCTGTTTCTCAAGTCGAAGCTGCTGCCGCTGTCGGATCGACCGCTCAGTTGAATCAAGCGGTTCAAGATGCGAGCAAGGTGGGCCAGCAAGAAGGTGGATTCATGGCTGGTTTGAGGGAGGCGTTCCGTGGATTAGGATCTGGAGGTGCTGGGTTGTCTGGCGGAGAAGTTCTTCGTGCGCCTATTGCTGGAGCTGAAACCCCTGAAGGTAAGCAGTTTAGACAAGCTGCCCGTTTTCAAGCTGCTATTGGTGCTGGCATTGTCGCTCCAGAACTCCTTGCCGCAGCAGTTCCAGAAGTTGCCGCTGGAATGACCGCTGCTGGTGCGACTACTAAACTTGGTCGTGTTGGGCAATTTCTTGAACGTGGAGGCGCGCAAGCACTTGGAGGTGGAACTGGTGGAGCTGCGACAGGTGCGGTAGAAGCGTTGCCTGAGCTTGCTCGCGGAGAATACGGAAAAGCTGGCGAAACGATTGGCGAAAATGTTCTAGCGGGGACAGTGCTTGGTCCGCTTGTCAGCGAGGTTGGTGTTCCGCTTGTTGCTGCTGGTGCTAGGCAGTTGGTTAAACCAGCAGTCGCTACCGGAAAATTTCTCACTGGAGAAGGATTCAAAGGTGCGATGGCAACATTCTTTCGGCCAAGATATTCGCCGAGAGTTGGTTCATTAGAGACTTCTCAGCTTCGCGACATCATTGAGTCGTCTACCGGAGTTAAAATTCCGGTTGGCGTCGCCGAGGCGATTGGTGAACCGGGACTTGTTGAGGCAATCAAGAACGCTCCAGTTGGTGCTAAGGTTACACCTCAACACATGGAAAGCCTCAAGAGGCTGATAGTTCTGAATGCCACCGAGCTTGGCGGAAAGAACACGGGAATCACGACCGATGAACTGGCAAAGAGTGCTGTCGATATTTTGCGGAAGCGACTCGGAGCTGTCTCAAAGCCTTACGAAGACGCAATCGGAACGCTTTCAGCTCAGTTGAAACCTTCAATCGACAAAGGTTTGATCGATGTTCAGAACTCAGCCAACGCGCTGATTCCTGGCACCACCGCAACACCGTCGTTTCTTGGAAACAAGTTCCGAGAACTACAGCAAGCTGGATACGATTTCTTCAAGCAAACCGACACCAAGAATTTCAACACGCTTCGAAACGATCCTACCTATCAAAAGCTGACCGTAAAAACTCCGAGCATGTCTGAGTGGGCCAACAACATCGATGCTCAAGCGGTTCAGATGTTCAAAGGCACACCCGAACAAGCTGGTGGACTTGTTGATGAGTTTGGATTTCAGATTCCCAAGGAAGAGGTTCTCGCGACTCGCGGAATTCCTTCAACCTATCCAAAGGGTACGCGTGAATATGTGGCCGCTATCGGAAACATGACCGAAGATCAGTCCATTGATTCGCTTAGGAGATATCGCACTCAGATTGGAGATTCCATCGGAAAGGACGACCTGCTTCCCGGCCTTTCTGACAAGTCAAAGAAGGATCTGTACAAGGCAATCACCACGGACATCGACAATGCAATTTCCAATCTTCCAACAGGAACTCTTCGAGAAAAACTCGACGTTGCAAACAAGTTCCACCGCGAAAACGTAGACAAGTTCGTTGGCCGTCAAGTTCAATCGCTGATCAAAGATGTTGGCGCAGAAGGCGGTGCTGGACCGGCATCTATTGCCAGCAAGCTAGAGTCTGCTGACGCCCCCACTTTTCTTGAGTCAATCAAGAGTGCGGCTCGACCGGAAGACGCTGCTGCAATCGATTCTACCGCGAAAGAATATCTGTTCAATCAGGCCGCAAAGTCTGGCTTTGATCCGGTTACTGGTGAGATTTCCGTTTCTAAAGTCGTCAACTACATCAACGGTCTTGCGCCTGAAATCCAAAGCAAATTCTTTCCGAACGCGAAGCAAATTGCAGGTCTTGCAAAGCGGCAATCTGCGCTGTCTGGACTCGATCCTAACAAGGTCGTCTCAAGCCTGACTGTAGATGCCAATGTCCTTTCTGATGCTCTTGGCTCAAAAGCACCTGATGTTCAAAAGACAATTGCTGAAGCCATCAAAGCGGCTGGAGAAAGGGACAAGCAGTTGCGCGGCACAATTCTTGGCGCACTTAAGAAAGAGTCTTCAAGCGATGTGACGGACATTGTTTCTCAGAATCCGAAAAAGTTCATTAGCGGAATTGTTGAGCGTTCGTACACACCCGAGCAAAGCCGAGCGGCACTCAACATGATTGGGCGAGAAAGCCCAATGCTGGTGCAGCAGCTTCAGTTTCAATACGTCAATGACTTGATCGAAAAGTACACCACCTCAGGTGTTTTGAACTCTAAGCAGTTGGCGTCTGATCTTGCGGCGGAATCGATTGTTTCGAAAGCAAGTGATGTTCGAAATTACGCTGACGCAATACTTGGGGGAGGAAAGGTTTCCAAACTCAAGTCAGTCTTGGATAATGTTTCAAAGTTAGAAAACCTAAAGACTCCAATCTCGTCGAACGATCCGCTTGTAGAAGCAATGGCCAGAACTACTGGTGCTGCGGTTGGTGCTGCGGTCGGGGGTGTGGCCCGTATTGGCCCTATTGGAACCTCAAATCAAGCGGCCCAGATGATTAAGCTCGCTCCTCGCGTGAAGTACAAAATCGCCTCTTACGTTCTTTCAACGCCTGAGTTGAGAGAGCTTGCGATGAAGCCAATCGGTCGATTCTCAAAGGATGAGCTGAATGCTGTTCTCCGTGGAACCGCTCAAGCTGTCGCCGCCACCGAAGGCGAGGAATCTCCCGACATCGACGAACTTCAAAACCTCGAACGATGAAAACCTCCCTCTCCAAGAAAGGTAATACCTATCAGGGCAAGAAGGTGACGTTGAACAATCCGTTCTACACGCCGGGTGAGCGGAAGAAGAGTGCTGTCTACGTCAAGAACGACAGCGGAAACGTCATCAAAGTTCGGTTCGGCGACGCAAACATGACGATCAAGAAGTCGAATCCTGAGCGTCGCAAGAACTTCCGTGCGC
>Ga0247834_1003708_pt1 | contig 20368 bp, 10 predicted proteins | sample LaCruzMarch2015__8_FD_187118 | JGI IMG/M metagenome (GOLD analysis project Ga0247834, IMG submission 187118) | Freshwater microbial communities from meromictic Lake La Cruz, Castile-La Mancha, Spain - LaCruzMarch2015_12m | ecosystem: Environmental > Aquatic > Freshwater > Lake | place: Spain...
CAACACTCACATCCGTTTGCATATGGGAGCCTCCGTTTGCATATGGGAGCCTCCGTTTGGAAATGGGACTTGGCGGGGTAAAATGTCCCATTTACAAATGGGACAGGGTTCCATTTGCAAACGGGAGGGTCCCATTTACAAATGGGAGCTGTACGCAAACGGGAGGTAACACCACTGCCCCAAAGAAAAGAGATGTGCCGATCTCGCCGAATAATGGAACCCGCTTTTTAGCGAGATGCTGGAGGGAGGACTCCTGGATGAACCTTGATGAATGAACTCCGTCGTTCGTAAACATCAGCGGCGCACATCAGCGCGATGAGATTATCAAGTTGGCTCCTCCTTCGGCTAGCATCGTCGCTACTGCTCCTTTTCGCTGTCACGACGACGACACTTGTGGTTCGCGCCTTGTGCCCCTCGTCGTCGTCATCCACGTCATTTGCAGCCACGGCCGCAACGACGAGAAGGAGAAGAAGAATGATGACGACGACCGTGGCGGCAGGTTTACCAACGTCCGAATCGTCCAACGAGGCAGAGTCGATGGAACATGTAGAACTCACAGCAACAACGCCATCATCATCGACCAATGGTACACTATCACGTACGCGACAACAGTTGGAGAAATTAACGATCAGAGAACTGCGTCAGCTGCTGCCGAGGGGAGGAGAGGATGCGCCCGGCCTCGGCACGCTGAAGTTGAAACGCGAAATTGTGGATTATATATGGGAGCGCATGCGTCGACGACGGCGATTGGCGGCGGTTGGTGATAAAGTTAACGACACCACTCGCGACGATGAAAATGATGACGATGACAACAACAAGAGCAGGAATGACGACGTGACGGCAACACCGACGACGACCGAGGCAGAAATGTTGAATGATAATTCAACATCAGCGGCAGAAATAGCAGTTACAACAACACCGGAAGTGGGGGTAGGAGTGGGAGGAGGATCAATTATGAGTAGTAGTACACGAGTAAGGATCAAACGTGCATCAATTGTGGATGGGACAGAACATACCGTATGGAAACGTGGCAATTCTACATCATTAATGGAAGAAGAGATTGGCCGGAAAGAAGTTTGGTTGTCACCACCGCCACAACGACAACAACAACAACAACAAGAGCAACGTAGTATACTATCTCCCAAGGATAAAATCATGTTAGACGTATTACGACGTTATCCACCATTACGTAGTACGTCAATGTTAGGACAAGAAAAACGGCAGCAGCAGCAGCAGAGTAGTAGCAGTAGCGATGCCGGCACGACGATGAATACTATGAATATTGAGACTTATGATACCGAGGATGGTATAGTAATGCAGAAACCACTTGCATCATCATCATCATCATCATCATCATCATCATCTAATAATCATATACAACAACAACAACAACAACAACAACAGCAGCAGCATAATCATCGTATATCATCATGGAATAATTATATAGGTCCATTCGGGATAGGCGAGGCGGATATACGACAAACTTATCATCCCATGTTGGTTAATGTAACACAAAGTGATATGGATATAATATTCGTAGGCACTGCTAGCTGTACACCGGGCATCACGCGTGGTGTAAGTTGTACGGCCTTGCGTTTAACTTGGAGACGAAATAATGATAATAATGATAATATTATTATAGTAGAAGACAATGAGAATGTAGAAAGTAGTAGTAGTCGAGTAAATACAGGAGGAGGAGGGATTGGTACATGGTTATTTGATTGTGGCGAATCCACACAATTATCAATACAACGTACACCCTCTATCAGACCTGGACGTATAACTAAAATCTTTATTACACATTGTCATGGTGATCATAGCTTTGGTTTACCTGGACTACTGTGCTTAATGGGCACTGACCGTACTAAGGAAGCTACAACACCTCCCGTGGATATATATGGACCAGAGGGATTACGCATGTGGCTACGTGTGGCAATCAGATATAGTGTTAGTCGTGTCGTACCACCCTATCGAGTACATGAATTAATGGATATACCCATGGCACCGGAATGGGTGGAGGGACATCGTAAGAATGGACGATATTATATGCAGCCGCAGCAGCAGCAGCAGCAGCAAAATAATAATATGAATAATTATAGTAATAGTAGAGGTGGTAATGGTGGTGGTGGTAGTAGCAGTGAGGAGAATGATGGTAATATGAAATGTAGTAGTAGTAATAATAATAAAAAACGTTGGGCCATGCAAGGGTTGGCAGGTGCAGATACAACAAGTTGGATTAGTCGTGCGCCCATGATCAACCTTGAACCATCAAGGGACTTTGGTGAGGTTGAGGGTGGAAGGGATATATATCCAATATATGATCATCCACAGTCTTTTGACGGGGCGCCAGTTTGGAATGTCATTAACAATGATGGCAGCAGCAGCAACAACAACATTGATGCAGACGAAGGAAATGAGGACAATGATGATGTGGTTGTTCATGCTGCACCAATGTCACACGGTGTACCATGTGTCGGATACGTCATACGTGAACGTGACCGACCTGGACGATTACGTCCAGAATTAGTATTACCAGTAATTGAACGCAATCGTGTAGCACTGGTACAAAGTGGAATAGTGAAAAATCCTATGAAGATCATGTCAATAATAAAGAATTTAAAGCCAGGCACAAGCTATACATTCCCCGATGGGACAGTATTACACCAAGAGGATGTTGTTGAACCGACCAGGACAGGACGGAAGGTTGTTATATGTGGTGATACGGCTGACAGTCGAGCACTTGAAGTATTGGCCAAGAATGCCAATGTTGTTATACATGAAGCAACGAATACTTACCTACCCGGCATTGATAAGGATAGTAGTATGAATGGTGTGACACGAGACACCATGATACATGGACATAGTACACCCTCCATGGCTGGAGAATTTGCCAAGCGTATTAATGCAAAGAAGTTGGTATTAAATCACTTTAGTGCAAGATACAAGGGTGATCAATCACTTGATAGTATAACTATTATGACACGTATAGAACGTCAGGCACGGAAGGCTAGTGGCTTAGCTGAGGATTCGGTCGCTGCCGCGTGGGACTTTATGATTCTGCCAGTTCCTAGATAAATCAATCACACCACCGCAGAGAGAGAAAGAAAGAAACTATTTATATAGACAATTATTATCAACTTTTACTATTTATTAGACAAGTGAAAACAACTATAACATGGTCTTTACTGATATTGAAAATGCCATGTGGGTCAAGCTTGATTATTCAGCAAGTGGTACTGTCAAGGCATCATACAAGAAATTCCAAGCCGATCCTTGGACTGTCTTGGGTAAGGCTGAGATGGACATAACGGGTGACACGATCCAGATTGGCCATGCTGTGACTGCCGGCACTGATTACCAGTGGGCTCTTGAAGAACTTCAAACTCAGCATTATAAGATTAAATAGGAGAAGCTAAGCTTAGGGATAGGGCTTTGTCGAAGTTATAAATTTTAGAAGTGAATATGGTGTGAAACAATTTCAAGGTGTAATGTAAAAGTGTATTACTTTATCACACTACTTTTGATGGACGCAGAGAGAGAGAGTCATCCATTTTATGTAGACAATTCTTATCAAAACTATAATACTAGGCAAGTGAAATAATTCCATTACACTCTCTCGATCAATATTAAACAGTTGTTTTTGTGGAAGGTCTAGGCAGTTGTTGCTTTAATAGTTGGGTTAGAGACTCCACCCAAGAAAGCTTGCAAGGGTGTGAAATATATCATTTGAGTGTGTAAAATGATAAACATTCTAACAGAGTTGTACTACTGTTTAACTATTGACTTAAATCACTCGTAGCGAGCTGAATTTGTAATTTTTCGTGTTCATCGATAGATCATCTCGACTGTCCACGTAGACTTACAGCTAGCTATCAAAACCAAAAAGAAATATTTCTCTTTTAAAGGCCGAAGAATGACTTCTTCTTTGGAGGTGTTACTGCTGCACCCTTCTTCGCGACACCTCCCTTCTTCGTGGCGCCTGCCTTTTCTTTGATTGCCCCGTCAGCCCTATTCACGAATGCACCTGCCGTCTCACCACTCCAATCATACTTCGTCTTGGCCATACGATGTCCCAAATTAGGTAAATTCAACCAATTCCCACCCTCGTCAGAACCACGCTTCAAGTAAAATTCAGTATAGTTGTCAAACACGCCGGCCTTGGCAACATTCTTTTGATAATTGGCCGCCTTCTTCTTGTCTGCCTCGGCGCGGATTTTTTCATACTGTGCCTTTGTTAAGCCACTGGGGATGTATGACTTCTCGGTAAGTTTGCCGGTAACAATCTTCTTCTTCGACCGGGCGCCGTAATCGTTGGAGTCGGCGACGGGTGCCCATAGATCAAGGTTGGATATCTTCTTGAATAATGATTCATGCAGCTGAGTCGTAGTAGCACTGGATGAGGATCCTGTGCTGGGAACAAAGGCAGAGGCCGAGGCCATAGACACAGCGAAGAAGAGAGCGGAGATCTTCATGGATGAAAGGTGTTGCAAATGTAATTTATGAGATGGTAGTGCAACCTGCGGCCACGAAGCGTCCACATGCGCCCATAACCCATAACGTACGTTGTCATTTTTCCGTGCCGCTGAGTCAGTTTTTCTTTAGGGATGTTGAAAAACATATATAAGAGTTTCAATATCTACTTTCACAGAAAGTTGAGTTTATATTTTTCACCCTATTTTTATTCTTATGTTTTAGCGTAACACAAACAAATGACGCATGAGTCCCCCCTAAAAAAATAAGGCGGGGAGCAAAACTTCGTCTTGTGCCTCTTTTATTCATGACATTGGAACCTCCATGATGAATATGGCCGTTGCACCTGTATCTGTAATGGCGTGTGAAGGTGCAGCAATTGTCATTGCATTGATTGAGTCGATTCTTGGTTTGACGTACTCCTGGCTAGTCGTTGCTAATGTGTGTGGACGGGGGTTGTATACACATTTGCCTGAGTTGGTATTTGATGTTACTACTGTGACGACGTCGTCATCATCTACGTCAGATACTAGATTGATCCTGCAATTACGACAACGTCCACGACCAAATCCACCACTTTGATTTGTACTGGTGGTAAAGCCTCTGGTAGGTGGTGGATCGGCCTCCTCTTCTGCCTCCATAGTTATTTCCAAAGTAGCCTCGCCTCCTGCGGTTTGAGGCTCGACAACACTGCATAGTTCTCATTTCATTTTATAACACTTTTAGTGATCAGCATTATCAGATTAAATATGAGAAGCTAAGCTTAGGCTTATTCAAGATACACTGTGTAAAATAGAGGCGTCGGACAGCAGTGACTGGTTATTATGCTACTCTACAAAACCACTGCCAACTCCCTGCTCAACTCAAAAATCTCTGTTCTCAATCTAATCCCATCATACAAAGGGTGGGTGTGCCCCGCAAGTCAATCTTGCCACAATCCACAAGTCCGCCGCTTGGGCTTTCGATCTCTACTAAACCAGTAGAGGCAGTTAGTTTTGTAGAGTAGTATAATAACCACTCACTCAGTATCTCAGTATGTGAAGAATGATTCTTCTTGGGTAAGCTTTCATACAAACAATATCATTTCAAGTGATAATGATTTCTACTAATGTTTATATTGAACACAGTCATGAATCAGATAATATATTAGAAACTATTATTATCTTTGAGTATTTCATAATTGACATTAGCCTTACGAGAGATCCGTCACTGAAAACACGCCATTTCTTGCACCGAAAGTATTCTTTGGGTCGATTGCTTTCTTTACAGAAATAAGCGCTTGCACATACCCTGACGAGTGTATCTGACGTGTCAGGGTACCTGTTCGTTTACCAAGGCCATGATGATGACTGAGGGTACCTCCCTGAATCAGAATTTCTTGGCGAGCAGAATGTTCAATCTCTGCGAAGATATTACTTGGATTTTTTACTCCACTAATATCCATACAGAAATAAAAGTACACACATGCACCATCATCATAAAGCTGAGTAATTCTGCAACACACGAATGGTGATCCAGGTAAGGCACGACTTCTATGCTCCATATAAATACGTTGCTTTGTTTTGCAGCAAACTTGAGATAACTTGGACCACGGAACAAAGGTTTCAAAGCTTTCGCCCAAAATGTTGTAATTCAAAGCAAAGTCTCGTAGATAGGCAATGGCAAAAGTAAGCGCGTACCCCGCCTTGCCCACGTTTGAGCCTGCTAGAATACCACCATAGGTCGATGCTAATTGACGTATAAATTTCTCTTGCAATTTCACTTCCTCTAACGTCCCTTCGAAAGCAATCGTAACACACACGACAGTCTTCTCGGACGAATTACCAAGTTGGTATGCAATTTTCTGAGCTACGTAACTTCGCAGAGATGCATACTTGGTCGTGTCGACCTTCAGGGCCTGTCCAAGTCGAAATTGATCATTGTCAAGTAGTCTCACACTAGCTGGTTTCATGGCACGCAACTTCGATACATCTTTCATGAATCGCATACCGATTGCAAAGTTTGGCAGGAGTACACTTTCATGCGATCTACATTCGGCAACGGGCCATATCTTTATGACAGCACTGACAATAATTCCAAGGCAGCCCTCCGACCCAATCATAAGCGACTTAAGATCTACGCCTGTGGACGATCTTCCAACTGATGACATTTCAACTTTGTGACAGTGTGACATTATACCGTTAGTTCCAACAACGCTAACTTCTCTGACGATGTCCTCAATGTTCCCATATCTATTCTGCTTCATTCCACTTGCTTTCGTTGCGATCCATCCACCAAGCGTACTGAACTCATAGCTATCCGGTTCGTGTCCGATAGTGAAGCCACGTTTCTCGATACTTTCAATCAAGGCACTGCCTGTAATGCCCGCTTTGACATGCGCAAGACCATCTTCTTCGTTAATCCAAAGAATTTGGCACATTAATTTCATATCCACGGATATCATCGGCCTTGGATCGATGTCTCTACTTGGGCAGTGAGTTGCATGTGTCACATTGGTACCCCCTCCAAAAGGAATGAGGCACCAGCTATTAAGGGCAGCCAGCGACACTAGACTCTGAACTTCTTTGTTACTCCGGGGCCAAACAACCGCATCCGGTACTCGAAAACCAACGAACTCTGTTCTCAAAGCAAACATGTCTTCCTGTGAATGACCAGTTCCATGCCGTGCACAGTCGACTAAACGTAATGATACCCTGTTTTTGTCATCCCCAAGCAAAGCGACTAATTGTTTTACGCTTTCAGTACAGAGACAACTCTGCTGGATGCATCTCAAATCACTGCTTATTGGAAATGTACGACTAGTAGGATCGATGACAATATTGAGTTCTTCTTCTACAAAAGGAGCCAGTCGAGACATCGGCTTGCCACTTATGCTATATCGTGATCCTTTCATTGTTACAGACTTCGATCCATCAGGTTTGACAGTCAATACAAAGCAAGAGTCTTGGTAGCCCCACGCCCCAAACGCTTCTGAGTCGGTAATGCCTCCTTTCTGGAAGACAGGTGTGATCTGATCCACATTATGTCGATGAGCAAATCGTGAAGGACCACTTGCGTTGGCAAATATCTCTTTTATTACCACTTGCATTAAAAACATAGGGATCTGATTTTCAACCGGAAGATATTTAACGAGATGCTTTTCCTCAATCAAGTCAAATCCTTTGGACTGAAGATAATTGAAAACCAAATCAACCTCGTTTTGTGCGAGATCAAAAGACTCAGTCAGTTTTGTTAGGAGCTCAATTAGTGCTGCACACGTAGCGACTTTGGCATCTGATCTATCGGAAGCAGGGCAGGTCCATGAAGACCATAGCTGATGTGACGTACGAAGATAAGGCCCAAGAAGGTGACTTAGCTGTAACATGGCGGCCCACTGTAAATCACAATTGTCCGGCGGCTGATGATACATTTGCTTATCATCTGACTCTGGCCAGAAATTACACCCCAACTCTAACATGGCTTTTAAGACTGCTTGCTCAGACATACCCAACGCTAATGAAGTTGCCCTTACATGGTAGTTCGAGACCAACATTTGACTCTGCTGATGTGATTGAATTGCATATGCCAATTCATTGATGTCGCTGCCAGTAAAGTCATGCATTGGCCCCGATGCGGATACATACACGCGGCCTATATTAACTGTTCCAGAATATATTCGGTGCAACCAATTTGCGAGCTTCGTCAAACTCATCTTCATGGCACAGCCACTATTTGCCTCCTTGACCAAGCTCTCCTCATCGGGTATGCCCTCATAGTTGATCGTTAATGGTATAATGATGTAGTCGTGTTTCATTCTTGAGAGGCAACGTAAAAATCCAGACTTAGGCTTGACAAAAGTCCTAGTTCGGCTGCGTTTCCCTTCAATGAATACTTCAATGAATGCAGGGCGCTGTTTGTTCTTTACTATCCTAGAGAGGTTGTCATTGAGATTGTCGTTCTTTGTTCCGTCACGATTCAAGAAGAAAGCATGTGATCTCCTTGCGAGCCATCCAATGATAGGTATACTTTCAAAATCTGACGAGGCCGCTATGTGAGGCAAATCATATCCCAACTCTGGCAAAGCGAAGCAGACGTAACTGACGATAAGGAAGTCATAGAATGAGCGATGTGTAGGTGCAATGATGACATGTGGCGATGTGGTTTTCAATGATGACGACATCGAGAGTTCTCTAGAGAGAGCCCGAAATGATGCTACGTCGACCTCAATTTCTATCGAAGTATATCGGAATATCTTCGTAAGGATCCAGGCCCCGAGGCGAATTGTCATATTCCCATTGGGCTGAGTGATTGCCCACCACAAATCCGAAACATGCCTCACGTGATTTGCACCTGCAACAACGATAGAATTGCTATGCCTTGTACTGTATTCTCGCAAATTCGAGTCAACACTTTCACTTCGGATGGGACGACCCCGTCTCTGATTATCAATTGTTTGAATGAATCGATGGGCAGCGACTGCGCAACTGAACATGTACCGCTCGCCGTTAAAGTCCTGCGGTGCTACAATTTCACTCTTGAAGTAATAACTGTGGTTCGCAAAGGGATAGAAGAGAATCGGTAAATCAATGATGGGACTTAGCACCTTCAAATCGCGAAAATATCTCGCCATGAATGGTAGACGGTCAAATGAATCCAGCGCAGCATTTAGAGGCGCCCGGACAAACATAGAATGCAGTCGCTGATACGTATCCAGCCTAAAATTGAAGCGAGGGAGCAATATGGTTGACAACAATAATCCAAGGTATGCAACCACACGATTGACATGACCACAAACCACACCAAGATGTGTGATCGAGAATGCATAGGCCAGCCACGAAAATGACGCCCCGGATGGCGATGACGCATCCCATGCCACTGTAGCTATAGTGTAATTTGTCAAGCAGCTCTGCTCTCGGTTGTCCCCCGGTGACATCTCTTTTTTCTCATCCTCAGCATCCAATGCCGAAGAGTTATCGTGATTGAGTTCGTCACCGGGCATGGTATGGATCTTATCCCCAAACGATTTAGCAATGACAAAGCGACATACGACATCCACAGGTATGAAGGGTACTTGATTTTGACCAAAGCACCAAATATTATAGGGGAATTTAAGGTACAAGCATGCTGCAGCAACAATCGTCGATGGTTTCACCCCCGCCCATCCCTCGACGGGTTCTTGAACGGAAGGTCCCACAATGCTAGGTCGGATAATGATTGTTTTGACGCCGCTGCCTTCAATGCCGGTACTGGCTTGAAGTAATAATTGTTCGCATATACATTTGCTGAATGTGTATGTATTGGGATGACCAAGATCGTTCATGGCGATAGATGCGTACGACTGCGACCCCAGCATTGATTTGTAAAGTTCTAAGGCATCGTATTGTCGCAAAGAGAAGACCTCTTCGGGAAGAGGCTCGGTAGGCGTGCCCGTTGATCCACCATGTACGAAGGCAGTGCTAATATACACGAATTTGATATCGAGATTCCTCTGTCTTCTCAAACGTCTCGCCAAGACGTGTAATTGCAATGTAGAAGTGACATTTGATACAGCCGATTCCTCAAGTGTTTGTGAGAAGCTAACTGCTGCCGCACAGTGAAAGATGTGCGAGATATTCCGTCGGCACAAAGATTCGATTGCCTCTATTTTCATCCCACAATCCGGTAGGGTGACATCGCCTTCAATGACATGCACGAGAGCGTGCTTTTCAACGTCACTTAAGAAATTGTACATCGAATGGGATAGTAGACTATTAATCCTCTCCTGGGCCGACTTGCCTCTTTTCGGCCTCACAATCACGACCACGCCACCGGGTATCGCAAGCGATAGTCGGTGTAAAAGAAGCTCTCGTAGCAAAAGAGAGCCAATAAAACCCGTTGCACCAGTAAGGAGTATCGTTTGTTGCTGTTGCTGCAATTGTCTTTCAGAGTTACCATTACTACTATTGATATCGTCCGGCAATACACTGAAAGACGGTATTTTGGTCGATTCCAATTCCAGAACTGTTTTAGATTGTATGAATACTATATTGCCACCGTTGCCATTGTCATTGTTTGATGATACTTCTAATTCATGACGTTGAAATGGCGATCGAAATAACATATCGCAATATTTGGCAAATGTGTTTGATGATTGCAAATATATCGGGCCCATGTATTGACAAAGCGCAAGCAACAACATCACAGCGCACAAGACGACAGTACAAACCATTGGAATGATTGTAATTGTAATTCGAAGTGTGAAGCGAACAGGTAGGATGATCATTCGAGACATGCCAAAGATAGCGTAATATGACTCGATTAAGACGATGACGATAAATGAAATAGTCACCATACCCATACCCCTCCTTTGTTTTGCATGCAATCGTTGATCACCCACCTTCTCATTTTGAGCGGGTATGCATGATTGTCTGTCTTGACTTCGACCGACATCATTATCAACATTATTGCTTTTGCTGTTGGTGTCTTCCCTCCCAATCATTGTAACAACATTCACCAGCGCATCAATCAACGCATCACCATCTAATGATTCGTCCATTACTGGTAGGTATAAAATATGATCAAAGACATCACATGCACGTGGACATTTCCTATCATTACCTCTATTCTTAACAATATCGTCAATTGGACGCAATTGTGTCATACCACCAAATGGAATATCATATCCCATTGTTAATAGCATCTGACTTGTAAGTTTGGGATTAGTGGGTACAATTATTGGAAAGATCCAACCATACATATCCACATTCTTGTCACTATGCATTAGGGGGGTAATACCAAGCGATTTTGTAGTCCTACCATCATCATCATTATCAATGGAGAGTAATTTATTAGCAAATGTATGACATTGGTCCATCCGACGTACATACCGTTCATATGTACTATCCGAATCGAGTATACGTCGATGTAATAGTGATAGCAATGACACACAAGGTCTTTTTCTCAATTGGCATATCTCAGCAGACACTGTCGCCATTGGTTTAATGTTGTTGGATGATGATGTTGATGGTGGTGAAAAACCACGTAATAATGATAGAACAACTTCATCATATTCCCAACCAAGTACATTGGTTATTATATAATGTGCAAAACCAGTAAGTGTCGATGAGTCCGATATAATACGTATAATAAGACATTTCAACACACGTATCAGATATGACATATTCGTTTGGACTGGATATGTCGTATCCTGTACTCGACGCATGGTACATGCCACCTCTTTTACTCTCTTTTGTTGTACTCCAAATAATGGAACACTATTATAGCTGTCATCTTCCCCATCTTTGTCAGTAGTAGTAGTAGTGTTGCGTAATATGGCCAATCCACCACCCAACGCTGTGGCAGTTTTAATTGGACCAAATGAAAAGAATGATATATTGGCATAGTGACTACCACTATATCCTCCCGCTTGATGGATTGTTTCTGCAGTGGTGGTTGTTGAATTAGCACGTCCAGAGTAACACTGAGCACAATCCTCCCATAATTCAATATTATATTTCTTTGCCATAGTATGCAACTGTGCCATGGAGGTAGTAGATGTAATTACTGCACCAAAGGGATGTACAATCATAATTGCTATTGTATTGGCTGTTATTGACGATTCGATTGCATGTATATCAATCCCCCATTGTGGTTGGTGCTTGATATCATCATCATTGTCATTGTTGTTGTGCAAAGGAGGCGGAGGTAGAAGATCAACTGGTACAGGCATAATGTTATGATGATGTAATACATTTATCATACCAGGGATAGATACAGGTGGTACAATAATAACCTCATGTAATGAAGAATTGGTGTTGTTGTTAGGAGTAGTTGTAATTGTAGTAGCAGTAGCCGACGACGACAAAATCGTTGTTGTTGATGATGGATCATTACTTCGATTACGTATATGTCGTTGTAGTCGAGTATCATTATTCATTGCTGATAGGTACAAATCTAATAATGATCGGACTGATAATCCAACAACTACTTGATATTCTTCCTCCTTGTTGTTTACTACATTGGTCGTGGGTAATGCTGCTGCTGCTGCTGCTGCTGTTAACCAACAAGATTCAATTTCTTTCTGTAATTGCATTTCACGTAATACACTTTGCCGTCCTCCACCAACAAATGACGACACCAACAACAACAACTGTGATATCAATGGTATCTTTGACATTATATCATGTAACATAGATAATATTTCATATAGCACACATAGATATATAACATAGAATATATCCCTGTAGGAAATATCAATTTTTCCACGTGGTAATATAGGTGGTGGTAAGAAATATTTATTGGTGGGTAGTAGTAGTAGTAGTTGGGGCAATAATTGCTGCAGTTGCTGTTTCTTCACAACAAATCTTGGATCGGATGCAACTTTATTATTGCCATTATTGTATTGCCGTTGTTCACTACTTTCACCTACTTTCAGTTGCTGATCACCATCTTTATCATCATCATCATGAATGTCATTGACATCATTATTGCTATTGACACCATTATTGTTGTCATCATAACCACCATCCTTATTATTTTGTTGTAATAACTCACCCATTTGTACCATCAACGAATTATATATAACAGCACAATCAGTTGAATAATTGGCAACTAATTCGACGTAACATTTCATTGCCATCAATCGTATTTCTTTATTACTATCCCCCCTTCTCGTTGTTGTGGTTGTTGTATCATTGCCGCAACACTGTTTTTGTTGTTGTTGCTCACCATTCATCAATCTTCCCCCCTCCTTCGCCTTTTTCTCCAGTAGTAGTACCGGAGAAGCTACAGAAGTTTGGTTTTGTAACTCTTTATAACAATCAACGATGGCATCATACTTGGCCCGTTGGACTGGATTCAATAATGATGATGGACGTCGACGTGACATTGTCGACGAATTGGTATTGTCGCCAATTGTAGCAGTTGTGGTAGTGGCACATTTATAATAGCCATATAAGCGCAGTTTAATAGCATTGGTGATAATATGATCTCCTCCTCCCTTCACGACTGATATTCTTGCAGCAGCAGACGAGCTAGCAGTGACAGTGGACGACGACGAGCCGGAAGAAGAAATGAAAGATACCGCCTCTTGGAAATGTCTTTCGATTATTTCATCCATGATAAATTATTATTAATTATAGGTAAAGCCCGAAAAAAAAAGGACGAGAGAGACAAAAGGGGCTCTCGGTGGTGGGTGCGTTGGACAGCAAACACAACGCTGGTACTGCGCTCTAGCTGTCAAGTGCCTTGGCCCCACCGGTGGAGGACGGAGTGTGTGATTTTGGCTCTCCTCACGTCTTGCGGACCAACTACTTAACACCCATGGTCCACGGTGGCTCCCAAATCCAATGAGCTCCCGCCATTCCTGTCCCTCACCAACAAAAGGCGGGTTCCATTATTCAGTGATTTCGCACAAGAAGTCTCTTTTCTTTGGGGCAATGGAAAATCTGTAGAAGTCTCTTTTCTTTGGAGCAGTGATATCAAATCCTGGATTCATTCCTCTTCTCCCTGGATTTCATTTTTTATTCGCGTTTCCCACCGCCTATTCCCACGCCGGCTAAAAAGAATGCACACGTCTCATGCCTTCCTGACATCGTCAATTGTTTTGTTGACATATTATTGAGAGAGGGTAGTAAGTAATATATCTCAACACCCCCCACCAATCAAATGAAAGTCATCATCAACGTCGCTGTTGTTGCTACGCTGGGGCTATGCCTATCGTCGGGCAGTACTGCTGCAACTGCTATTACCACCGCTAGTGAACGCAAGGCATTCAAGGTAGTAAAAGAAGTTGCCAGTTCACGATCGACGGCATCGGCCGATCGTAAGAGTCGTGGCGAGAGTCATCGTGACGATCAACTTCGCGTAGTACTACGCGAGGGTGTACGCGGTAGTAGTGTCTCTGGCAGTAGTGGGTATGTCGGTGGAGTCGTGGACTATGACCTAAGTGCATCCGAAGATCTACCATCACTGCTCCTGCGTACCCCTCCTGCTGCTGCTGTTACTACCGTAGAGCGCTTCCTTGGCACCAACTCGCCCCTCGAAGGAGAAACACTCTGTGCAGACGAAGGAGAATGCAAGGCAAAGAGTATCGAATTAGGATATCTATTCTACACTGACCCACCAACCGACCTTAGTAGTAGCACGTCTACCAAAGGATGCTTCATGAAGAATAAGAATGTCTTCTATATTCCGGGTACCGAGGAGGAAATGTCGGCAACTACATTACCGGGAATACAGGAACGTGTTTACTGCAGTAGTACTACTACTAATGATAGTGATGGTGACGGTACTGCTCCAACTCCAGTACCCACGATTACCACAGACGACGAAGGCGAGGAGGAAGAGGAGGAGGGGGGTGATATTCCAACCTATTCACCAACATTGACTGGTGGTGACAGTGACAGTATGTCAAGTATGTCACTGTCAATGTCTCTATCCATGACATCATCTCTCCCACCCACCTCCACAACATCAACTGTAACGACCATTGAAAATTCAATGGAAGGGACTTACTCATCTACATCATCATCATCTACAATGTCGACAACAGCAACAACAACTATTCCTGATCCGTTTGATGATGGGTCACTTGAGATTACACCCATTATTTCAGACGTGGAAATGGATGAGGCTGGTGGTGGTGGTAGTGATGGTGGTGAAGACTTATCATTAAATGATATCGATGATCTATCCTCATTAGGGGCATTAATCGGTGCTACGGGGTTGTTAGATGAGCTTGGAAAGATTGGTCCATTTACTCTATTTGGTAAGGCACTATATGGATGACTATTTGTATGTTCCAATTCATTTTGATATTTGACTGCTGACTGTACATCTACTCTTTCTTTATCCAACACATACACACACGCACAGCACCAAACGATGCTGCCATATCCGAATTCTTATCGAATGGTGGTGGAACAGATACCGATGGTATACAAGATATAGTACTATACCACGTCGTTCCCGGGAAGTATTCAAGTTATACTTCAAGTTCAAGTCTAAAAAGTGGTGAATTAGTAACTATGAATGGTAATTCCATTTCAGTACAAGTATCCGATACAGGTGGTGTGACATTGAATGATGTTGCCACTGTTATCAAGGCAGATATTGATTTAGGCGAGGGTACCGTACATGTTATTGACAAGGTACTAACACCCCCAGCAGCAGTACCAGTACCAGCTGTTACAACCACGTCTGCACCAACGAAAAAGGTTACAACGATGAAACCGGTTACTACGGAACAGAATACTCCTGAGTTTATTAACCCAAACTTGAAGCCGGGGGAACCAGTCCCCGGCAGTGCAGAATCGGATATTGTTGGTTCGTGTAAGTCTCAAGAGGAGTGTTCTGCCACGATTCGATCGCAAAAGCCTGCCGGAAGCAGCATCGGCGTGGATATGTGTGAATGCTATGCCACCTCAAGCACTGCACCATTTGATGAATGTGAAGGTGCACAGCCATGTGCTACTGCTAAATGTGCTGGTAATGCCTGTGAAGGATACGAGGCCTATTGTGACCTTGCAGCACGAGAAGAGAATGGCAACGGGGAGCTCGGAGTGTGTGAACTACGTCAGATGGAAACTTCTACAACTAATCCACCCGCGTCGTTAATAGCACAAGAGCAACCAACGACGGAGCCCACGACGGCGAAAGATGAAGATATGTCGAACATATTCGATAATATCGATGACAGTATCACATTAGGGGATCTTACCATTAGCATTACCGAGTTTGTCAAGAATGGTGTTGACTTGATAGTATTAGAAACTCTGATTGAACAGACGGGTCTATTGGATGATCTTGGAGATGTTGGACCACTCACTATCTTTGGTAAGTGGTTTGATCATATAATTCGTGTTTGTTGCAGTGAGATAAGTTTCTCTAACCATCTGTGTTTTGTCGTGGTTACTCGTCATACGTGCAACTTGTGCAACTGCAACAGCCCCCAACGACGATGCCATTGCTGAATACTTGAAAACTTTCCCAGGAGGATTCTTGAATACAACTAAGAAGAATCTACAAGACCTTCTGTTATATCATGTTGTGGCTGGTTCGTATAATAGTTCAACTATCGAGAATGGCGGTATTGAAACTTTGAATGGAAAGTCATTGTCGGTCGAAGTATCCGATAAAGGTATTATGATAAACGATGCCAATGTTATTTCATCCAATATTGAGCTACTTGACGGTACTATTCATATTATCGACAAGGTACTTGTTCCTCCAGGTGATGATAATGAGCAAGAGGAGTATGACGACGATGAAAAGATTGATTTAGTATTGAATACTACAGGCTATCCCAACCCTAACAATAAGCCAGGAGACCCTGTTACTAACACTCCACAGAATGGTACCACGACGACTGTTCCGAACCCTAACACTGTTGAGGGTGTTACAACGTCGACTACACAGGATGGACAACTCATCGATGTTTACGTGGATGCTGATTTTGCTACCGAGGCACAGCCATCATCTCCATCGGAGTCATCATCGACGACTGGATCCAGTGTCAACAACGACGATGGCACTGCACCCTCCTCTCTTCCTCCGTCGACATTCTCTTCTTTTCCCACGCCTGATGGAGAAGTTGCAGATGGAGACGTGTCGGAAGCAAGCAGTAATGGAGAGTCTACGGGATCTGAGGTACCTACCTACGCACCCACTCTTGAATATATCACCTACGCAAGTCCCACAGTGAGTATTCAATAATAACACTCCCAAAAGTTTTATCCTTCTCATTTGATACATATGTGACTAATGAATCTATTTTCCCGTTTGTCATTCTTATACAATTGTTTTCAGACTCCCAAGCCCTCCTTTGTTATCAATGCTAATTTTGATAGTGCTGGTTCAGCAATTGCATGCAATACACTAATTGTTGGTATGCTTGGTGTTGTTGTAACATTGATCGTGTCTTTTATTATGTAGGTCTTATGAATGCTACTGCAGCATTTTTGTTTAGCATTTACTGTCATATCAGTTACATGATATCTGTGCCTTATTAGGAATCAAAGTTGTTTTTGTCTTATTAGGAATCAAAGTTGTTTTTGTTTAGAAAGAGTAGAATAGATGTCATAACAATAATCAAATTCATTTATTGGTATTACCACTGATGGAATCCATCAATAACATAATAAAAATTAATTCAACATATGTGTAATATCACACAATCCGTTATTTGGACAATGTGATAATATTTCCGTTATGGTATCATGCAATATTTGGACCTCCCCCTCCTCCTGTGATGCAAATGCTGCCAGAACACTACAACCCAAATTACTCCATCGTTCTAATTTAAATTGATACATTTCTGGTTCATTCTTACTACCATAACTCTTCTTTTTAATGGGGAGTATTCGATGTCCAAGTATCCCCCCCTCCTTGCCTCCATCTTTACCAACATTACTACTACCACTACTTAAAATCCCTCCTCCTCCTACTCCTCCTCCATTACTGCTGCTTACACTGCCACTACATTGTGATCCACCACCACCACCACCACCATTATCAACTGATGTAGCAGTTGTTGTAGTTGTGGTGGTAGTAGAAGTAGTAGTAGTCATCATATCACGAAAGTTAACATGTAACTTGATCAAATAATCACGTTGCTTTATACTATGATATGGATTATACATCCAATCATCTAAATGTTCTCTTGATCTAAAAACAATGATTGTACTTGGTCCGTATTGCATCCAATAACTAGTATTCCATTTCTTCATTACCAAGGTACGTAATGATGTACGTGTCATTATTGGTCCCATGATATGTATTAATTCTAATTGTGGCAAGGGTGACAATGACAATGATGACGACGTCTTTAACTGGTTGTGCTTATTGCTGCTGGAGGAGGAGGATGGTAGGTCCCAAATATTAGTTTTATTATTATTTGTGGATAGTGGTACTCCTACTGTTGCTGTTGCATCTGGTATTACAGCTGATGATGGTGTTGATGAAACATCATCCAAACTATTTCGTGATGATGAGGAGGATGATGACAGCACAGTCACTCCTTCCCCAAGTGCAGTGATAGACTTACTCGTTGTTGCTGTAGCTGTTGTAGCTGGTGCTCCCCGTCGTCCATGACAATGATTGTTGTTGCTGTTGTTGTTGGTAGGACTAGTGCGAACTGTTATTCCTAAATCAATTGTATAACTTTGTTTCATCCTCCCTGCTGCTGCTATTTCATCAGCGATTGGTAATTCATGATTACTATTATTACTGCTACTACTATTTGCTGTTGATGTTGCCCATGATAGTAAAGCAATAGTACTAAATTCTCGTCCTATACGACTAAGAATATCAATATTAGTAGAACTAGTAGTATGAGTATGATGATTTTTCGACAAGAATTGCTGCGACAGCACCACCGCATTGGCGTGGATATTGTCATAAAATTGATCAGCGGTACTATTGTTGTCCATGTCAATATCCATACATCCCATCCGTACAGAGCTTAATGCATTATATGTTCGTTCGTCATCAATTTCGGGGGATAACTCACAGGGCGTCATCCATAATGATGACAGTACGAATGCATTGTCGTCATGACTTTTTCTTTCTCTTCCTTTCTCTACTTTTTCATTGGATGGCAGTGGGTGATGTGGCACTGCATCACTTCCACCTCCTGCTGCCGAGGAAGTCATGTTGTTGTTAGATGGGGTGTTGTTATTATTATCATCCTTCTTCCAATATTCAACCATGAAATCTTCCCATTCAATTATATTATTTTCTAGTTGGTCATTGTCATTGTTGTTGTTGTTGTTGTTGTTGTTGTTGTTGTTGTTCGTCATCATTATTTTAGTAATCTTGTCTTGCTCCCGAGGGTTCCAGTGTTAGCCCACATCACAGACAGTGCTTAATTCCTATCATATGTACTATCGTAAACACCAACCAAGTGTCACGAGAAGGACACCTCTCTTCTCCCTTCCCGCCGGGGTCACCTCAGTGCTGGTGAGGTGAGTGAGGAAAGACACAACCCTCCTCAAGCAAATAGTAAACTGAATGATAAAACACCACGCTCCACAAGCAATAGAAACTAATGATAAAAAACTCTTAAAGTTCACATACAATCTAGATGTTTTGATGATGGGGGAAACAATTCACATTACAATAGACTGAAAGAGTGGGTGTTGGACACGTTGGAGCTCTACATAATAGGGATCTAATCTTGGAGAGAATCGGACCGACACAGGCAAATTGTGAGGCAGGACCTTTTCGAGAGTGTTGGAAACTACCGCTCTAGCTTTGTTTGTAATTAAGTTTTTTTCAATAACATGATCAAATTTCACACATGCACTATTCTAAATCTTGTCTTGTACCCTCGATTCATGTTCTATCCTTGTACCCTCGATTCATGTTCTATCTGACAAATCCACCTCACTTCACAAACAATACAGCCCATCCCCTTCTTGGACTGTAATCAATAATACCTACATTGAACTTCTCCTGGAATCACCAACAAGACGATTGATGCTACGACTACGTGAGACACGCTGAGGGAAAACAATCGATGACTGCGTCGAAGTACTCATATTCGCTGTGGAAGAACGCAAATTATCTGTCGATGACTTTGATCGTGATAGTAATTTTAATTCCCTCGGCGGGGGACGAGAATTCCTCCAATCTTCCTTCACCTTGACACCAGAGCCTCCCCATGTGCCAAACATTGGCTTGTTTTGGAATAGTGACCTTGTTGGTAAAGTGGGTGGTGCCTTGTACCTGACTATGCTACTCCGATCCCTGCTTTGAGATCGGCTACTCCTCTCCCTGCTTTGAGATTGGTTATTCCTCTCCCTGCTTTGAGATTGGCTATTCCTATCCTTGCTTTGATACTGGACACTGGATAGCGGAGTGATGGTACGAGATTCACTACTTGATGAGAGAATAGAATTCCTCCTACTGCTGTTCTCTGTCTTTTTCTTGTCAACCATTA